>JAABUX010004589.1_pt1 | contig 17398 bp, 16 predicted proteins | sample 5561851 | NCBI WGS metagenome assembly JAABUX01 (sample SAMN10711883, study PRJNA513361) | rock metagenome | isolation source: Antarctica rocks | place: Antarctica: Victoria Land, Richard Nunatak red sandstone | collected 2016-01-03 | reverse complement strand
TCTTCTGCCCGGCCGCACCCTGCGCCGGGCGGCGCTGGACGGGAAGGGCAAAGAGGTGCTTCCCAATGGCACCGTGCTGGATTCCGGCTCGGTCGAGAAGCTGCGGAAGGCGGCCGTGCCGTCGGTCGACATCGTGGCTTGGGCCTCGCCGCAGGTCGTCTACCTCTCGGCGGACGAGGAGGACCTGTGCAACATCGCCCAGGCCAACGTGGCCTTGAACGAGGACGGCACTTTCCAGGACGCTCGGACCCCATCGCGCACTCGCGGCCACTTCGCTGTCACCGACGTGACGAGCATCCAGTACATGGACGTCTCGCCCAAGCAGATCGTCTCAGTGGCTACCGCTATGATCCCGTTCCTCGAGCACGATGACGCCAACCGTGCGCTCATGGGCGCCAACATGCAGAAGCAGGCGGTGCCTCTCATCGTCACCGACTCGCCGATGGTCGGTACCGGCGTGGAGCATTACGCGGCGAAGTACTCGGGCGAGGTGATCGTCTCCGATGTGGACGGCACCGTGATCGACGTCGCCAATCCGCGCGAGCTGAAAGGCGTCCATGCCAACTCGGTCTTCGAGATCGTGTTGCGGCCGGACGACGGCTCCGCCGATCATCGTTACCCGCTGCAGAAGTTCTATCGGTCGAACCAGGGCACGTGTCTCAACCACCGCGTTCTGGTCAAGGCCGGTCAAAAGGTGGAGAAGGGTGAGCTGCTGGCTGACGGGCCCGCCATCGACAACGGGGAGATGGCGCTCGGTCGGAACGTCCTGGTCGCCTTCATGCCTTGGGAGGGCTACAATTTCGAAGACGCGATCCTGCTCTCCCAATCGATCGTGCAGGAGGACAAGTACACCTCCATCCACATCGAGGAGTTCGAGATCGAGGCCCGCGAGACCAAGCTGGGCGCTGAGGAGATCACCCGCGACATCCCCAACGTGGCGGACGATGCGCTCCGCACCCTGGACGAGCGCGGCATCGTCTACATCGGGGCGGAGGTCAACCAGGGCGATCTGCTGGTCGGCAAGATCACGCCCAAGGGAGAGACCGAACTGTCGGCCGAGGAGCGCCTGCTCCGGGCCATCTTCGGTGAGAAGGCCCGTGAGGTCCGAGACTCCAGCCTTCGCGTGCCTCACGGTGAGCGTGGCGTGGTTGTGGACGTCAAGGTCTTCAGCCGCGAAGCGAAGGACGAGCTCCCGCCTGGAGTGACCGAGTTGGTCCGGGTCTACATCGCCCAGAAGAGGAAGATCTCCTCGGGCGACAAGATGGCCGGTCGCCATGGCAACAAGGGCGTCGTCTCTCGCGTCATGCCGATCGAGGACATGCCGTTCTTGCCCGACGGCACGCCGGTCGAGATAGTGCTGAATCCGCTGGGCGTGCCCAGTCGAATGAACCTGGGCCAGGTGCTGGAAACTCACCTCGGCTGGGTCTCGAAGGCGATCGGGCAGAAGATCGCGACCCCCGTCTTCGACGGCGCCCGCCTGGAGACCATCGAGCACGAGCTGACAGCTCATGGGCTGCCGCGCAACGGCAAGGTCAAGCTTCGTGATGGTCGATCAGGGGCTGATTTCGAGCAGGAAGTGACGGTGGGTTGGGTCTACATGCTGAAGCTCCACCACCTGGTCGAGGACAAGATCCACGCCCGCTCGACAGGCCCCTACAGCCTCGTCACCCAGCAGCCGCTGGGTGGTAAGGCCCAGTTCGGCGGCCAGCGCTTTGGCGAAATGGAGGTCTGGGCCCTGGAGGCCTACGGGGCGGCCCACGTCCTCCAGGAGATCCTGACAGTGAAGTCCGACGACATCGTCGGGCGAGTCAAGGCTTACGAGGCCGTGGTCAAGGGAGACAACACGCTGGAAGCCAGCATCCCGGAGAGCTTCCGCGTGCTCGTGAAGGAGCTGCAGGGCCTGGGGCTCGGCGTCGAGATCCTGAGCGAGAACGAACAGCAGATCGTGCTCAACGAAGAGGACATGCCGGAGCTTCCGATCGATCTCGGCATCAGCCTGGAGCGGCTGGAGCTGGGTGAGGACGCGGGCGAATGAGAGCAGTCCAGTCGCCGTCCCGGCCGCTCAACGCAAAGAGGAGATAACCAGGCTTGTTGAAGCTCGAGAACTTCGATGCCCTGCGGCTGTCGCTGGCCTCGCCCGATGTGATCCTTTCCTGGTCACACGGGGAGGTCACCAAGCCGGAAACCATCAACTACCGGACGCTGCGCCCCGAACGGGATGGGCTGTTCTGCGAGCGCATCTTCGGTCCCACGCGGGACTGGGAGTGCCACTGCGGCAAGTACAAGCGCTACCGCTACAAGGGGATCATCTGCGACAAGTGCGGTGTAGAGGTGACGCGCAGCAAGGTCCGGCGGGAGCGCATGGGCCACATCAAGCTGGCCTCCCCCGTGAGCCACGTGTGGTATTTCAAGGGCATCCCGAGCCGGATGGGCCTGCTGCTCGACATGTCGCCGCGCAACCTGGAGAAGGTCCTCTACTTCGCCAACTACATCGTCACGGACGTCGACGAGGAGGCGCGAACTGCTCTGCTGAGCAACCTCTCGCTCGACAGCGATGAGGAGGCGATCCGCCTCCGGGGCGATGTTGAGGCCAAGGCGAGCGACATCCGCCAGGATCACGAGGGCCGGCTGCAGCAGTTGAAGAGCGAGATCGAGGCCGAGGTGGCGCAGCTCCAGACCGAGTTCGACGCGACCTCAAAGCAGGTCGGTGGCCAAGCGCGGAAGATCCAGGACGCGATCAACAAGGGCCTTGGGACAAAGGCCAAGCGGAACTACGTGGTTGGCGCTGAGGGCGAGGAGGAGGTCGTCGTGGTGAAGGGAGAGACCTTCGCCGAGGAGATGATCACCGGCACGCTGCGGAAGGTCCAGGAGAAGGTTGAGGCCACCGAACGCGCGTTGCGTGCCGCGCAGGAGCTGGCTCGCAACCGCTACTCCCAGGCCCAGGCCGAGTTGGAGGCGACCGTCAAGGCTGCCACCGGCAGCGAGCACGCCGCCCTGGAACAGCAGCTGGAGGTTCGCCAGCAGCAGCTTGAGCAGACACGCGACGGCGTGGAGGGGCTGCATGTGAAGCAGATCCTCACGGACGCGCAGCACCGGGAGTTCGTCGATCGCTTCGGCAATGTCTTCAAATCCCGGATCGGGGCGGAGGCGGTGCGTGACCTGCTGGCCAAGCTGGACCTGGACCAGGAGATGTACCGGCTCCGCGAGGAGTCGCGCACCACCAGCGGCCAGCGGCGTCAGAAGGCAATCAAGCGCCTGAAGGCCGTGGAGGACTTCCGCAAGTCGGGCGCCAGCTCGACCTGGATGGTGCTGGAGGTGCTTCCTGTCATCCCGCCCGAGCTGCGGCCGATGGTCCAGCTGGACGGCGGCCGCTTCGCCACCTCCGACCTGAACGACCTCTACCGCCGGGTGATAAACCGGAACAACCGGCTGAAGCGGCTGCTGGAGCTGGGCGCGCCAGAGATCATCGTGCGTAACGAGAAGCGCATGCTCCAAGAGGCTGTCGACGCTCTGGTCGACAATGGCCGCCGGGGCCGGGCCATCACCGGCACTGGCAACCGCAAGCTCAAGTCCCTCTCGGATCTGCTGAAGGGTAAGCAGGGGCGGTTCCGCCAGAACCTGCTCGGGAAGCGTGTCGACTACTCCGGCCGCTCGGTCATCGTGGTCGGGCCAGAGCTGAAGCTCAACGAGTGCGGCCTGCCCAAAAAGATGGCGCTCGAGCTGTTCAAGCCGTTCGTGATGCGCGAGCTGGTCAACAAGGGCTACACCACCAACATCAAGTCCGCCAAGCGGATGGTCGAACGCAGCAACAACGTCGTCTGGGACGTCCTCGACGAGGTGATCCACGACCACCCCGTGCTGCTGAACCGGGCCCCCACGCTGCACCGCCTTGGCATCCAGGCGTTCATGCCGGTCCTGGTCGAGGGCTCTGCCATTCGGATCCATCCACTGGTCTGCCCTGCGTTCAACGCCGACTTCGATGGGGACCAGATGGCGGTACACGTGCCGCTGTTCTCGGGGGCGATCGCCGAGGCGAAGAACCTCATGATGAGCTCCCGCAACATCCTCTCAGCGGCCGACGGCAACCCCGTCGTGGCGCCGCAGCAGGACATCGTGCTGGGGTGCTACTGGCTGACGGTAGCCCGTAGCCAGATGCCGGCTGGCGAGGCCGCCGCCAAGCTGGCCGCCTTCTCCGGCTCAGACGAGGTGTTGCTTGCCTATCACGAGGACGAGATCGGCCTGCAGGACTGGGCCCGGGTCCGGATCAACGGGGGGCTGGTCGTGACCACGCCTGGCCGCGTGATCTTCAACAACGTGCTGCCGGTGGGCCGTGCCCCGCTTCCAGCGGACGAGTCGCCAGGCACAGCCGGCGAAGGCGGCGGTGTGGATCTGCAGCCGCTGCAGTTCCAGAACGCCCACTTCGATCGCAAGAGCCTGCGCGGCCTGATCGCCAAGATCTTCCGGCTTTACGGCAGTGAGGCTACGGCCGAAACAGCCAACGAGATCAAGCGCCTGGGCTTCCGTTACGCCACTCGGGCGGGCTTCACCATTTCGGCATTCGACATCCCGCACCCGAAGAACAAGGCGGAGATTCTGGCCAAGACCGACAAGGAGGTCGATGAGGTCGAGCGGATGTACCGCCGCGGCGTCATGACCGACGAAGAGCGGTACCGCAAGGTCATCGAGCTCTGGACGCGCGCGACCGAGGAGGTGGCCGCCGCCACCGAGGGGTCGTTCGACAAGTTCAGCCCGATCTGGATGATGATGGGATCAGGAGCCCGCGGTACCGTTCAGCAGCTGCGCCAGCTGGCCGGCATGCGCGGCCTCATGGCCGATCCGACCGGTCGGATCATCGACCTTCCGATCAAGGCGAACTTCACCGAGGGCCTGACTGTCCTCGACTACTTCATCTCCACGCACGGCGCCCGCAAGGGCTTGGCCGACACCGCCTTGCGCACCGCGGACTCCGGCTACCTGACCCGTCGCCTCGTCGACGTGGCGCAGGATGTCATCGTTCGACTCGAGGACTGCGCCACGAGCAACGGCATCTGGGTCCACGGCGTCGGCTCGGACAGCGGCAAGGGCGATCCGATCCTAGAGAGGATCGCCGGCCGGACGGCTGCCGAGGACGTTACCAGCCGGGACGGGGAAGTCCTGGTCCGCGCGGGCGAGCCCATCAACGATTCGGCCGCCCGCCGGGCCATCGAGCTGCAGGCCGGCTCGGTGCGGATCCGCTCGGTTCTCACCTGCGAGGCGCGGGAGGGCATCTGCCGCGTCTGCTACGGCCGCAACCTGGCCACCGGCAAGCTGGTCGAGATTGGCGAGGCGGTCGGCGTCATCGCCGCTCAGTCGATCGGCGAGCCGGGCACGCAATTGACCATGCGCACCTTCCACACCGGCGGTGTCGCCGGGAAGGACATTACCCAGGGTCTGCCCCGCGTGGAGGAGCTCTTCGAGGCACGCATCCCGAAGGGCAAAGCGATTATCTCCGAGATCGAGGGGGAGCTCGAGGTGATCCGCCAGGACGGCACCCGGAAGGTCCGAATCACCTCGCGTGAGGAGTTCGAGGTCTCCTATCCGGTGGACGCCAACATGGAGGTCGTCGCCAAGAATGGCGCACAGGTGATGGAGGGCCAGGAACTGGCCCGAACCGAGAACGCGGTGCTTCGCACGCGCCACGCCGGCAAGATCCGAGTGGGCGCCAAAGAGATCGCGGTATCGACAGTGGACGAGGAAGTCCGTGAGTACCCGATCCCGCCCGGCGAGAGGATCCGGCCGGAGCTGGAGTCGCGCGACCAGAAGAAAGTGCACATCAAGGCGGGCGAGCAGATCACCGAAGGGCCGATCAGCCCGCAGGAACTGCTCCACATCCTGGGTAAAGAGGAGGTGCAGAAGTTCCTCGTCGACGAGGTACAGAAGGTCTACCGCTCGCAGGGCGTCGACATCAACGACAAGCACATCGAGGTCATCGTCCGGCAGATGATGCGAAAGGTTCGCGTCGACTCGGCCGGAGACAGCACCCTCCTGCCCGGCGAGATCGTCTCGCAATGGGACTACGAGGAGGCCAACAAGGCGGTCCTAGCGGAGGGCGGCGAGCCGGCGACCGCGCAGACCGTGCTGCTGGGATTGATCAAAGCCGCGCTCAACACGAGCTCCTGGCTGTCGGCCGCGTCGTTCCAGGAAACGACCAAGGTTCTGACTGAGGCGGCCATCTCGGGCAAGATCGACCGTCTTCGCGGTCTGAAGGAGAACGTCATCATCGGCAAGCTGATCCCGGCCGGCACGGGGCTTGATTACTACAAGAAGCAGCGCGAACAGGCGGCTCGGCTGCTGGAAGACGAGCCCATCGACCTGGACACGCTCAGCGTCTAGCTGCTGTACCACCCGAATATTGAGCATCCGCCGCCCCAGGTGCCGGGCTCAGGCAACCAGTTGTGGCCAAGATTGGGCGCCTCCGCGGGGCCTTTCGGTTGGCGATTGCCTTTGTGCCAACGGCGGCGCGGCGAGATCGGTGGCTCCGGTGATCCGGTCCGCGAGCGGCCGCGTAACATCTTCAATGACTGACATGCGATTTGCCCGGGAGATGGGTCGATGACCGGCATGGGAGAGCACGGGGGCGCACTGGTGGCGCTGCCCTGGTTGGCGGTGGCGCTGTTCTCTTTCCTGGCCGCTGTGGCCTACGGGGCCGACAGGGGGGAGCCCCTCTGCCAGCGGCTCGTGGCCGGCTTGGGCGCGCTTGGAGCGTGGCAGAAGCTGGCCCTGTTCGTAGCGCTGATCAGCGCTACCATCCATCTGGCTCTGATCCCCGCTCACGGCGGCCAGCCGGTCACGGCGGTCCTCTTCATGCTGAACGGGCTGGCACTGATGGCGGTTTCCTTCTGGGCCTTGCTGGGCCGGGGCTGGCGCCCCGCGCTCGGATTGCTGCTGGTTGGCAAGCCTGGCCGCCTACGGTTACCACCTCGCCGCCGGCCTGGAGACCGCTGACGCGGTCGGCCTGGCCACAAAAATCTTGGAAGTCTGCGGCATGGCGGTTCTGTTCGCCATTCTGTTTGTGGCGGGCTTCCTACCTGCTGACAGCGCCGGCCGGTTCTTGGGTCTGGTCCCGCTGGGCGGGACGGACATCGTCCTGCACGCCTTGACCGCCATCTTGGGTGGCGTGGCCGGCTTCGCATTCGCCAATCGCGGAGAGCGCGCTACCGCCTAAGCCTCGAATCGCTTCGTTCAAGAGAGGGAGCGCCCCGGAGCGGGGGCGCTCCCTCTACGTGCTTTGCGCCCGCTAGACCTGACCTCATGACGCGTTGAAGCCGGCGGACGTTCGGCCGGCTGCCTGATCAGGTGCCATGCGATATACTGATTGCTTGTCGTCCCAGCGCGGCGTTGACGGCTGGGGACAATGCAGTTACAGGAGATACCGTTTGCCCACCATCCAACAGCTGATCCGGATCGGCCGCAAGGCGGCTGTGAAGAAGTCCAAGGCCCCGGCCCTGAAGGCTTCGCCGCAGCGTCGCGGTGTGTGCGTGCGCGTCTACACAATGACGCCCAAGAAGCCGAACTCAGCTCTGCGGAAGGTGGCCCGTGTGCGTCTAACCACCGGAATCGAAGTCACCGCCTACATTCCCGGCATCGGCCACAACCTGCAGGAGCATTCGGTCGTGCTTATCCGGGGCGGTCGCGTCAAGGACCTGCCTGGCGTTCGTTATCACATCATCCGCGGCACCCTTGACACCGTCGGCACCAAGAACCGCAAGCAGGGTCGCTCCAAGTACGGCGCCAAGCGTGAGAAGGCCGCCGCCGCGAAGAAGAGATAACCGATGCCCCGAAGAAGCCGGCCTGACAAGCGGACGATCGCGTCCGACCCCATCTATCACTCCGAGTCGGTGGCGAAGTTCGTCAACATCGTCATGAAGGATGGCAAGCGCTCGACCGCTGAGCGGGTGGTGCACCAGGCGCTGGACCGCGCCAGCCGTCAGTCGCGCAAGGAGCCGCTCGATATCTTCGATACCGCCATGCGCAACGCGACCCCGTTACTTGAGGTCAAGCCGCGCCGCGTGGGCGGTGCCACCTACCAGGTCCCGATCGAGATCCGCCCGGATCGGCGGGTCGCGCTGGCCCGGCGCTGGCTGGTCCGCTTCGCGCGTCAGCGTGGCGGCCGGAGCATGGCCGAGAAGCTGGCGTTCGAGCTGCTGGACGCTTCCAACAACTCCGGTGGAGCGGTCCGCCGCAAGGAAGAAGTGCACCGGATGGCGGAATCGAACCGGGCGTTCAGTCACTTCAGGTTCTGACGATGGCTGTTGCACTGAAGACCCCAACCCGGTTGGCCAGGCTGCGCAACATAGGCATCATGGCGCACATCGACGCCGGCAAGACCACGACGACCGAGCGAATCCTCTTTTACGCCGGCAAGCTGCACAAGATGGGCGAGGTCCACGAGGGGGCCGCGACCATGGACTGGATGGTCCAGGAGAAGGAGCGCGGCATCACCATCACCTCGGCGGCAACCACCTGCTCGTGGCGCGACCACTCGATCAACATCTTGGATACACCCGGACACGTGGACTTCACGGTTGAGGTCGAACGGAGCCTCCGCGTCCTGGACGGTGCGGTGGCAGTCTTCGACGCCGTGGCGGGTGTGGAGCCGCAATCGGAGACCGTCTGGCGGCAGGCCGACCACTACAACGTGCCCCGCATCGCCTTCATCAACAAGATGGACCGCATGGGCGCGGACTTCTACCGGGCGCTGGATTCGATCAAGGATCGGCTCGGGGCACGGGCGGTGGCGGTGCAGCTGCCAATCGGGGCCGAAGAAGGCTTCCAGGGCATCGTCGACCTTATCAACCAGCGTGCCATCGTCTACACGGACGACCTGGGCAAGAATTTCGAGAGCCCGCAGATCCCGGCGGACCTGCGGGCGAAGGTCGACGAGCATCGCCGAGTGCTGCTCGAGGCGGCCGCCGACTTCGACGAGGAGGTCATGAACAAGTACCTGGAGGAGCAGGAGGTCTCTGGTGAGGAGATCGTACGCGGCCTGCGCGCCGGCACCTGCGCCAGCCAGATCGTCCCGGTTCTCTGCGGCGCCGCGCTGCGCAACAAGGGCGTTCAACCGCTGCTGGATGGCGTCGTCGACTACCTGCCGTCGCCGGCGGACAAGCCCGCGATCGAGGGCATCAACCCGGCCGACGACAGCCTGGCCGTCCGCCAGCCGGACGAGGAGCAGCCGTTTAGCGCGCTGGCCTTCAAGGTGCAGCGTGATCCCGCCGGCGTCGGCAAGCTCACCTTCTTTCGCGTTTACTCGGGCCGCCTCAAGGCGGGCTCGACCGTGCTCAACGTCACCACGGGCCGCAGGGAACGGCTGGGCCGCATCCTGCGCATGCACGCGATGCGGCGCGAGGACGTGAACGAGGTCATTCCGGGCGACATCGCCGCCGCCGTCGGCCTGAAGGGCACCACCACGGGCGATACGCTGGCGGACGAGATCCAGCCGATCCTGCTCGAGTCCATCTTCTTCCCGGAACCGGTCATCTTCGTCGCGATCGAGCCAAAGACGAAGGTGGACCAGGACAAGCTGGGCCTTGCCCTGCAGCAACTGGTGGAGGAGGATCCCACCTTTCGGGTCCACACGGACGAGGAGACCGGCCAGAACATCATCGCCGGCATGGGCGAGCTGCACCTGGAGATCATCGTCGACCGCCTGACCCGCGAGTTCAGAGTCGACGCCAACGTGGGCCGGCCGCAGGTGGCCTACCGGGAAGCGATGCGCAAGCCCGCCCACGGCACCGGCCGCTTCGTTCGGCAATCGGGCGGCAAGGGCCAGTTCGGCCACGTCGAGCTCGAAGTAGAGCCCGGCGAGCGGGGCGAGGGCTTCGTTTTCCTCGATCAGATCACTCAAGGGCGCATCCCCCGCGAGTACATCCCGGCCGTCCAAAAAGGCATCAAAGAAGCGATCACCAGCGGCGTGGTGGCCGGCTATCCAGTGCTCGACCTGAAAGTCCGGCTGGTGGACGGCTCGTACCACAACGTGGACTCGAGCGAGATGGCCTTCCAGATCGCCGGCTCGATGGGCATCAAGGACGCGCTGCGCCGTGGCGACGCCTATCTCCTGGAGCCGATCATGAAGGTGGTCGCCACGATGCCTGAGGAGTATCTGGGCGATGTGATGGGCGACATCTCATCCCGGCGAGGTCATATCCTTGGTATGGAGGGTCGGGGCACGTCGCAGTCGGTGACGGCTTACGTGCCGCTGGCCGAGATGTTCGGCTATGCGACGGCGTTGCGCTCGATGACGTCGGGGCGCGCGGCGTACTCCATGGAATTCGATCATTACGCGGAGCTGCCAGGGAATCTGGCGGAGGCCGTCGGCAAGAAGGGGGCCGGACGGTGACCGGCTCTGGAGCAGGGTTCAGTCTGGCGCTTCCAAGCGAAGTAGCAGGAGGTTTTTAGTGGCCAAGAAGAAGTTCGAGCGCAACAAGCCGCACATGAACGTCGGCACCATCGGTCACATCGACCATGGCAAGACGACGTTGACGGCGGCCATCACGAAGGTGCAGGCGGCCAAGGGCCTCGCCCAGTTCCAGGCCTTCGACCAGATCGACAAGGCGCCCGAAGAGAAGCAGCGCGGCATCACCATCTCGATCACCCACGTGGAGTACGAGACGGAGAAGCGCCATTACGCCCACGTCGACTGCCCGGGCCACGCCGACTACATCAAGAACATGATCACGGGCGCTGCTCAGATGGACGGCGCCATCCTGGTCGTGGCGGCCAACGACGGAGCGATGCCACAGACTCGCGAGCACATCGTGCTGGCCCGCCAGGTCAACGTGCCCTCGCTCGTCGTCGCTCTGAACAAGATCGACATGGTCGAGGACGAGGAGTTCGTGGAGCTTGTCGAGCTCGACCTTCGCGAGCTGCTTTCCCGTTACGAGTTCCCCGGCGACGACCTGCCGATCGTGCGCGTCTCCGCTCTGAAGGCGCTGGAGGGCGATCCTGAGGCGGCCGAGGGCATCAACAAGCTGCTCGACGCGGTCGACAACTTCATCCCCGAGCCCGAGCGGAAGACCGACCTGCCCTTCCTGATGCCGGTCGAGGACGTCTTCACCATCCAGGGCCGCGGCACCGTCGTGACAGGCCGGGTCGAGCGCGGCTTTCAGAAGATCAACGAGCCGGTCGAGATCATCGGCATCCGCCCGACCAGGACGACCGTGGTGACCGGTCTGGAGACGTTCCACAAGCAGATGGACTCCGTCCAGGCGGGCGACAACGTCGGCGCCCTGCTGCGCGGCATCGGTCGCGAGGACGTCGAGCGCGGCCAGGTGCTGGCGAAGCCCGGCTCGATCACGCCGCACACCAAGTTCAAGGCCAACGTATACGTCCTGACGAAGGAAGAGGGTGGCCGGCACAAGCCGTTCTTCTCCAATTACCGGCCGCAGTTCTACATGCGGACCACGGATGTGACCGGTACCATCTCGCTGCCCGATGGTGTCGAGATGTGCATGCCCGGCGACAACGTCGAGATGACCATCGAGCTGATTACGCCCATCGCCTGCGAGCAGGGTCTGCGCTTCGCCATCCGCGAAGGCGGCCGCACCGTGGGCGCCGGTGTCGTGACCGAAGTTCTTCAGTAGCGAACTTAGCAGGGAGCCCGCAGGTGAAAGCAGTGCGACTGGGCCGGCGCTTGCGGGCTTCCGCACACAGCGACGAATTGGGGTTGTAGTGGTGCAAAAGATTCGGATCCGATTGAAGGCATACGACCATAAGGTCCTGGACCAAGCGGCCGACAAGATAGTCGACACCGCCCGCCGTACGAACGCGCGCATCGCCGGCCCCATCCCTCTGCCGACCGAGATCAACAAGATGACGGTGATCCGTTCGCCGTTCATCGACAAGGACTCCCGCGAGCAGTTCGAGATGCGCACACACAAGCGCATCGTCGACATCCTGGACCCGAACCCCCGGGTGGTGGACGCGCTGATGCACATCACCCTGCCAGCCGGCGTTTCGATCGAGATCAAGCTCTGATGGCAAAGAAGAAGGCGGCAGCTCCGGCGAAGGGCCTGCTCGGCCGCAAGCTCGGCATGACGCAGCTCTTCAACTCCGATGGCACGCTCTACGCCGTGACTGTGGTGGAGGCCGGTCCCTGCCGCGTGCTCGACCTTCGCACCGAGGAGAAGGACGGCTACACGGCCGCTCGGGTCGCGTTCGGCCCCGTGGTCGGCCACCGGCTGACGAAGCCGCTGGCCGGCGAGTTCAAGAAGGCGGGGATCGAGCCCGCTCGCGAGCTGGTCGAACTGCGCGGGGCCGTGGGTCTGGTGGCGGGTCAGGAACTGCGCTGTGACGTCTTCGCCGAGGGCGAGTTGGTGGATGTCACCGCCAGCAGCAAGGGCAAGGGCTTCCAGGGCATGGTGAAACGGCACCGTTTCAGCCGTGGGCCGGAGAGCCACGGTTCGATGAACGTGCGCCAGCCGGGCTCCATCGGGGCCACCGATGCGGCGCGGGTTTTCAAGGGCGTGAAGATGGCCGGGCACATGGGCGCGATGCGCACCACTGTGCAGGGGCTGAAGGTGGTCAGGGTCGACCCGGACCGGAACCTGCTGCTGCTCCACGGCTCGGTGCCCGGGGCCGACGGATCGCTCGTCTTGATCCGAGGGTCTGTCAAGCAACAGGCAGGCAGGTGATGGTTGACGACACGAGCGAGTTGAAGGGGAAGGCTGCCGGCGTGGCCGCCGATGCCGAGGCGCACGCCCCGGGCGCCGTCGCCGCGGGCGACACGCCTGACGTGCCCAAGGCGCCGAGGCCGAGCAAGCCCAAAGCTGCGGCGGACGATGAGAAGCCGGCCGCTCGGCAGGCTGGCGCCCATGAGGACGAGAAAGCAGATCCGCTCTCGGTGCCGTGCTACACCGCCAGCGGCGAGCGCGCCGGTCGTTTCGAGCTGCCGGAGGCCATCTTCGGCCAGGTCCCGCACATGGCGGTGATGCACCAGGCCTTCCTCCGCCAGCGCAACAATGCGCGTCTGGGAACGGCGAAAGTCAAGCACAGGGATGAAGTCTCGGGCGGCGGCGCGAAGCCATACCGGCAAAAGGGCACCGGTCGCGCCCGGCATGGGTCCACCCGCGAGCCCTCGATGGTCGGCGGTGGCTCAGTGTTCGGCCCCGTCCCCCGCTCCTTCGCCGAGAAGATGCCGCGCAAGATGCGCCGGCTGGCCCTTCGTTCCGCTTTGAGCGTCAAGGCCAGCGAGCGCAAGGTCACCGTGCTCGAAAGCTTCGACCTGGACCAGCCCCGGACGGCTGAGATGGTGAGCCTGCTACATGCCGTCGGTGTGGAAGACACCGCTCTGGTCGTGCTCCCGGCCGGCAACGACGTCGTCGCCCGTTCGACCAGCAACCTGCCCTGGGCCAAGGTCATCCTGGCCAGCAACCTGAATCTGTACGACCTGTTCACGCACGACCGGCTGATCATCGCGAAGGACGCGTTGGGCGTGATCGAGCAGACCTTCAGCCCGCCGCTGCGGCGTGCTTGGGCGGCTGAGGTGAACGGCGCATGAGGGCCCCGGTCGAGGTTCTCTACGGGCCGCTCGTGAGCGAGCGCTCCTACACGCTCTACCAGCATGGCCGCTACACGTTCCGGGTGGCCACGGACGCGACGAAGAATGAGATCGCCAAGGCTCTGGAAGAGCACTACCAGGCCCAGGGCGTTCGGGTGCGGGCCGTCAACACCGTGAACGTGCGGGGCAAGGTGCGGCGAACGGGCCAACGTGGTGTCAGCGGTCGGACGGCGGATTGGAAGAAGGCGATCGTGACCCTGGCCCCCGGCCAGAAGATCGAAGGCCTGTTCGGGAGTCTCTAGTGCCTATCAAGCAGTACAAGCCGACCAGCCCCGGCCGCCGCTTCCTGAAGACCGCGAGCTTCGAGGAACTGACAACTGCCAAGGCCGAAAAGCGCTTGCTGGAGCCCCTGAAGAACAACGCGGGTCGCAACAATCAGGGCAAGATCACCACGCGCCATCGTGGTGGCGATGGCCGGCGCAGCTACCGTCGCATCGACTTCCGTCGCGACAAGGCCGGAGTCCCCGGCAAGGTGGCGACGATCGAGTACGACCCGAACCGTTCGGCACGGATCGCGCTGATCCACTATGCCGACGGGGAAAAGCGCTACATCCTGGCGCCGCTGGGGCTCAAATTGGGTGATCAGATCCAGAGCGGGCCGGAAGCGCCGGTCCGGGTTGGAAACGCCATGCAACTGCAGCGGATCCCGATTGGTTCGACGATCCACAACATCGAACTCACGCTCGGCCGCGGCGGCCAACTGGTCCGCTCGGCCGGCACCTCCGCCCAGCTCCTGGCCAAGGAGGGCGACTACGCAGTGGTGCGCATGCCGTCCGGCGAGCTGCGCCGGATCCATGTGCGCTGCGCCGCGACGCTGGGCCAGGTCGGTAACCTGGAGCATGAGAACGAATCCGGCGGCAAGGCGGGCCGCTCACGCTGGCTGGGCAAGCGGCCCACGGTGCGCGGCGCGACCATGAACCCCGTCGACCACCCGCATGGCGGTGGTGAGGGGAAGACCGGCCCGGGTGGCAACCCGAAGACCCCATGGGGCAAGCCCGCGCTCGGCTTCCGCACACGCAAGCCAAAGAAGGCGTCGAGCTCGCTCATCATCCGCCGTCGTGAGAAGAAGTAGAGAAAGTAAGAAGCAATGTCTCGTTCGCTGAAGAAAGGTCCTTACATCGACGCCAAGCTGGAAGCCAAGGTCGGCAAGCTGAACGCATCTCGCGAGAAGAAGGTGATTCGCACCTGGGCGCGGGCATCGACCGTGTTTCCCGACATGGTCGGTCACACGATCGCCGTCCATGACGGGCGCAAGCATGTGCCGGTCTTCATCAGCGAGAACATGGTGGGCCACAAGCTGGGTGAGTTCGCCCCCACCCGACACTTCCGCAGCCACACCGGCGGCAAGACCGAGCGCGGCTCGAGGGTTCGCTAGTGTCCGGCTCTGGAGCAGAACACGAGTCTGGAGCGGGGTGCTGAGTTGGAAGTTATGGCTCGTTCCAAGTACATCCGGCGCACCGCGCGCAAGGCACGTCTGGCGGCCGACATGGTTCGCGGCATGCGTGTGAGCGAGGCGCTGGCTCAGCTCGAGTACTCGCCCAAGCATGCGGCCAGGGACGTGGCGAAGGCCGTCAAGTCCGCAGCGGCGAACGCTGAGCACAATCACAGGCTGGATCGCGACGAGCTCTGGCTCAAGGCGGTCATGGTCGACGAGGGGCCGACGATGAAGCGCATTCGCCCGGTCAGCCGCGGCATGGCGCATCAGTATTTCAAGCGCACCTGCCATATAACAGCCATCGTCGAGGATCGACAGGAGGCTGCGCCCGCCCGGCCGGCGCGCCGTCGGCAGGTCGCTCGCAGCACTGCACCGAAGCCAGCACCGGAAACGGAAGCGGCCGGCGAGGGGGAGGATTAGATGGGTCACAAGGTTCATCCGAACGGGTTCAGGCTCGGTTCCTATCGGAACTGGGAGGCGAACTGGTTCGTGGCCGACAAGGACTACACCAGGGTTCTGCATGAGGACCTGGCGATGCGAAAGTTCATCTCCGGCCGCCTGAAGAACGCGGGGATCGCGCGCATCGAGACCGAGCGCTCCTCCAACGCGCAGCTGGCGGTGACGATCTACACCGCGAAGCCAGGCATCGTGATCGGCAAGGGCGGCGCGTCGGTTGACGCTCTCCGCAACGATCTCGAGAAGCTCTTCGGGAGCAGGGTCAAGATCTCCATCCAGGAGATCAAGCAGCCGGAGCTTGACGCCCAGTTGGTAGCCGAGAACATCGCGCTTCAGATCGAGCGCCGGATCAGCCACCGGCGGGCGATGAAGCAGGCGATCATGCGAACGATGCGGGCCGGCGCCAAGGGCGTGCGGATCGCGCTGGGCGGTCGGCTGCGCGGCGGCGAGATGGCCCGGCGCGAGTGGGATCGGGAAGGCCAGGTGCCGCTCCATACTCTCCGCGCCGACATCCGGTTTGGCCGCGCCACCGCCAAGACCACGTTCGGCGTGATCGGCGTCAAGTGCTGGATCTATCGTGACCTGCTGGCGCCCAAGCGCCGCGGGGGGGAACTGGTGCCCGAGAGCCTTGCCCGCCAGGCGGACGCGGCGGCGACTGAGGTTCGGCGCGCCGCGGCGGCTCAGGCTCAGACCCCTGGCCAGGTTCAGTCCGGAACTCTGCAGGCGGCGGCTGTCAATCAAAACCCCAGCGATCCGCAGGTGGCTGCCGCCAATGTGGCGCAGCAGGTGGCCGGCGAGCAGGCGGGAGCGGGTTTGCGCCAGCGGGCTCCCCGGCCCCAGGGCACCCCGCCCAGCCAGGCTGAGAGGCGAAGCCAGGCGGGCGCCAGGCCGAAGACCGGCTTGAGGCCGGCCGCGAAGCCTCGGACCGCAGAGACGGCCCAATCGCCCGCCACCGGGAGTGCCGAAGCGGACCGCGGGCCCGTTGCCGAGCAGCCAGTCCCGGCAGTGGCTGAGCAGGCGCCAGGGCAGCCGGCGAAGGTTGCGGATCAGCCGGCGGCCGCGCCCGAGGGCGGCGCGGCCGAAGCGAGCCCGAGGGCGGCAAGGACCGACAGCGGAGTGGAGGGTGTCGCGGCGTCGAACGCCGGCAAGAAGGGCGCCGAGACGCCAGAGCAGGAGACGGAGACGGGGGAGCCCCGGGTGGTCGCCTCGGCCATCGAGGCCGCCGGCTCGGTCGTCGCCTCGGCCCTCGCTCGCGTCCGGCCGCAGGGCGGCGCCGGGAAGGGTGAGGTGGCTGGCGCTGAGCCGGAGGCCGGATCGCAAGCGGCGGCCGACAAGCAGACGGAGCAGGATGCTACTTCCTAAGCGCGTAAAGCACCGCAAGCAGCACAAGGGCCGGCGGGGTGGTGTCGCCACTCGAGGAGCAACTATCGCTTTCGGGCAGTTCGCGCTGCAGGCTGACGAAGCCTGCTGGATGACAAACCGCCAGATCGAGGCTGCCCGGCGAGCCATGACGCGCTACGTGAAGCGCGGCGGCCAGATCTGGATCCGCATCTTCCCGGACAAACCGGTGACGAAGAAGCCGGCCGAGACGCGGATGGGTTCAGGCAAGGGCAACCCGGAAGGCTGGGTGGCCGTCATCAAGCCGGGCCGCGTGCTCTTCGAGATGGCCGGTGTCAACGCCGACGTGGCGAGGGAGGCGATGCGGCTGGCCGCCGCCAAGCTGCCGGTGAAGACGCGATTCATCGTGGCCCAGGAGTCGCAGGCCACGCAGCTGGCACACGCTGGAGGCGGAGAATGATCAGAGTTGCGGACCTCGCCGAACTGGACTCAGAAGAATTGGTCAGCCGGCTGCGCGGTGAGCGCAGGGAGCTGTACGAGCTGCGCTTCAAGCTCGCCGTTGGACAGCTGGA
>JAABUX010004588.1_pt1 | contig 17398 bp, 10 predicted proteins | sample 5561851 | NCBI WGS metagenome assembly JAABUX01 (sample SAMN10711883, study PRJNA513361) | rock metagenome | isolation source: Antarctica rocks | place: Antarctica: Victoria Land, Richard Nunatak red sandstone | collected 2016-01-03 | reverse complement strand
CTTGACTCATTCGCACCATAAGTGCCCCCTTTAGGAGTCTAGCGAGGCTCCGCCTCAGACCGACGAGATATATGCGACGCGAAAACGTGACTCAATCGCACCATGTTTGCCTGTATTAGGAGTCTAGATAGTTTTCAATGCGCGAGGAGGTCCCGGCCTGACCGCCCAGCGCCGTCCCCTCGACCAGCAAGGTGTGCAAGCCCTCCGAGGCGCCGTAGACCGCCGCCGAGAGCCCGCTCGGTCCGCCGCCGATGATCACGACGTCATAGTCCACCGCCGCCGGCACGGTCTGCAATCCCACCGCGTCCGCGAGTTGACGGAGCGACGGCCGCGACAGGAGGGTATCGTCGGGCAAGACAACCACCGGGTAGGCGGCGTGCTCCCTGGCACGGGTTGGAATCCGGGCACGGTCCCGTTCGTCCGTGGGGTCCAGCCACGCGTAGTCGACGACGTTGCGCGCCAGGAACTCCCGCAGCGTGTGGCACGCCAGGTCCAAGGGGCTTCCGATCACGACAGGTATGCGTTCGTCTGTCGTGACGGCGTCTTCCAAGTTACCGACCCGCTCCAGCAGCATCGTCGTGAGCGCCTGACGGATCTCCGGCGTGATGGCGACCAGGGCGCTGAAGTCGGAGGGTCCGAGGCGGAGGAGGTGGGACGGCTCCAGCGCCCGGAAACTCGCGAGGAAGGGCGCTCCGAGCAGCAGGGGCGCCACACCGAAGAACGCGCCGGCGTCGCCCATCACCAGGCTGCTCCGCCGGCTGCCCACGCCCTTGGATATCTCGATGCGCCCGCTGAGCAACACGTAGAACGCGGCGGCGTCACCCTCCCGTGCAACCCAGTCACCGTCGCGCACGCGTATATCGGCGGCGTGGTCGGCGATGCGCTGCAGGTGGGCATCATCCAGTACCGCAAAAAGCGCGATCTGACGGACGTCATCAGCAGTAATCATCAAACCTCCTTCTCCCTGTACTATGGTGACCTTCGCCCAGGGATGGACTTGTCCTCGTCCCGGACCCTTCTCTGTGTGGGGCCTAGCAGAGGAAACCCAGCACCTCGTTGCCGAACGCCTCGGCGTGCTGAAACAGGAAAACGTGGCCGGCATCGCCGTATAGGATCAGCGTGGCGTTCGGCAATCTCAGGGTGGCGGCGTACGACCGGTACGCGTGTATCAGCACGTCCTGGGCTCCGTATCGAAGATGACAACATCACGCTCGCGCCAACACAGCGAGGAACGCCGGGTCCCAGTGGTCGATGGTGGCGCGGAAGCGATGATTCAGGACGAGCGGGGATCCCCCGGCGTGACCGAAGCGGCGATAGGTGTACCGGGCGAGCGGGCCAGCGATGTACTTCGTCTCGGCAGTATCGGACACAAACGTAGACATGAAACCTCCTGTCGGATTGCTGCCCTTCTGGGCCCTACACTAGAGAACGTGTCATCATGAGCCACACGGGGAGCAGCAGCGCATCGTCGCGGCCCCGTTTTTGGCTGCATCGGGCCTCAAGGATGAGTCATGTGACGGGTCGAGAGCGCTCCGCCGGCCCCAGGATATGGCCGAGCATGCCTCATAACCGCGGACCTGGCCAATCGCCGCGGCCCCCAGGGAGACCGCGGCGATTGGCCAGGTCTGTCGATCCAGAGCCTGTGCCGCCCGTCCTCGTCCCTGGGTGACCGGCACTCCTCCGCGCTATCCCCCTCCTGACACGTCCTGTCTGACGGCTATGCGTGCTGCTTGACGAAGGCGAGTGCGGTCTCGGCGACCTCCTTCCAGCCGTGGTCGATGGTGAGCGCATGCCCGCGGTTCGGCATCTCCGTGATCTCCGTGGCCGCTGCGTTTCGCTTCTCACGTTTGTAGGCCGCGTTGGCGATCGCCCACGGCACGGTGTTGTCTTTCTCGCCCGAGATGATCAGCAGGGGGCCACGGGCGGGGTTCAGCGTATCGACCGTGTCGTCCGTCCAGGGGTTGACATTAGCCGTGGCCGACTGGAAGAGCGGCACACTGGAGGCGGGCACCGCGAACGTGTCATACAACTCGTGCGCCTCCTCCTCGGAGACGGCGTTGGCGAAGCCGAAGCGGAATTGCTCGAAAGTGAGCGGGATGGCGCGGTGGTAGTTGGCCGGATTGCCGATCACGGCCGAGGCGGACTTGAGCGCGGAGAGCGGGAGCGGGAGCACGCCGCGGAACGGGGCGGGGTCGATCGCGACCGTCACGGCGGCAACACCCAGGCCGGCCAGCCGTTGCGCGATCAGGCCCCCGAACGAATGGCCGATCACGGCCGGTTTCATCCGCAACTGCTGGATGACCGCGACGTAGTGGTCGGTGGCCTGCTTGATGCTCTTGTTTGCGAAGACATCGGGGTCCTGCTGGGCGTCCGCGACGGTCTCGGGGTCATCGGGCCAGCCGGGGGCGAGGGTGGTGTAGCCGTTCTCCTCGAACAGGGCGCGCCAGCGCTCCCAACTGCTGGAGAGGAGCCACAGCCCATGCACAAAGACGACCGGGGTCAATCCAGCGGCGTTCGCGCGGTCGATGTCGCGTTGTTCGTGGGCGGTGATGGTGGTGGTCATGGTGGTCATGGTGGTCTCCTTGGTTTCAGATACGTCCGGCACGAACGCCGTCCGCATCGTGATGTGTCACAGTCTGGTCGCATCATAAAAGTCGCCGGGACGATCGCCGATCAGCAGGCTAGCCGCTGAGGCTGCGGGTAGTCCCAGCGTCATCTGGGCTCCGGCGCCGCCGTGGCCGGTCTAGGCGTGCAGGAAGGACAGCAGGTCCTCGTTGAGCTGGTTCTTGTGCGTCTCGGTGAGGCCATGCGGCGCGCCTGGATAGACCTTTAGGGTCGCATCCTTGACGAGCTTTGCCGACGCGCGGGCCGAGGCGTCGATCGGCACGATCTGGTCGGCGTCGCCATGCACGATCAAGGTCGGCACGTCGAACGCCTTGAGATCCTGCGTGAAGTCCGTCTCGGAGAACGCCTTGATGCAGTCGAACACGCCCTTGAACCCGGCCTGCATCCCCTGGCGCCAGAACGAGTCCCGCATACCCTGCGAGGCCTTGCCGCCGTAGAACGCGGTGGGGAGATCTTGGAAGAACTGCGCGCGGTCGGCGAGGACGTTGGCGCGGATCTCGTCGAACGCCGAGAGCGGAAGGCCGCCGGGATTGGCTACCGTCTGTAGCATCAGGGGCGGCACCGCGCCGATCAGGACGGCCTTGGCCACCCGCTGTGTACCGTGACGGCCGATGTAGCGGGCGACCTCGCCGCCACCGGTGGAGTGACCGATATGGACGGCGTCGTGCAGGTCGAGCGTGGCGACGAGCGCGGCGAGGTCGTCGGCGTAGGTGTCCATCTCGTTGCCATCCCAGGGCTGGCTGGAGCGGCCGTGGCCGCGCCGGTCATGGGCGACGACGCGATAGCCGTGCGACGCGAGGAACAGCATCTGGCTGTCCCAGGCGTCGGCGTTGAGCGGCCAGCCGTGGCTGAAGACGACAGGCTGCCCGCTGCCCCAGTCCTTGTAGTAAATCTGGGCGCCGTCCTTGGTGGTGATCGTGTTCCCGGACTGCACTCCCGCGGTTGTGGTCATTGTGGTCATGATCTGAACTCCTTCTTTGTACTATCCGTCAGGGCCTCGGCTAGGATCTCTGTCAATGGCGCCGCTGTGCGAGCAGTACGCTCCTCCCCTGCTATGTCGGATCACCCGTCGATCCGGTCTTCCTGTCACACGGGAGTCGGCGGTGTCCCCCTCACCCGCGACGAATTACTGGCGCCGACACCGACGTGAGCGATAATCACGCCAGGTTGGTCAGGTGCGCGATGGTCTGGCCGGCGCCGCGCTGCAGAGTGCGCACGCGGACGGCGAAGGCCAGCTCGGTGAGGCCGGCGACGAGCGCATAGACACCGATCAGCTAGACCAGGCTCAGGAGGCCAGGCCCAGGGTCGAGGGCGAGCGCCGCGCCTAGCGCCAGCGAGAGCGCGCCGCTCAGCGCCAGGAGCCAGGCGTGGGGGATCGCCGCATGGACGCCGATGGCGGCGCCGATGCTCATCAGGCCGGTCACGATGGCCCAGGCCGCCACGACATACCGCCGTGAGGCCGGGCCAGAACCACGTCACCAGGCCGGCGAGCAGGCTCAACAGACCGCCCACCAGCCACGCGCCCCAGCGCTGATCGCGCGTGCGGGCAGCATACGCCATCGCCACGGCCATGAGGCCGCGCACCACAGCGAAGGCCCCGAACAGCGCGATCAGCGCGACCAGGCTCAGGCGTGGCCAGGCCAGCGTCAGGACGCCGAAGGCCAGGGCCACAAGCCCCTGGATCGCAACGGTCCACCAGCGACGGGTCAGCATATCAAACATCTCTCTTCTCCTCGTGGTTATGACAACGGTCTCGACGAACGTCTCGTGCGTGGAGACAAGCGTGGCCGACTGGGCAAAACCGGCGCGCCGGTTGGTGATCTCGATCACTGGCCCGCCCGTCGGACGGCGGACATCCTACGCTCCTGGCACGTCGCCGCAGGCGTGGGGGGGCCCGCCGACACATCGACGGGAGATGCCTACTGGGTGGCCCTGGCGGCCTGCTCGATGACATCGGTCACGGCTTCCGGGTGAGAGACCAGTGACAGGTGCCCCGCGTCGATCTCGGTGATGTGGGCCCGCGCGCGCTGGGACATGATGCGCTGCTCGGCGGGCGGGATGACCTCGTCCGCCGTGCCGATCAGGGACCAGGACGGGATCGTCTTCCAGGCCGGCACGCCCGACGGCGCCATCCCCGCGCTGAGCGTGAGAGGACGCTGCGTCGCGGCTAGGAGCGCGGCTTTTTGACGATTAACCCCGCTGGCGAAGCAGCTGAGAAACACGGATGGCTTGATGTAGAGGTTGACGTCTCCCTGCGGAGCGCCGGGGTACGGCACGGCATTGAAGACCGTGGTGGGGTTTACCGCGAGGCATGACCCAGGTTGGGCTGCCGTGAGCTTCAACACCTGCTCGCCCTGGTCGGGGATGAACGCGTCGATGTAGACGAGCGCCTTCACGTTGGCGTTGCCGGTCGCGGCGTTGGTGATCACGGCCCCGCCGTAGGAGTGGCCGACCAGGACGATCGGCCCGGCGATGGTGGCGAGGTAGTCGGCCACGGACGCGGAGTCGTCCATCAAGTTGCGCAGCGGGTTGGGCGGCGCGTCGACCGTATAGCCGTCGTGCTGGAGGCGCCGGATGACCCCGGACCAGCTGGACCCATCAGCCCAGGCGCCGTGGATGAGTACGATGGTGGGCCGGGGCTGTGCGGGCGCGCGGACGGCGGCGACGGCGCTAGGATGACCGGGCAGGATCGCCAGGGCAACGAGCGCAAGGGTCGCGATGACGGGGAGTGACCATCGTCGGGTCGGACGGACAGCGGCGAAACGGGACATAGGGCGGCTCCTTTCGTGGCTTCGACGGGATGTCTCAATGCGTGCAATGCGTGGTCGTACGGTATGACGGTCCATCGATATCCTCCTACTTACTGACTGACTTTTGGTGTCTGTTGTACGATGTCTGTGCGTGAGATCGTCGGTCGTCAGCACCCGCGTGGTGCGCGGTCTGTTATGCCATGCGTGCCTCCTGTTCATCCGCGGCGCCTCCCGGGCCGGCCGCGTCCTGGGTGTGCTCCGCCGCCAGGGGCGGGTCTCCACATTGGGCTGGCCGACTCCGGCGCCGGAAATCACCTCCGGATCATGCGGTAGGGTGTTGCGCCGCACCACCGGCGGGGATCGCGGACCGGTTGGGTCGGAACGCGCCCGCCCGAGGCTCCAACAGGCGCCATGCGCACGAGCGGCCACTGCCCTGGTGACATGGGCTCCCACCACGGGGAGGCGTTTGCGGGGATGGGAGCCGCCCTCGACGGTGCGATCGGCGGAGCGGGCCTCGCTGTGACGTATCGCACACGAGAGTGGCCAACCGTCATGTCGCGTTGCCGACACATCGCACAGGTTCATCCGCAAGATGCGCATTGCTCGACCTCCTCATCTATCGTGCTTGCCGCTGTGACGCCGATCAGACGCCCGTTGTTTCTCAGTGTAGGGAGGCGCCGTGGCCGTGTCAGTGCATCTAGGTACGGGTTTGCGGGTCCCTTTGGTTCGGGTTGGTTCGGGTCGGTTCGCTCTTTGCCGACCGGCTCCCATGCGCACCGCCGCGCCGCGTCAAACGGGATACACTGGGCCATAGGCTGTGCCACACAACGGACGGGCGTCCGTCGGGACGCCACGAGAGGAGAGACGATGGACCGGTCGATGGGACGGGACGACCAAGCGCACGGCGACGTGTTCGGCGCCCGGCTGCGGTCGCTGCGCCGCGCGGCAGGCCTCACCCAGACGCGGGCAGCCGCGCTCCTGGGCCTCAGTAGCGCGGCTATCCGGTCCTGGGAAGGCGGTCGTCGCCGCCCCGCTACACCTCACCTCCGCGCCCTCATCGCCGTCCTTATGCGGGGCGGCGCGTTCACGCGCGGGCGCGAACGCGACGAGATCATCGCCCTATGGGCGCTGGCCCACGTCGCCTCGCCCCGCACGCTGGCCCTCGATCGGGTCTGGTTCGACCGGCTCCTCGCCGCAGGCGCCGACAGCGGTGGCGCGACGCGCGGGGCGCCTATGCCCCCAGCCCTTGCCGCCGCCTCCGCGACCTTGCCCGTCGTCCCGTCACGAGGGGTGGATTGGGGCGAGGCGCCGGCCGTCGCGAACCTGCACGGTCGCGCGGGAGCGCTGGCCCTGCTGGAGGGCTGGGCGGAGGACGGCGATGTCCTCCTCACCGCTCTCGTGGGCATGGGCGGCATCGGCAAGACCTGCCTCGCCCTGACGCTCGCCCGCCGCCTCGCTCCGCGCTACGACCGCGTGGTCTGGCGCTCCCTACGCAACGCCCCCGCCCTCCCGGATCTCCTCGTCGACCTGCTCGGCGCGCTGGCCGAGGTTCCGGACGCCCCACCGTCCGACCTGGAGGAACGGCTCGCGCGCTTGGTGGCCCTGCTAGCTGCGCGGCGCTGCCTGCTCGTGCTCGACAACCTGGAGTCGGTGCTGCCGGGCGATGGGGGCGCGGATCGCGACCCGCGCGGCTACACGGGCTACGGGCTGCTGCTGCGGCGGGTCGCCCAGGCGGCGCACCGTAGCCTAGTCGTCGTGACCGGCCGCGAAAAACCACCGGAGGTAGGGCTGCTGGAGGGCGAGGGCGGCCCGGTCCGCACGCTGGCGCTGGACGGGCTCGACGTGCGGGCGAGCCGCGCTTTGCTTGCGGGCGCCAGGCTCGTGGGGACGGACGCGGAGTGGGTGGCGTTGGTCCGGTCCTACGCGGGCAACCCGCTGGCGCTCAAGATCGTGGCCGAGACGGTGCGCGAGCTGTTCGGGGGCGACCTCGCGGCCTTTCTGTCCGCGGGCCAAATCGTCTTCGACGGCATCCGCGCGCTGCTGGATCAGCAGGTGGGGCGGCTCTCGGACCTGGAGCGGGCCGTGCTCGTCTGGCTGGCCGTCACGCGCGAGCCGCTCGCGTTTGCCGCGCTGGCCGTCGCGCTGGAGCCGGCGGTCGAACGGGGCGCGGCGTTCGAGGCGCTGGGGGCGCTGCGGCGCCGCTCGCTGATCGAACGCGGGGAACGCGGCGGGACGTTCACCCTTCAACCGGTGGTGCTCGAGTATGTCACCGAGCAGCTGGTCCGCGCCGTCGTCGCGGGCCTGAGGGAGGACCGACCGACGCCGCTGGTGCGCCATGCCCTGGTGCAGGCGCACGCGCGGGACTACGTGCGCCACAGCCAGGAGCGCCTGATCGCCGCGCCACTGTTGACGCGGTTGAGCGCGGAGTGGGGGGGAGCGGCGGTCGAGCGGCGCCTGGTGGGGCTCTTAGAGGCGTGGCGGGGTCGGCCGCGCAATGTGCAGGGCTACGGGCCGGGTAATGTGGTCAACCTGCTGCGGTTGTGGCGCGGGCACCTGCGGGGGCTGGACCTCTCGCGCCTCTCGATCCGGCAGGCCTACCTGCAGGAGGTGGACGCCCAGGATACGAGCCTCGCCCACGCCCACCTGGACCAGGTGGTCCTCGCGGGGGCCTTCGATTTCGTCCCGTCCGTCGCCCTGGACGCCGCCGGGGCCTACCTGGCGGGGGGGACGACCAATGGCGAGGTGCGGCTGTGGCGCGTGGCCGATCGGACCCTGCTCTGGTCCCTGCAGGGGCACACCGGCCAGGTCTACAGCGTGGCGCTCTCGGCCGATGGACGGCTGGTGGCCAGCGGCGCGGACGATGGGACAGTCCGGCTGTATACGGCGCGCACCGGCGAGCCGGTGGCCATCCTGCGGGGGCATACCAGCGCGGTCTGGGGCGTCGCGCTGTCGGCGGACGGGCGACTGGCGGCGAGCGCTGGGGCCGACGGGACGGCATGGCTGTGGGACACGGACGCCGGCCGTCCCCTGGCCACCCTCCGCGGGCATAGCGGCCCGGTCTATGCCGTCGCGCTCGCGGCGGACGGACGGCTGCTGGCTACGGGCGCGGACGATGGGATGATCAACCTGTGGGCCACTCCGGGGGGAGACTGCCTGGCCACCCTGCAGGGGCATACCGGCATGGTGCGAGGCGTGGCGCTCTCGGCCGACGGGCGGCTCCCGGCCAGTGGCGGCACCGATGGGGTGATCCGGCTGTGGGAGGCATCCAGCGGGCGCCTGCTAACCACCTTCCAGGGGCACACCAGCGCGGTCTGGAGTGTGGCGCTCGCGGGGGACGGGCGGATCGCGGCCAGCGGCGGGGATGACGGGATGGTGCGGCTGTGGGAGACCGCGGGTGGGGCGTGCCTGGCCGCTTTCCAGGGGCACCGCGGCAGCATCTGGGGCGTGGCGCTCTCGGCCGACGGGCGGCTCCTTGCCAGCAGTGGGTTCGACGGGACCGTCAGGGTGTGGGGAACCGCGCGCGCGCAGGATGACCCCGCCCTCGGCGACGGGGCGTGCCTGGCCGTCCTACGCGGGCATGGCGGCGGCGCCTGGGGCGTGGCCCTGTCCGGGGACGGGCGGCTCGTGGCCAGCGGCGACGGGGAGGGCGTGGTCCGCTTATGGGCAACCGGGACGGGCGACCCTCTGGCTGTCCTGCGAGGGCATAGCGGATTGGTCTGGGGGGTGGCGCTCTCGGCGGATGGGCGCCTGGTCGCCAGCGGCGGATCGGAGGGGATGGTGCGGCTATGGGAGACCGCGGGCGGAACGTGCCTGGCCGTCCTGCACGGCCACGCCGGCGTGGTCTGGGGCGTGGCGCTCTCGGCCGATGGGACCCTCGTGGCCAGCGGGGGGGTGGATGGCACGGTACGGCTCTGGGCAACCGGGACGGGCGACCCTCTGGCTGTCCTGCGGGGGCACAGCGGGGTGGTCTGGGATGTGGCGCTGAGTGCGGATGGACGCCTGGTCGCCAGTGGGGGGGCGGATGGCACAGTGCGACTATGGGAGACCGCGGGCGGAACGTGCCTGGCCGTCCTGCACGGCCACACCAGCACGGTGCTGGGCGTGGCGCTCGCGGCCGATGGGACCCTCGTGGCCGGTGGAAGCCAGGACGGGACGGTGCGGCTGTGGGCGACGAACGGCGGCGGCGCCCTGGGCATCTTGCGTCCCGACCGGCTGTACGAGCGCCTGGACATCACCGGCCTGACCGGCGTGACCGCGGCGCAGCGTGCCGCGCTACGCGCCCTCGGCGCGGTGGACGCGCGTCCCGGGCAGATGGCAGCGCCCCACGGTGGCGTGGTACGATAAGCATGATACGCGATGCCGCCCATGATCCGCGGGGCGTCCGCGCCGGTCCTCGCGGCAGGTGGCGTCGCGCCAGGGAGGAGTCATGCCGCCCACGCCCCTCTATGATGACCGCGACTACACCTTCGGCGATCTCGTGCTGCGCCTACGGGAGCGGGCACACTTGACCCAGGCGGAGCTTGCGGCGCTCGTGGGCGTCAGTGAGCGCGCGATTCAGAAGTGGGAGGGCGGCCTCAATTATCCCGGCGCGGAGGTCTTGCGGGGGCTCATCGCCGTCCATCTTCGGCGCGGCGCCTTCGCCGCGGGGGGGGAGGCCGCCGAGGCCGAAGCCCTGTGGGACACGGTGCGCGGGAAGGCGGTGCGCCGGCGGCCGCCGTTCGACCGAGCCTGGTTCGCGTCCCTGCGCGGCGAGACCGAGGCCGCCACGCCCTCACCCCACGGGGGTGCCATGCTTGTCCCGCCACCTCTGGCCGCGCCCTCCGCCCCGCCACAGCAGCACGCGTGGGGCGAGGCGCCGGATGTCGCCCAGTTCTACGGTCGGGCTCAGGAGATGGACACGCTGTCCCGCTGGGCGCTCGCCGACCGCTGCCGGCTCGTCGCGCTCCTGGGCATGGGTGGTATCGGCAAGACCGCCCTCGCCGCCAAGCTGGCGCGCGTGGTGGCGTTGGAGTTCGACTACGTGTACTGGCGTAGCCTGCGCAACGCGCCGCCCGCCGAGGAATGGCTGGCCGGCGCGATCAATCTCCTCGCGCCGCCGCAGTCTACCCTGCCCGACGGTGTGCCGGCGCGGCTCGCCCTGCTGCTGGACCTGCTGCGTGACCGGCGCGCCCTGCTCGTGCTGGATAACCTGGAGACGGTGCTCGAGCCGGGGGCCCGCGAGGGCTATTACCGGGAGGGCTACGAGGGCTACGGAACAATCCTCCAGCGGTTGGGCGAGGTGAGCCATCAGGGCTGCGTGCTGGTGACCAGTCGGGAGAAGCCGCCGGAACTGGGCCCGCTGGAGGGCGAGGGAGCGCCGGTCTGCTCTCTGCGCCTGGATGGCCTGGCCATGGACGAGGGGCGGGCGCTCCTGCGGGACAAAGCGCTGGTCGGCGACGAGGTGGCCTGGCACGCGCTGGTCGAGCGCTACGCGGGCAACGCGCTGGCGCTCAAGATTGTCGGCGAGACGATCGGCGAGTTGTTCGGCGGCGACATCGCCACATTCCTGGCGCAGGGCGAGGTTGTCTTCGGCGGCATCCGGCGGCTGCTGGACGCTCAGCTCGTGCGCCTGTCCGCACTGGAATGCACGCTGCTCTATGAGCTGGCCGTGGAGCGCGAGCCGGTCCCGGTCGCCACATTGATGGCCGACGCGGGCGCCCGGACGCCACGGGACGAGGTATTCGACGCGGTCGAGGCGTTGCGCCGTCGCTCGCTGATCGAGCGCGGGGAACAGAGCGCTACCGTTGTGTTACAGCCGGTGGTGCTCGGGTACATCACGGAGCGGCTGATCCGGGAGGTGAGCCGGGAGGTCGAGGCCCGCGAGCCACTGCTAGTGGCGCGCCACGCGCTCGTGAAGGCGACGTCCAAGGACGATGTGCGGCGCAGCCAGGAGCGGCTGATCGCGCAGCCGCTCCTCGCGCGATTGAGCGGCAGCCTCGGCGGCACGGATGCAGTGGAGCGGCGGCTGCGGGAGCTGCTGGGGGCGTGGCGCGGCCGGCCGCCGGAGGAGCAGGGCTATGGGCCGGGCAACGTGGTCAACCTGCTGCGCCTGCTGCGGGGCGACCTGCGGGGGCTGGACCTCTCCCGCCTCTCTATACGGCACGCCTTCCTACAGGGGGTCGAGACGCAGGACGCGAATCTAGAGGGCGCCCATCTATCCGAGGCGGTGCTGGCCGGGGACTTTAGCTACCCCACAGCGGTGGCGCTCAGCGTCGACGGGGCGTCCCTGGCCATGGGGACGTCTACCGGCGAAGTCTGCCTCCGGCGCGTTGTGGACCGCACGCTGTTGGTGGCGGTGCAAGGGCACACCGGCCCAACCCTGGGCGTGGCGCTGAGCGCGGACGGATCTGTGCTGGCCAGCGGCAGCTTTGATGGAACGGCCAAGGTGTGGGAGGCGGCGAGCGGGCGGTTGCGTGTTACCCTCGACGGGCACAGCGGCCGGGTCTGGGGCGTCGCACTGAGCGCCGACGGGCGCCTGCTCGCCAGCGGCGACGGCGATGGGACGGTCCGGCTGTGGGAGACGGAGGGTGGACAGCTGGTGGCGGCACTACAGGGGCACACGGGCGGCGTCCGGGGCGTGGCGCTGAGTGTGGATGGAAGCGTGGCGGCGAGTGGCGGCGAGGACGGGACGGTCCGGCTGTGGGACGCGCCAAGCGGCCGTCCGCTGGCCACGTTGCGGGGGCATACCGGCGGAGTCCACGGTGTGGCTCTTAGCACGGATGGGCGCCTGGTTGCCAGCAGCGGTGACGATCGGACGATCCGGCTATGGGAGCGGGCGAGCGGGCGGCTGCGCGCCACCCTCCAGGGGCACAACGGCCAGGTCTGGGGCGTGGCGCTGAGCGCGGACGGGCGGGTCGTGGCCAGTAGCAGCTACGATCGGACAGTCCGGCTGTGGGACACGGAGAGCGGCCAGTTGCGGACCATCCTGCAGGGGCACACCGGCTTGATCCAGGGCCTGGCGCTCTCGGCGGACGGACGGCTGGTCACCAGCGGTAGCCAGGATGGGACAACCGGACTGTGGGACGCCTCCAGCGGGCAACGGCTCGCAACCCTGCAAGGACAGACCGGCGCGCTGTGGAGCGTCGCGTTAAGCGCGGATCGTTCCATCCTGGCCGCCGGCAGCCAGGATGGAACGATCCGCCTGTGGGACACGGAGAGCGGGCACCTGCACGCCACTCTGCACGGGCACACCGGCGGCGCGCGGGGGGTGGCGCTGAGCGCGGACGGACAGCTTGTCGCCAGCGGTAGTTGGGACGCGACTGTCAAGCTGTGGGAGGCGGCGAGCGGACGGCTGCGCGCCACCCTCCAGGGGCATACCGGCGGCGTTCCGTGTGTGGCCTTGAGCGGGGATGGGCGCGTGGTGGCCAGCGGCGGTGAAGATGGAACGGTGCGGCTGTGGGACGCATCCACTGGACGCCTCTGCGCCACGCTGCTGGGCCACACCGGCGTGGTCTGGGGCGTGGCGTTGAGTGGGGATGGGCAGCTCGTCGCCAGCGGCAGTTGGGACGGGACTGTCAAGCTGTGGGAGGCGGCGAGTGGGCGCTTGCTCACCTCGCTGGAGGACCACACCGGCAGGATCTGGTGTGTCGCGTTGAGCCAGGACGGGCACACGGTGGCCAGCGGCAGCTTTGAGGGGACGATCCGGGTGTGGGAGGCGCCCAGCGGGCGACCGCTGACCACGCTAGAAGGGCCCAGTAGCGCGGTGTATAACGTCGCGCTGAGTGGGAATGGGCAGCTGGTGGCCGGCAGCTATTTTGAGGGGACGGTCGGGCTGTGGGAGGCGCCCAGCGGGCGACCGCTAACCACGCTGGCGGAGCCTGATGGCGGGGTCCGATGCGTGGCGATGAGGCAGGACGGACACATAGTGGCGAGCGGGAGCTGCGATGGGACGGCCACGCTGTGGGACATCGAGGGTGAACGCGGCCGTGGCGTCGTCTTGCACACGCTACGAGGCGATCGTCGGTATGAGCGCCTGGACATCACCGGCCTAACCGGGGTGACCGGCGCGCAGCGCGCAGGGCTCGTCGCCTTGGGTGCCGTCGAGCATACACCGACGCCGGCCGCCCCACTCCCGCCAGCCCCATCAGCCCGCCCGTCGCCGATCACGGCGATCCCGGCATCAACGCCAGTGCCGACGCCAGCGACGGAGCCGGTCATCGCGCGCCCGTCGACACGACCGCCAACCAACCTGCCCCCGGACCGCACCAGCTTCGTCGGCCGCGACGACGACGTGGCGGCCCTCGCGCGGGCGCTGGACTCGGCGACCCACACCGGCGCCCGCCTGCTCACGCTTAGCGGAGTGGCCGGCAGCGGCAAGACACGCCTGGCCCTGGCCGTGGCGGACATGGTGCGCGACGGCTATGAGGAGGGGGCCTGGCTGGTCGGACTGGCGCCCCTGCCGGCCGATGCGACCGCAGACCCCACGGTGGTAGCGGCGGCGGCGCTGAACGCCCTGGGCCTGCACGAGCAGCCGGGTCAGGCGCCGCCGGACACGCTGGTCGGGCGCCTGCAACCCCGGCGCCTGCTGCTGATCCTGGACAACTGCGAGCATGTCGTGGCGTCCTGCGCCGCCCTGGTCGCCCGGCTGCTGGAGGCCTGCCCTGGGCTGCGGATCCTTGCCACCAGCCAACTCCCGCTGGGGATCGCGGAGGAGACGGTCTGGCGGGTAGACACGCTCACGGCGCCGGATCCGGTAGCGGGGACACCGACAGAGGCGACGCTGCGGCTGCTGGGGCAGGCTGACGCGGTGCGGCTGTTCGTGGAGCGCGCACAGGCGGTGCAGCCGGGTTTCCTGCTGAGCGCGGAGAACGCGGCGGCGGTGGTGGCGATCTGCCGCCGTCTGGACGGGTTGCCGCTGGCCCTCGAGCTGGCAGCGGCCCGGCTCCATGTGTTGTCCGTGGACGACGTGCTCGCTCGGCTGGACGACCGCTTCCGGCTGCTGCGTCGCGGCGGCCGCACCGTCGCCGACCGCCATCAGGCCTTGCAGGCGACGATGGACTGGAGCTACGGGATCCTCGATCCCACCGAGCAGGCGCTGCTGCGGCGGCTCGCCGTGTTTGCTGGTGGCTGGGAGCTGACGGCGGCGGAAGCGGTCTGCGCCGGGGAGGAGGTAGCGGCGGAGGCGGTGCTGGAGTTGCTCGACGAGCTGCTGGACCGCGCGCTCGTGTACGTCTACGACATGGCGGGGGCGCCGCGCTACGGGCTGCTGGAGACAGTGCGGCAGTATGGCGCGCAACAACTGGAGCGCGCGGGCGAGACGGCCGCGCTGCAAGACCAGCGCTTGCGCTGGTGCGTGGCGCTGGCCGAACAGGCCGCCCCGGCCCTGCTGGGACCGGAGCAGGCGGTGTGGCTGGCGCGGCTGGAGCGCGAGCATGACAACCTGCGCGCAGCCCTGCAGTGGGCGCTGGACCGCGGCCACAGTGCACTTGGCGTGCGGCTGGCCGCGGGGCTCTGGCAGTTCTGGCGCAGTCGCAGCTATCTGAGCGAGGGCCGGCGCTGGCTGGAGGCGCTGCTGGCGCTGCCCGCGGCGGATGAGGATGCCGCGAGCAGGGCTGTGCGGGCGAGCGCCCTCGAAGGCGCGGCGTGGCTCACCGAAGACGAGCACGATTTCGCCCAGGCCGCGGCCCTGTTCGCGCGGAGCGACGCGCTCCGCCGCGCCCTGGGACAGGACGAGCGCCTGACCGCGGGACTGATCAATGCGGCAATGGAGGCGCGGGCATGCGGAGACTATGCGCGGGCCACGAGCCTGCTTGAGGAGAGCGTGGCGCAGCAGCGCGCATGGGGGAATCGCGAGAGCATCAAGCGCGGGGGCTTGGGGCTCTCGCTCGCCCGCCTGGCGCTGGTGCTGGCCGAACAGGGCCAGCATGCGCGGGCGACGACGCTCTACGAGGAGTGCCTGGCGCTGCATCGTGAGCTGGGGGATCGGGAGGGTATCGGGAACGCGCTGCTGGGCCTGGGCGACGTCGCGCGCGACCTGGGCGATACGGCTGGGGTGCGCGCCTACTGCGAGGAGACCCTCGCCCTCTTCCGAGACCTGGGCCATACGTGGGTCGGCTTCTCGCTCAACAACCTGGCGCTGGCGGCCTACCTGGACGGAGACCTGACGCTGGCGGCGGATCGTGCGGAGGAGAGTGCGGCCCTCTTCCGGGGCCTGCAGGCCGGGCCGAGCCTGGCCGAAGCGCTGGTCACGCTGGGCCGCGTCCGGGGGGCGCAGGGAGAAGCGGTGGCGGCGCGGGCGCACTTGACCGAGGCGCTCACGCTGGCTGGCACGGCGGGACCACGTTTCGTGGTGGCCGCGGCGCTGGACGAACTCGGCGTGCAAGCAGTCCGACAGGGACAGGCGCGGCACGGGGTGTACATCCTGGGCGCGGCGGCGCTGTTACGACAGGTCATGGGCGCGCCGGTCCAACCGGCCGACTGGCCCGCGATCGAGGCAGCGCTAGGCGCGGCGCGCGCCTCCTTGGGCGACATGACCTTCGCGGAGACCTGGTCCGCCGGACAAACGCTGCCGATGGAGCAACTCGTCGCCCAAGCGGCGGCGCCAGAAGACAGTTTGGTGGCGCCGGAGCGGGCGGACGGGGATTAGGGTGTGATGCGGTCCCTCTGGCTACTCGTGCTCCCGCTTAGCCGCTCGGGGGCCGTCCCGTGTAGGGCGGCAGCGTGGCGACGAAGTCCTGGGCGAAGCGCGAGGCGTAATCGTCGAGCAGGGCCGCGACGCGCGCGGGGTCGGGCGAGGCCACGACGAGGCCAGCGTGGTGGCGCTTGCGCACCCGGTAGACAATCTCGGGGTCGTCGTAGGCCGCCATGTCGGGGTCCTCCTGGCGGGCCAGCGCCACGATGGCGCCCGCGTAGTCGTACCGCCGCTCGGGTAATTGGTAGGTTTGTCCCTCCGGTGTGGTCTCGATCCCCGCCCACGCGGCCCACAGGTTGACGCCCGTGGCCGCCTCGACCGTTTCCGCGATGTACGCGCCGCCCACGCGCGCGCCGGCCTCCAGGAAATAGAGCCGTCCGTCGTCGCGCCCCTTGATGAACTCCACATGCGCCGCCCCGCGCTCCACGCCCAGCGCCGCGACGACGCGCCGATTCAGCGCGCGCACGGCGCGCGCGTCGTCCCCCTCGCGGGGCAGCGTGCGCGTGATGAACATGCCGCCCTCATGGAAGACGTCGAGCGGCGGGCGCGCGTAGCGGTGAACCTCGGCGAAGACGACCTCGCCGCCCCACATGAGGCAATCGACGTGGTAGACGTCGCCGGGCACGTAGCGCTCCAGCAGGTGGAAGGAACGGCGGTCGCCCAGCGCGTCGAGGCGCGCCCACACCTCGTCGGCGTCCGCGACGAGTGCAATACCGATGGTCGAGACCTCGGAGCGCGGCTTGAGCACCCACGGCGGCGGCACGCGGCCCATGAAGTCGGCCAGGGCTGCATCGTGCAGGGCGGGGAAGAAGTCGGGCACGGGGATGCCGCCCGCGCGGGCATGGGCGCGCATAGCCAGCTTGTCGCGCACGCGCCGCGCCGCGCTCGCGCCCATACCGGGCAGGAGTAGGTGCTCGCGCAAGGCCGCGGCCGTCTCCACGTCGTAGTCGTCGAGTGCGACGACGCGGTCGAAGGGGCGCGAACGGGCCAGGTAGCTCACGGCGCGGATCACCGCTCCGACATCGGAGAGATCGGGCATGTAGAACGTGTCGTCGAGGTCCTCGTGGGGCCACGCCGCCCCTTCCAGCGCCGTCGTCGTCAGCAGGGTCACGCGCCCGCCGCGGCGCTTACACGCGCGGATGAACGCCGCCCCCTTCTCATAGCTGGCCAGGCACAAGACCGCCAGCGCGCCACCCTCAGCCATGTTATCGCCCCTCGACCGACCGAGGATCGAGGGCGTCGCGTAGGCCGTCGCCGACGAGGTTGAAGCCGAGGACGGTGACGGTGATGGCCAGGCCGGGGAAAGCGCAGGTCCACCACGCCGTGCGCAGGAAGTCGCGGCCGGCCACGATCA
>JAABUX010004585.1_pt1 | contig 17404 bp, 17 predicted proteins | sample 5561851 | NCBI WGS metagenome assembly JAABUX01 (sample SAMN10711883, study PRJNA513361) | rock metagenome | isolation source: Antarctica rocks | place: Antarctica: Victoria Land, Richard Nunatak red sandstone | collected 2016-01-03 | reverse complement strand
TGACGTTGGCGACGGGGACCGCCGAGCGAGAGGCAGCACTCGCGATGATCGAGCGCATGGGTGGCAGCTCCCGCATCACGCTCGGTGCCGACAAGGGATACGATGCCGCAGCGTTTGTCGAGGAGCTACGCATAAGAAACGTGACACCGCACATCGCCCAGAATACGACGCGACGCGCAGCGCGATCGATGGCCGCACGACTCGCCATGAGGGCTACGAGATCAGTCAGCGTAAACGGAAGCGGGTCGAGGAGGTGTTCGGCTGGGCGAAGGTTGTTGGGACGATACGGAAGGTAAAAGTTCGTGGTCATGCACGCGTCTCGGCCGTTTTCACGTTTGCGATGGCCGCGTACAACATCGTTCGCATCCGCAATATCATGAAAGTCGCCGCATGACGAAGGAATTCGTATGCGCAAAAGTCGAAAAAAGAGCTCGGCGAATCAAGTGAACAGACCAAAAACGGCCGAAGACGGGGCTAAGGCCTTCGCAAACCTTGATTTGACGACGGTTTCGTCGCGAAATTCCGCAACCTGTTAGAGAGTGAAGCGTGGCGGGGATGCGTCGCCGAGTAAGAATAGATACATCGGCCGACTTGCAACGCTAAGCGAGGGACTCGTGAACGCTGATGATGACCTCGGCGACGCGTCCTTCGCGCCTTCCGCAGATGCTCTCCGCGACGCGTTTTCACTGTTATACGCGCCAACCGGTCAGGGAGACGCGGCGTGCCCACTGCCCGAGAGACTGCCGGAGGATGGAATCGGCGAAGGGCCGGCCTTAGCCCACATGGTCGGGCCGATGCTCGCCAACGCGCGGCGTCTCGGCGCTCCAGGTTTCTTCGCACACATGGATCCGCCAACGCCCTGGATTACCTGGGTAACCACAGCGTGGGCGGCGAGCACAAACCAGAATCTGCTCCATCCCGATACAGCTCCGCAAGCACGCGATCTCGAACGACGCGTCCTTTCATGGATAGCGCCGACGTTCGGCATGCGCGCCGGGCAGTGCGTGCCGGGCTCAACACTTGCGAATCTTACGGCCTTGTGGACCGCGCGCGAACGGCGCGGCGTACGCGACGTTGTGGCCTCGGAGATGGCGCATCTGAGCGTACGTAAGCTGCTCAGATACTCGGACTTCCCTACCGTACCGTTCCGGTCGACGCCGGCCATCGCTTGCGCGTCGATGCCCTTGGCGACGTGTCTCGATCGGCGCTCGTGTTGACCGCGGGGACCACCACGTTGGGCGCGGTCGATCCCCTGGATTTGCGTGCAGCTTGGGTGCACGTTGACGCGGCGTGGGCCGGACCGTTGCGCTGGTCGGAGACGTACGGCCACCTCCTTGACGAGATCGAGCGCGCGGACTCCATCGCGATCTCAGCCCATAAGTGGTTGTTCCAACCCAAGGAAAGCGCGCTCGTGTTGTTTCGCGAAATCGATGCGCTCAACTCGGTGACGTTCGACGGCGCGTATCTTGCCGCGCCGAACGTCGGCCTCCTCGGTTCGCACGGGGCCGCCGCCTCGACGTTGCTGGCCACATTACTCGCGTGGGGCCGAAAGGGCATCGCAAAGCGCATTGACCGGTGCATGAGAACTGCTGAACGTCTCGCCGATCTTGTCGCCGCCTCGCCGGAGTTTGAACTGTACGCACCGCCGACCACGGGGGTCGTTTTATGGCGACCAATTGGCGAAGACGCGGCGCAACTGCGCGAACGGCTACGCAACGCCTATGTCTCGATAGCGTACGTCGGTCAGGACCGCTGGTTGCGTTCTGTCGCCGCGAATCCGATTGCAGATCCAAACGCTGTGTTTCACGCTGCCGAAGCGGCACTACATCGCAGCGACTAAATCTCTCGAATTGCGATCTTAAATCAAGAACTGCTACGGCGGCCACTCCGGCTCACGCAGCTTCGCAACGATTTCACTGACGCGGCGCTGGATATACGCGATCGGCGACTCGGCGTCGGTTTCCCCCGAACCCCCCTTCCATCCATCGCTTGTCACATCGCTCTCGGTTTCCGCGCTACAACGTTCAGCCCGTTTTCGTTCGTAGCTTCGTTAACGCAAAAACGAAAGCAATCGCTCCGTAAAGTATTGCGGTCTTTCGTCGGCAATCCAATGTCCGCAGTCATCAATAACGATTCCGCGAACATTTGATGCGACGACTTGAAACTCAGCAAGCATGATGGGGCCGTTTGAAACGGCTCCCCCCATTGCCAAGACCGGCATAGGAAGCTTCGCCTTCGCATATTCTTGATTTGCTTTCGCGTCTTGAGGAAACGCACGAAACCATGCAAAGGCAGCGCGCATAGCGCCGGGCGCGGCGTAATGCCGGATGTACTCGTCGATCTCGGCATTTGTAATCGAAGCCGGATTGTACGCGAACCGCTGATAGTGGTACGTCAGGTAGAGTCGCTCGCGACCAGCCACGAGCGCCTCCGGCAAATCCGGGGCTTGCTGAAAAGGAATATGCCACGCGCCGGGACTATGCGTTACTTGATCGAACGGCGGAATTCCAGGAAGTGGCGCATCCATCACGACAAGGCGCCGCACCTCTGAAGGATGCGCGGCGGCGTAGGCGTAGGCAATCATCATGCCGATGTCATGGCCAACGAGATTGATGCGTTCGTAGCCAAGCTGATGTACGAGGTCATAGACGTCTGAGGCCATTGTCTGCTTGTCGTAACCTGACTCCGGCCGATCGGAGTCCCCCGCTCCGCGGATGTCCGGCACGATCACCGTGTAATGGGTTGCGAGCGTCGGCATGATGTGGCGCCACTCGTACCATGTTTCTCCAAAGCCGTGCAGCAAAACGAGCGGATCACCGTGGCCACCGATCACATAGTGGATGTGAATACCGTTGACGACGGCTTTATGATGCGCGAAGATCTTCCAGAAGTCACCGCCGATCCCGTCACTGGCAACGATGGAGATGTACTGTTGAGCTGCCATGGCTTGGATCGACGGCAGTGTGAAAAACACCGTCAGTACGATGGTCGCACAGATCCGTTGGAGCATTATCGCGCCGAGCGCGCCAAGCCGGCCCGAACACGCTTCGTAGCTCGCGATCGCGTGCGTCCGCCTGTGATTCTGGAAGAAGTCTGACACTTTTCAAGGTGAGTGATGCGCATGTCCGTCATGCCGATCAGCCGTTGCAGATTACTAACTTGATTGACAAGACGCTTGCGATGCTGTGCGAGGATCGCGATTCGAGTCGCGGCGATTTCGGCGTTCGGACGGTCTGAAGCCGGCGCGCGGACCGGGCACCCGTAACCGTCGGCGATATACTCGACGATCTCACCATTCGACATCCCGGTCGCCTTCAGCTCGGCGATAAAGAGCACGTAAGCGACATGGTCGTCCGTGTAGTTACGCAGTCCAGCGGCGGTGCGCGGAGGCTCCGGGAGAACGCCCGTCTTCTCATAAAATCGAAGTGTCGAGGGAGGAACGCCGGTTGCGTGAGCGACGTCGCGAATCATCATCGAGCTCTACCTCTCCAGCGAACCCACGAATCCGCCCTTCGGCACCGGACGCCCTTCGTCAATGTCGAGGATGTCAGCCAGCGAAGTGAGATCCGAGCGGTCGGCCGCGAGCTGTGTGCGCAATTGGTAGAAGTATTCGTTCGGGATGAACTTAAGCGGGTGACCGTCAGGCAGCGGCACAGGAGCAACAAGAAAGTCGTCGTTGAACCGCTCCATATCAGCCATCGATTTGCGATCAAGGTAACTATCACGAACCCACGCCTCGATGCGGGCGTCCGCGTTAAGCTCTGCGACGCGTTGCGCATACTCAGCAGGTTCAATGCCGACAAACGAGAGAACGCCACGGTCCATCGGGCATCCGAAATCGTAGTCGCCAAGCGTTCCTGCGGTGCTGGCCCGCGCCTTATCAGTGGTCCGTCCAAGCATCACAAGTCCGGCGAAACGGTCGCGGGCGCTACGCGGCGGGTTTTTCGTCAAATCCATGTCTGGAGCGTACAGCCTAAAGCTAGCTTTAAGTCAAGTCCCTGGCTGCGGTTATCGGCAATTTCGCGCGATGGCGTCGCACATCAGGGCGAAACGGCCACTTGGCGCCGTTCGCTCTACAGAGTCGCTCGCGAACTTCAGTTTCAGTGTGGCTACCTAACATCTTTCTTATCTAATAGGCGCTTCCGGCGCGACGAGCCGCTCCAGCAGCGGCATCGGATATGCGCGCAAATAATCCGCGATTACCGCGCGGTCGCATTTGCTCGTGTCGACGAGCAATGCGGAGACGACGTCGCTCGGACCGACGCCGGCGCAACCCGCGTCGCGCACGTTCCTCGAACGCCGAGGCATCGAAGATGTCCGAAGGCACGTCAACCGATGCGTCTTCGAGCGGATGCGTGCCGAGCAGCCGCCGCACCACGTAGCCCGCACTCAACAAGCGCGACGCATCGTCTCGTGTGAGCGTCGCGTAGTACGGCGCGTCGACGGTCGGGTCGAAGTCCCACGCTTGCGCGCCGGTGCCGTCGGCTGCCATCGCCAGCAGCGTCTCGAGCTGCGCCAGGCTCGGGCGCGTCGCCCGATAGAGTTCGCACATCGCATTGGCGTGATCGCCCGCATTCGTGAACATCCACGCGCTGGTCACCGGATTCCAGACGCCGCCGTCGGCTTTCATCGCCTTGCGGCAGAACTTCGTGCGGTCGTCGCTGATGATGCCGAACCGGCCACGGTCGTCCAATCGCAGGCGCTCCACAGCCAGCGGTCCATAGCTGCGGAAGCGGTCGTAACGACGAACGCTCGTGGGATACGCACGATTACGCGTTACGCAAGATTTCTCGGCCTGCAAAGGCGAGATGCGGTTTACGAAAGCGAGCGCGGCGGCCGGACCGACCGCAATCTCGTAGCGATCGGCTTCCATCCCGCGCACGAGCGCGGCGGCGACTGCGTCGGGCGCAATTTTCTTGATGTTGAGATGACGCGCGCCCGCGGTATCCACGCCGGGCGGCATGAGCTCGAAAACGCGAACGCGATCCTTCGAAAGCTCGAAGCGAAGCGAACAGCTAAAGGAATGCAACGCCGCTTTCGTAGCGCCGTAGACGGCGATCGGAGAAGACGGCACCACGCCGACGATCGACGTATTCATGACGATCGCGCCGGCGTCGCTCCGCTTTAGGAGAGGCAACATGGCTTTGGTTATGCGCAGCGTTCCGAGAACGTTCGTCGTGACTTCGTTCGTCGCTCGTCGCATCGCATCTTCAGCTGTTACGAAGTCGTAGTTCTCGAGCGTACCGGCATTGTTGACGAGAATATCGAGTGCGCCGAAGCGCTCCGTCACTCGGGCGCGTAACGCGTCGACGTCGTGGTCCGAAGTGATGTCGCACCGCACCGCCTCGACGACGTTCGCGATTGTAGCCGCCGCTCGCAACGCGCCTTCATTGCGGCCAGCGACGACGACCCGGTTACCGCGGCGAGCGAGTTCGCGGGTGATGGCTATTCCGATTCCCGAAGCGCCTCCCGTAACGAGAACGGTACGATCAACGACGCGCACGGCGTCCCTCGGCGTTATCGAGATGGCCGGTCGCCACCGGAATGTCGTCGGGCTTTAAGCGGTCGAGATAGGCGTCGCGGCGGCGGCCTCGCGGGGCGCACGCTGCGGCGCTTTGCCACGACGACGCGGCGGACGCCGCGTCGTTGGCACGCTCGAAAAGGTCGGCGCGTGCCGCATGAAACGGCGCGTATCGCTCCAAACGTCCCTCGGCGGCGACGGCCGCAAGAGCGTTGAGGCCCTGACGTGCACCGCGAGCTCGCCCGACCGCGTAGGCGAAGTTGAGGTCGACCACGTCCGACGGGGCAGCGTCGCGCAAGATCGCGTAAAGTTCCGCAATGCGTTGCCACGCAACGTCGCCGCTTTCGCAGGCGGCGTGTAGAGCCGCAATGGCTGCGGCGATGCAATACGGCCCCGGATGGAAGGCGGCCGTTTCGCCGAGCAACGCGCGCGCTTCCGTGATCGCCGCTCGATTCCAACGAGAGCGATCTTGCCGATCGAACGGAACGAGTCGCCCCTGCTCGTCGAGGCGGGCGTCGGCCCGCGCATGATGGAACAGCAACGACGCCAGGAGCCCGGCGTTCTCCGGATCGTGCGGCGCGAGATCGTGCAGCGCGCGCGCAAGCCAAATCGCCTCGTCGCAGAGCGTGGCGCGGACGGGCGGCCCCTCGCAGCTGGTCAGATGGCCCTCGGTGAAGAGCAGCGAGATGACGGTGCGCGCGTCGTCGAGGCGCTCTTGCAGTCGTTCGGCAGGCGGTATCGCGAGCGAAACGCCCGAAGCGCGTAGCTTCGCTCGCGCGCGAACGAGCCGTTTCTCCATCGCCGCTTCGGCAATGAGGAACGCCGCCGCGATCTCGCGCGGATGGAAGCCGACGACGTGACGAAGGGTCAGAGCGATGCGTCCCTCGGCCGAAATCGCGGGATGCGCGCACGCTAAGATCAAGCCGAGCAGATCGTCGTTAATCGAGAGTGGGTCTCCCGGCACGGTCGGCTCGTCGACGTGAACTTCTGGGAGAGAAGCCGCGAGCGCCTCGAGGTCGAGTACTTCCTTCGTAGATGTTCGGCGCAGGATGTCGACCGCACGACGCGAGGCGACCGTCCACAGCCACGCGCCCGGCCGTTCCGGAACTCCCGTGCGGTGCCACGTCGCCGTAGCGACGGCGAAGGCATCCTGCACGGCGTCTTCGGCAAGGTTGAGATCGCCGAAGCGGCGGGCCTCACCTCGATGACTCCGGTACGCGCGTTCGGCACGCGAGCGGCCCAGTCGAGCGCCGAATCGAGATCCGGAACGTCGATCATATAAAAGCCGACGACGTGTTCTTTCGTTTCTACAAACGGCCCGTCGGTGAGGAGGCGCTTACCTTCGCGGACGCGCACCGCCGTCGCCGTATCCGGATCGTGCAAGCCGGCGCCGCTCACCAAGACGCCGGCGTCGCGTAACGCGTTCGTATACGTCGTCCAATCGCCGGTTACGCCGTCGTCGCCCGTCGGACCCGGATCGTCCCAAGCATCGGGAGCGTTCGCCAAGAGTAGCAAGTATTTCACGTCGTGGCTCCATTCGCCGAGCGCTACGTCCGCGCCGTCGATACTATGACGTTTACATCGGCCGGCGGAGGACATCGCGGCGGTGTCCTCCGGAGAACCGCTGGGCCGTCGTATCGGCATGAACGTTATCTTTGCAGACGGCCCCGGCTCGCCGGACGTCCTTACCCTTTCGCAGCGGCCAACGCCGGATCCCGAACCCGGCCAAGTTCTCGTTCGCGTGTCTTCCGCATCCGTGAATTTTTCGGACGTTATGCGGCGGCGCGGCGACCCATATCCAATTCCGACCACGTGGCCGTACACGCCGGGAAGCGAAGTCGCCGGAACCGTCGAGCGGCTCGGCGACGGCGTCGACGCGCCGCTACAGGGTAAGACGGTCTTCGCGCTCGCCGGAGACGACGCGTCGGGTGGCTACGCGCAGTACGCGCTCTGCCGTGCGCAGACCGCGATTCCGGTTCCCGAAGGCGTTACGGCGGATCAAGCCTGCACGCTCTTCGTGGCGGGAGTGACGCCGATGCTGATGCTTACCGAAGCGGCAAGCGTCGGCCCGGGTTCAACCGTACTCGTGCAGGCGGCAGGGGGCGGCGTCGGCGGATTCGCCGTTGCGATCGCCCGGGCGCTGGGCGCGACGGTCATCGCCTGCGGCGGCACCCAAGAGCATCGCGCTCGCGCATCCGAACTCGGCGCCGAGCACGTGGTCGATACGAGCGCGCCGCGCTGGTCAGAACGAGTACTCGCAGTGACCGGCGGCCGCGGCGTGGACGTCGCGCTCGAAGGGGGCGGCGAATCGACCTTTTCAGAAACGCTTGCGTCGCTGGCACCGTTCGGAACCGCCATCGTGTATGGCTTCGCCAGCGGCAAAGCGCTACGTTTCGACCCGGCGTCGATCGAGCGTTTCTTTTACACGCCGGCGCCCAATCAATGCGTACGCGCTTTCAATCTCGGCGGTTACGCGTTCGGCCGGCGCGACGCTTTCGCGAACGCACTCGGCCGCGTCATCGAACTCGTCGGGCGCAGCGTCGTGCTTCCTCGCATCGAAACGGTTCCTCTTGCGTCCGCGGCGGACGCACACCGCCGTCTCGAAACGCGTGCGGTAACCGGAAAGATCGTCTTGCGGCCTTGGGAATAAATAACTCCTCGCTTCGTGCATGTTCGGACGGCAATCGCAGCCATGCATAGAACCGCTCGCCGAGAGTTCGAGCACGCGACTCATTACACGGACCGGATGCACGGCCTGATATGCTTGCATGAATCCGAAGAGCGCTTTCGGCCCCATGCTTTCCGTGCGACCCAGGCCGCGGCTGAGATCCAGCGACGCAGGCCATTGCGCTCGACACCAGCGCGATCGACGCCGATCACGCGATTGCGAACGAAGTGCACTTTCACACGAGCGGAGATATTGCAACGGCATTCGGCCCGGTTGGTAATCGGTTACTTTCTCGTAGCGTGAGCCGTCGGCAGAAACGCTGCGAGCACACCCATGAGCGGCAAGTACGCGCAGATTTGGTACACGGCTGCGATACCGTCGGTGTCTGCCAGCTGTCCTAAGACGGCTGCACCCAGACCGCCAACGCCGAACGCGAAGCCGAAGAATACCCCCGAAATCATACCGACCCGGCCCGGTACGAGTTCTTGCGCGTACACAACGATGGCCGGGAACGCCGAGGCGAGAATGAGGCCGATCGCAAGCGTCAGCGCAAGGGTCCACTGCAAGTCGACGTGCGGCAGCAGCAGCGCGAACGGCACCGTCCCGACGATCGAGAACCAGATGACGCGCTTGCGGCCGAAGCGATCGCCGAGCGGACCACCCAGAATCGTGCCGACCGCGACCGCGGCGAGAAACGAAAAGAGGCGGATCTGCGCATTTGGAACCGAGACGTTGAAGCGCTGGATCAAATAAAACGTGAGGTAGTTCGTCAGGCTGGCGAGGTACACGTACTTCGAAAATATCAACATGACGAGTACAGCGATGCCGAAGCGCGCCTTGCGCGTCGTGATGCTCGCGCCGGGGCGTCCTACGCGGCCGGCGGAGTGCACGAGGCTGCGGCGATACCACTGCGCAACATTGAAGAGCACCGCCGTCGAGAGCAGCGCAAGCGACGCAAAGAACGCGAGGCTCGCCTGTCCCCATCGGACGAGTACCACGGCTGCAGCCAGCGGGCCGAGCGCGGAACCGGCGTTGCCGCCGACTTGAAAAATCGACTGGGAGAGTCCGTGTCGGCCGCCCGCGGCAGCCATCCGCGCGACACGGGAAGCCTCCGGATGAAAGACCGACGATCCGACACCGAGCGCCGCCGCGCCCAGAAGCAACGCGAGATAGTTGTGGGCGACCGAAATGACCAGGAGCCCGGCGAACGTGAACAACGTTCCTACGGGTAACGCGAAGGGTCGCGGGTGCTTGTCGGCCGCCAGTCCGACGAGCGGCTGCAAAATCGACGCAGTCAGCTGGTACACGAGCGTGACCAAGCCGATCTGCGTGAACGAAAGACTCATCGCGAGCCGAAGATTCGGATAGACCGCCGATAACAGCGATTGCAGCATATCGTTGATCAGGTGGCAGAAACTGATCGCCGCGATAATACCGAGCGCGATACCAACCGGCGGTTCCGACGGGCGAGCGGGGGTGCTCGCCTGGTCAAGCGTCGCTACTTTTTCGATGACTGCCCCTTATCAGAAGTGCTCCCGCATAAGATATCGTCGTCCATAGAAGGCCCGCAATCGAGGCTGGGTCGTTAACTATCGCGAATGGGCCATTATGGGTCTGCCGACAGCAACTGGTGTCCTTGAGGCGATACCGCGTCCGGTAGTCGCGACGGGGAACGACTATCCCGCTTCATACGAGCTCGACTGGCACGAGCATAGACGCGGTCAGTTGCTTTATGCAGCGACAGGCGTCATCTCAGTTGAGACGTCGCAAGGGGCATGGATCGCTCCACCGGAGCGCGCCGTGTGGATTCCCGCACGTTTGTCGCATGCGGTGAAAATGATCGGCGCGGTCACGACGCGTAGCATCTATATCGAGTCGCAGGTCTGGCGCTCCCGCGACGACCGATGTGAGGTCATCGCCGTCTCCCCGTTGCTGCGCGCGTTAGTGATGGCGGCGTGTGAGATCGAGCCGGAATATACGATGGACGGGCGTGACGGCCTCGTTATGTCGTTGCTCGTCGAGGAGCGCGCACGCGCGCCGGTCTTGCCGCTTGCCGTTCCCTTCCCGACCGATCCGACGCTCAACGCGAAGTGTCGAGACTTCGTCGAACGGCCGAGCCCGCATGCGACGATCGACGCCTGGAGCACCGCGCTGGGTATCGGCCGACGCACGTTCACCCGCACGTTCAAGCAACAGACGGGCATGAGCTTCGCTGCATGGCGTCAGCAGGCTAGTATTCTCGTCGCTCTTCCACGGCTCGCGCAGGGCGATCCAGTGACGGCCATCGCGCTTGACCTCGGTTACGAGAATCCAGCTGCCTTCACAGCGATGTTCAAACGCGTCTTGGGGATCGCACCGAGCCTATATCGCTTCCATACGTAGCGGCACAAGCTTGGAAGCGGATCAGGCACGCGTTTTTTGCTACACGCCCACGCCGATCAACACCATCGCGAATCAGCTCAATCTATTCGTTACGGCGGACGCTCCGGCTCACGCAGCTTCGCAGCAACGATCTCGCTGATGCGGCGCTGGATATACGCAATCGTCCACTCGCCGGCGTTGGTTTCCCCCCGAACCCCCCTTCCACCGCACGTCATATCGCTCTCGTGTTGCGCGCAGTACGCGCGGACCCCGTACTCGGAGACGATTGCTGCGGCAATCGCTCCTCCGTGCGCGGTGGAAAGCTCCGATGCAAAAGCATCGTCGATCACGGGGTCACTCCCGCTGGAATCAACGCCCTGCAAAGCGACCGCCACCCCACCAGGGGCGCCCTTAAAGTCTGATAGGCCGGGCGAACCCTGAACACACGCCTTTAGCAGCCGATGAATCTCGGCGAGCGAGCACTGGAGCGCCGCCGCGATCGCGCGCAAAGATAGCCCCAAACGACGCATTTCTACGGCCTGAGAGCGACGTTGGCGAGCTGGGGCGCTGTATTGGTCCCGCGTCATACGAGAACGCGCTCGGGCGGCCTCACGGGCCGCCTGGCGGCTCTTCTCGCGCTCCCGCTGCACCACGATCCGCGCCTCGCGCAGCAGCGGCGGAACGTCGGCGCCGTAGCGCTCCCACACCCAGCGCGCCACGCTCTTGACGATGTGGCCGACCTCGTTGGCCTTGAGAGGACCGCGCGGGCTCTCGGCGCCGACGTCGGCCGCGATCTGGCCGCCGCGATCGGCGACCGCGCCGTACCACGCCTCGTACGTGCCGATCCGCCAGTCGGCGACGGCGACGTATGCCCAGCGCCGCAGACGATCGAAGGTCTCGACGTTGCGGCCGATTCCGATCGGCAGGTTCTTCTTCAGCGCCGGTTCGTTGAGGTCGACGTAGCGTGCGAGCTCGTCGAGCGAATACGGCGCGTCCCGCCCGATCTTCGTGACGTACGCGTCGGAGAGGGGATTGTGCTGGAAACGGCCCGTGTAGGCCGGGTCGGCGCCAAGCGCCGCGGTGTACGCACGCTCGATCGCGGCCGCGTATCGCACGACCTTGAGGCGACGGGAATCGCCAAAATCCGTCTGCACCCAGGCGCCGAGCAGGTAGACCAGGTGCGCGTGACCGTTGCGAGGGTTGACGACGACGAGGTTCGGCGCCGGCAGCTCGGCCTCGATCCAAGCCGCCCCGCCCCCCTCCGTATCGATGTCGAAGCGCAGCGCCGTCAGCCAGCCCGGCGGGTCCGGCGCGATCTCGGCCATCGAGCGCGCGACATCGCGCCGCTCGCGATAGGCACCGCGGCGAAAATCATCGGTCGCATGGACGCGAAACGGGAGATTCTGGGCGAACCGCTCGAGGGCAGGTTGAACCTGACCGGCGGCTGGCGCAAGCGAGGCCGTCGGGGCCTTTCCAACCGTGCTTGCCGACCAGGAACGACGGCAATGCAGCGGCTAGGGTGGACAGGTCCGGGCCCATCCGCTACGATGAACACGGCTCGCCACCTATGGTGCGAAACCCGCCCCGGATCTCCCGATCGCGCCAGTTTTCGAGGCCGGACGCGAACGAGAGGTGAGAGGAACGAGCCTCAGAGTGGACGCCGCCGGTTCCTACGCCGGCGGCGCTTCTTGTTTCCGAGATTATAAATGAGCGCGGCGGCCTGCGCATGCGAGCCACACTTGAAAGACGGGATTCCCCCACGTGAAAGACGGGGTGAGCCGAAATTCCCCCACCTGAAAGACGGGTTCGCTCAAATTCCCCCACCTGGAAGACGGGTTCCGCAAATCCCCTTCTGAAGGAGAAGCCACACTTAAGGCGCGGAGAGCATCGTTCCAGGTAAACGTCGATTGATTTCCAGGTGAAAATCGACCATACTAAGTCGTAGTCACCTAAAGCCCGGAAGTGCAGCTATGGCCGTCCTCGATCGCCCCCGCCCAATCGCATTTAGCGTCATCAACAACGAAGGGCGTGTCGACGCCCGCCGTCTCGCCGACGCCATGGACATCACGATCACGCAACTCGCCGCAATCCTTGGGACGAAGCCGAAGAGCCTCAGCGAATCGCCGACGAGTCGTAAGATCCAAGAAGCGGCAACGAAGATCGTCGAGATGATGGACGATCTCGCGGACTTCCTTCAGGAGCGGCGCCTTGCCGTTTACTGGCTGCGCACAACGCGTGTCGAACTCGGCGATCAGTCGCCGCTCGACTGGCTGATGAAAGGCAAGCTCGAGGAGATTCGCGACGAGGTCACACGGACCGTTAGACTACAACCCGAGTAGATGCGGCGTGTCGACCGCTTCCGGGCGGTCTTTAAGACCCTCGGGCGACCTGCCCGGGGGTCTTCGTTTCGCGCGGTGCTGCTAAGGTTTCAGTCCTCGCCGATCAGCGCGATCGGCTCACGCATCGCGGGCGGACGCTACAACGCCAAGGCTATTTTCGAAGCCCTTTATACCGCTGAGAGCGCGGATACGGCTCTGCGTGAACTCAACGTCGTCGTGCAAGTACCGAACGGTTCTTGGATCACCGTCCCGGCCGCGCCGCACATACTGTTCACCGTCGACTACGATCTATCGTATGTCGTTGACCTGACCGAACCCGACGTCCTGACCCAGCTCAAAATCGAACCCGCAGACTTACTCAGCAATTGGAAGCTCGATGTGCTCAGCGGCCGCGTGCCTCTCACGCACGAGATCGGCATTGCAGCGCGCCTTGCCGGCGTTGAAGCGCTCCGCGTGCCCTCCGCGCAACACAAGAACTCTAAGAACATCGTCGTAGTCTACGATCAGATGCTGACAACAAGCCGCGTCAGGATTCACGACCCACAGGGATTCGCCACCGGCACGGCTACGGAAGTTGTCGGGAGGAAGACCAGTCGATTCAAACCTCGCCCATGACAAGAACGCCCGATGGCGTTCGCGATAATTCCCACACCTGAAAGACGGGTTGTGCTCCTCCTGTGGCTCCCGTGGTGGACAGTCTACGACTTCAGGCTGACTGCGACGCGATATTCGAGCCACGGCTCGAGCCATTTGTAGCGCGGTAGCAAATCAACATCCTCCACGTACGACCACGCCGCGATGATACCGTCGCGCCGCAACGTTTCGAGCGATTGCTCGATCCAATCACGCAATCGCTGAGGGTTTTTCCCTCGCTCGATCTCGCTGGCAGTTTCGACGAATAAGTTCCGCACTCGGCGCACGATTCTGCCGCTCGCGTCGGCCTCTCGGCGTCGCTGAGTGAAGTAACGCGCCAACGTCTTGGCCGACGCGTCGCGCTTCGCATCGAGCTCGAGGATTCGACGCGGCGCTAGGACATGGTCGTCCTTCCATCGGCCAAACCAGGTTCCCAACTCATACCTGATCGAGTGGATGCGATTCGTCGGTTCTTCGAGCGTATAGCGCTGAACGTTCAACACGCGGTCCCAATCGCGAAGACGCTTCCGCTTCGTCTCCTGAGCAGGGGCCAGCGCAACGTACAATGTGTCGAGTTTCTTAATGGCATCAATGACGGCGTCTCGGGCCTCGACGTGATGGCCAGCAGCGTACGTCTTGCTGCCGATACCGCCTTTGCGCTTCTTCTCCAGTCCACGGGCCTCGAGAATCGCGTCAATGTTGAGGGTGTGATAGCCCTCGGTATCCGTCGGATTTTCGATCGCGTTCGAGACCAACACATCGAGCACGTCTTCAACGACTGCGGACATACGTGCCGCGGCCGACCGAACTTCCGCTAGTTTCGCGCTTGTCGCCGGCGCGAACTCAACGCCGCCGTTACCGCCGAGCGGACGCATCTCCACTTCCGCGATGTGTGAGGCTTCTCGATGCATGATTGCCACTCCGCGTTCGGTGTCGTAAAGTGCATCGGTTCGCGCGTGCAAAACAAACGTCGATACGCCCCGACGCTCGATTCCCGCGATCGCCGCATACTCATCACCGACGATCGGCGGCGGTAGCGGCTGCGGACGTTTTGAGAGCGGCGGCTCATATCGAACCTCTACCGTTGCCGGCGGAGCTTCCCATTGCGAACTCGCGACAAGGTTGAAGCGCGTAAGCTCGCGTGCTCCAGTGTCGGTAGCAGCCTCCGCAAACAGTTGCAGTTCTTGTGGCTGCTGCTCGAACCAGTCGCGAACGTGATCAAGATACACGTCCACGCCTGCGGCGGCGAAGGCCGTCAGAACAATCTCGCCGCCATAAGGCCGCGGAATCTTGAGCGTTCGGGGTTTCTTCAGCGCAGAGCCGGCGTCTGTGCCGCCACGCCGCTTCTTCAGTAACGATTCATCGCGCTGGTCGGCGCTTTTCCTCTTCACCGACATACTACGAAACTCTTGACACGAACTTTGGCGTACTTAGTTCTGTCACTCGGCCTGCTCCGAACCAAGGGACGTTGTCGCGGCGATGCGTTTGATCCACTCCTCGGGGTCGCGATCGCCTAACTCGTCGAGCAGACGCAGACCAGCGCGCACAAAGAGCGACGGATTGCCGCCCTTTCGGATGCGGAATCCGTATTGTCGTGCTTGCGAATCTGAACGTTGCAAAATCGCAAGATCCCGCGGTTCGAGCGTGACATTCGCCTTCTCCCACTTTGGCGAACGCACCGGACGCTCGGGTGCGCGAAGAGAACGCTCCACAACGGAGATCGTCTGCGGAGCTGCCACCGTGGGCGGAGCCAGAGGTGCAAGATGTTCGGGGAGAGCAGGCGTTGCTTCAGCCGCGCGATTCTCCTCGTGTGCCGGCGCTGACGGAATTGGCGCCGTCTTGAGTCTTGACTCTTGAGGATTCCCGCTTTCGCTGAGGCCGGCGCCGGTTACCGTTACGGGCGCGGCGTTTTCTGCGGCATCCGTGACGGTCGCTGCGATCATCGAGCGTAGACGATCGGAGCGTTTCGCGGTCATTCGGCTTCTGCTGGAACGAGCCGCTGGATACGATCCGCGAGCGCCTCAAGATCCTGGACGGCCAGGAGATGCGCCCTTGACTTGGCGATCGCTGCGAGTGGCTTCGACTCCGTATAGGCATCTTTGAAGCCGACTGTCAGATAAATGGGCTGGATCCAGGGAAAGCGACCGGTGCCTTCCAATCCGGCCTGCACGTCGCGGACGAGTACTTCTCTCGGGTCGGCCTTAGTTATGATGGCGCCTGCGACGGATGGTTCTCGCTGCAAGAGCTTCGTAAGGCCGCCCAAGTATCGAATGAGCTTGCCCAAACCATCGATCGACTCTTTCGACGGCTCAACGACGACGATCACGTGATCGGCGGCGTACATGGTGGCCGTCGTAAGTGACTTCAAAGCCGGTGGGCAGTCGAAGAGAACGAAGTCGTAACGCCCTTCGACCGCTTCGGCAAGCTCCACGAACCGCACCATGAGCATGGGGCTCAACGTAAGGGCGATTTCTTGGTGGTTGAGCCGATCGAAGTCGGCCCCGATTACATCAACGCCGTAGGCGCCGGAGTGCCGAATGAGCCCGGAAATCCCGTCGACGACGTCGGCACCCGATCCGTATCCAAGGACTTCCGCGGTACCTTCTTCAGTTTGCCCGAGTAGCGCAGTCGTGGCGGTCCCTTGTGGGTCAACGTCGACCACCAGGACCCGTTTGCCGCGCTGCGCGAGAGTTGCGGCTAGATTGATCGTGGTCGTCGTCTTCCCAACGCCGCCCTTTTGATTAATGATCGCAAGCGACAGCGTGTGAAAGGAACCAGCCTCCGCTAAGAATCCTGACGCCTGAGTCTCGATCGAGGACACAAGTATCATCATTCAAGCGTCTTGACTCTTGACCTTCGCAAAAGACTGCTAGAGCGCCAAAACTACGGCTGACGCATATGGTCTTGGGTCAAGCCTGAACCAAGCACCGCAATAGCGCAGCTCCCCTCGAGCCGACCGAACTGCATTAGGCTACGTCTCGCATTGTAACGCCAGAGTACTATCAGGAGTCAAGAGTCACAAGTCACGACCGCTAAGTCTACAATCGTTCTGATTAGTCGGAAACGCCTCTTAAGGCGCCAAAGGGCGCAGCGTCACGCAGAGGGGCACCACGCCTTGAAGGCGCGGACAAGGTTCATCACATACAGCGGAGCGCCCGGCGAGAGTCGCATGCCGGCTGGGCCACGCTCTGCAAGCGCCTCAAGCCGGGCTCGCTCGTCCAGGGGAAGAAGCTCGATCGCGGCCAGCACCCGCGCACGCTCGTCGTACCAGGCGGCCTGCTTCGCGTTAGCGGTGCGCTGGGCCGCGTCTTCCCGGCGGCGCTCGAGCTCGGCCTCGCGGTGCTCCCGGCACACCCACACGACCTCCCGCCAACGCGCCGGGTCTTCGATGATCCCCAAGACGTCAGTCGTGCCACATATCTGGCACACCCCTCGTTGCATCGTCCCCCGTCGAAGCGCCATCGCGAGCTTCGCCCGCCCCGAGTCAGCCGCGCGGGTCCTGTCGTCGCGGAGAGCGTCGGCGTCTCGCCGGCGGGCGGCGAGCTGCTGGGCGCGGCGATCGCGGTAGCGCTGGACCGCTCGAGCGTGGCAGGCAAGGCAGTGCCGGCCACCGGGTCGCGCCGTCCCGCGGCACGCCTTCGTGCTGCAGATCCGGCGCAGCGGAAGCGGCTGTGGGAGCTCGATTTCCTCGAGGTCGTCGAGCTCGTCGAGCGGCCGGAACGGCATGCTTTGAGCGTACGAGCCGCGGAGTGAGTCGTCCTGTCTCACACGTTAACGTCGTGTGCGTGCCTGAGAAGATTCCCTTCTCAGGCACGGGAGCGGCGATCATTTTCGACGGAGAAGACGGGGTGGAAACGCCCGCGGACGGCCCCCAGGCCAGCC
>JAABUX010004584.1_pt1 | contig 17405 bp, 16 predicted proteins | sample 5561851 | NCBI WGS metagenome assembly JAABUX01 (sample SAMN10711883, study PRJNA513361) | rock metagenome | isolation source: Antarctica rocks | place: Antarctica: Victoria Land, Richard Nunatak red sandstone | collected 2016-01-03 | reverse complement strand
GACCGCATCTTTGTGGCCGTCGCCGGCTTTGTCACGCGCCGGGCCGACCAGCGCTGGGCCGATCAGTGCCAAACCGTGTTCCCTGTAGCGGCGTAAGAGGGAGTTTTATTCTGCAATGAGTCTAATGTAGTCGATGCGGCGGAAGGGCCAGTCCCAGTCGGCGCTGTAGGGGTTGTCGGGTGTGAAGGTGTGGCCGGGCTCGTCGGGGTGGATGCTGGCCCAGGCGTCGCGGTAGCAGACGTTGAGCCCGTCAAGGGCGTGGCGCCCTGTCCAGAACCGCATGCTGGTGGCGTCGGGGTCGGCGTCGAAGTCGCCGACCACGACCACATGCCCTGGGCGTTCGGCGGCTTGGTGTTCGAGGGCCCGGGCGGTGGCGACAGCTTGGAGTTGCCGCTCGTGTTCGTAGTCGAGTTGCCAGCTAGGCAGGTTGTTGACCAGCCAGACCCGGCCGAGCGGGTCGGGGGCGCGTATTTCGGTGACCAGGCTGGTGCAGGCGAAGTCGGCGGTGCGGTCGGTGACGTGCAGGTCTACGTTGATGACCTGGCCGATGGGCCAGCGGCTCGCCGTGGTGACCCCCTGGCCGTCCGTTTCCCGGTCAGCCTGATGGACCAGGTGGTAGTCGTCGCCGAGGACGTCGCGGGCCTGGTCGTAGTCGGCGGTGACGATAACCTCCTGCAAGGTGAGCAGATCGGGGGCCAGGTCGGCGAGACCGGCCGAAAGGACGGGGCGGCGGGCATTCCAGTCACCGCGGACGCCCCACATGTTCAAGGTGGCCAGCCGCAAGCCCGTCGAAGCGCCGCTGTTGATTGTCACGTCGGGCACTTCCCTATACTACCCATGCTGTCCCCGGCTCTGCGTCACGGTCGCAACGCCATGATACGATCGCCGAGGAGGCGCGTCAAGTCCTCGTGTCGGAGTGTGAAGGAGCGATCACAGCTTTTGGCTGGCCCAGTCACGGCAGCTTTGGTTGTAGACAGTCCCCCCGACTGATGGTATGGTTATCTCAGCTTTTGAATCGGTGCGGATGGCGCGGCAAAGAGATGCGTGGGTGAGACATGTCTGAGACGATTGCTATTCTGGGGACGCTCGACACCAAAGGGACGGAACTGCGCTACCTTCAGCAGCGTATCGCGGCGACCGGCGCGACGACTCTTGTCATCGACGTGGGTGTGCTGGGCGCCCCTGCTTTTGAGCCCGATGTCACCCGTGACGCGGTGGCTCACGCTGCGGGTGTGCGAATCGCCGATCTCGCGGTCACGCACGATCGGGGACAGGCCGTGACGCATATGGCTGCGGGCGCTGCCCACGTCCTTGCCGATCTTTTCGGGCAAGAGAAGATTGGCGGCGCCATCGCCATCGGGGGCTCGGGCAACGCGACGATCGCCTGCACGGCGATGCAGGCGCTGCCCATCGGGGCGCCAAAGCTCATGGTGACCACGGTCGCGGCCGGTGATACCCGCCCCTACGTGGGGGCTACGGATATTACTATGATGTACTCGGTGGTCGACATCGCGGGCATCAATCGGCTTAGCCGGCGCATCCTGGCCAACGCCGCGAACGCGATCGCCGCGATGGTCGTAGGGCGCGGAGCCGCCGACACCACGCCAGAGGATGGGTGCCCGCTCGTGGGCGCGTCTATGTTCGGCGTCACGACCCCGTGTGTCACCGCCGCCCGTGAGTTACTCGAAGCACGCGGGTACGAGATGCTGGTCTTCCATGCGACGGGTGTGGGCGGGCGGTCGATGGAGGCGCTTATGCGGGACGGCTTTATCACGGGCGTGCTCGACCTCACGACGACGGAACTGGCCGATGAGGTCGCCGGGGGGACGTTGAGCGCGGGGCCGGATCGTCTGGAGGCGGCGGGGCGGGCCGGCATTCCACAGGTCGTCTCGCTGGGCGCGCTAGACATGGCGAATTTCGGCCCCATCGAGAGCGTGCCCGCGCGCTTCCGGCAGCGTCTCCTGTACCAGCATAATCCGGCCGTCACCCTCATGCGCACGACCATCGACGAGAACGCGCGACTTGGCGCGCTCATCGCGGAGAAGGTGAACAGGGCGCGCGGGCCGGTGGCCGTGCTCGTGCCGCGCGGCGGCGTCTCGATGCTCGATGTAGAGGGCGAGCCCTTCTTCGATCCGGAGGCGGACAACGCGCTCTTCGCGTCGCTGCGCCGCGGCTTGCAGCCCCACATTGACGTGATCGAGGTCTCAACCGCTATCAATGATCCGGTCTTCGCGGAAACGGCCGCCACAACGTTCGATCGCCTGTATCGCGCGTGGGAAAAGACGCGGGAACAGGGCGCCGCGACGGATCCATCATAATAAGGACGAGCAAGAAGGAGTAACACGGCATGGTACGCCTGACGATCCTCTACGGCCAACCAACAGACCCCGCGGCCTTCGACCACTACTACTGGAACGTCCATATCCCCTTGGCCAAGAAAATGAAGGGGTGGTCGCGCTGGACGGTCGAACCGGTGCGGGAAGCGCTCGGCGACGTGGCCTCGCCGTACCATATGGTCGTGGGCCTCTATGCCGCCAGCCGGGACGAGATGGAGCTCATCCTGGCGACGCCGGAGGCGCAAGCGGCCTCTGCGGACGTGCCGCACTTCGCCACGGGAGGCGCTACCTATCTGATCACCGAGGAGCATCAGATCGACATGTGAGAGCACCCCTGGGGCTTGCGCATAGCGCGTATCACATCGCCGCGGTTTCGGCGGGGTAGCCCTCGTTGTCCTGATCGGTCTCGATCACGTCCTCAATCACCTGGCGCAATATCTTTGGCGCGTCGCGTAGGTTGTCCAGGGACGCGTACTGAAACGAGAGCCGAATCCATGTGTGGCCTGGAGGCATACCGTATAAGCTACCAGGTTTGATCGCCAGTCCGGCGCGCAGGGCGGCGTGGAACAGCGCGGTACTGCTGACCGGGGCATGAACCTCGGCCCAGAGATGGAAGCCGCCGCGCGGCTGCACCCACTCCAGCAGTGGGCCAAAGTGCCGGCGCAAGCCGTCTTCGAGAATGTCACGGCGCTCTTGTAAAGCGCGCGTGACGTGCGCGATGTGCGTGTGATGATGTCCCTGGTCGAGCCATTGGGCCGCGACCCACTGCGGCGCCATGCTACAGCCAAACTGCACCTGATACTTTGTCTCGGCCAGCCGCGTGGTCAGATACGGCGGAGCGACGAGCCATCCCACGCGCAGACTGGGTGCCACGCTCTTGGAGATACTGCTCACATAGATGACCAGGCCACGCTGGTCCTGCGCGTACAGCGGAGGCGCCGCGGCGCCCGCGAAACCAAGTTCGCCATAGACGTCGTCTTCGACCAGAGGGACCTGATAGCGCTCACAGAGATCCAGGATACGCGCGCGGCGGTTCGCCGCCAATAACGATCCCGTTGGATTTTGATAAGACGGTGTGGTGAAAATCATGGCGACATGCCGGCGCGCCAGTAGCTCTTCTAAACGGTCGACCATCAACCCATGTTGATCGAGTGGCGCGCGGAGCACGCGCAGGCCGGCGCTCCGCAGCACGTCGAGGGTGAGCAGGTACGACGGCGCTTCCACGACGACGGTATCGCCCGGTTGCAATAGCCCCCGACAGATGATGTACAAGCCCTGCTGCGCGCCGGCCAGGGTAAGAACGCTGCTCATATCGGTTGGCGCCCCCCGGTTCGTCATGTGCTGGGCAATCGCCTCGCGCAGTGGCCTGTAACCATGCCGATCTTCATAGCTCAACGATGCCGCCGTGATGGGGACGCTATGGATAAGCTCCTGCATGACGGCTGTTGGCTTCAAGTCCGGCGCCAACTCGCCCTGAGCCAGAGGAATAATATCTGGGTGGTCGCGCGCCCGCGCGACTTCGGCGGCCAGCGACTTATCGTGGACGTACGTTCCACGGTCGAGCATCTCATGCCACTTGAACACTTTGCTCGCGCCGTCCGCGTCGCTATCAGGCCCACCGACGATCGTGCCGCCGCCCATGCGCCCCATGACCAAGCCGTCCGCTTGCAGTTCTTGATAGGCGGCGACGACCGTGCTGCGGTTCAGCCCGAACCGGGTGGCAAGCGCTCGCTGCGGAGGGAGCCGTGCGCCCGGCCGCAGCGCGCCCGTCACAATTTGGTCGCGTACGTAGACCATTAATTGGCGATAGTACGGGATGGCGCTGTTCTCGTCGGGTCGCCACGCAAAGTCGCCAAGCTCCATGTCGTCTCCTTCCATCACATCGGCAATTACTACCATATGTACCACACAATCCCACTGAATGGGTGGCTCGGTCGTGTCATGACCGCCGCATAATCGTTGGTTGAGTCCTATTGTATAGGTTTGGTTGGAGACAAGGCAACCAAAGAGTGGTAGGGTAGAAACAAAGAGCAGAATGAACGTGCGAGGGGAAGGAAGGCAATGACCATGCTATCCAGGGACGATGTACTGGGGCGCATGCGCCAGACGGTTGCCAACGGGCGGCCGATTATCGGCGCCGGCGCCGGCACGGGGCTGTCGGCCAAGTGCGCCGAACAGGGCGGGGCCGATCTCATCATCATCTACAACTCCGGCCGCTATCGCATGGCGGGCCGGGGGTCGTGGGCCGGCATGTTGCCGTATGGCGACGCCAATGCCATCGTCGTCGAGATGGCGGCGGAGGTGCTACCGGTGGTGCGACATACACCCGTCCTAGCCGGCGTCAACGGCACGGACCCCTTCCGGCTGATGCCGCACTTCCTGCGCACGCTCCGCGACCTCGGCTTTAGCGGGGTGCAAAACTACCCCACGGTCGGCCTATTCGATGGCATCGTCCGTCAGCACCTGGAAGACACGGGGATGGGCTACGGCCTCGAAGTCGATATGATCCGGCAGGCGCGTGAGCTGGATCTCCTCACCTGCGCGTATGTCTTCAATCCGCGCGAGGCGGAGCAGATGGCGGCGGCGGGCGCCGATATTGTGGTCGCGCATATGGGTCTTACCACCAAGGGGATGATCGGCGCGCAAACCGCGCTCACGCTACAGGAGTGTTGCGGGCGTATCCAGGCCATGCGCGACGCGGCCACGCGCGTCAACCCCGCTATCCTGGTCCTCTGCCATGGCGGACCGATCAGCGAACCGGAAGACGCGGCCATCGTACTGGCCGGAACCGAGGGCGTCGCGGGCTTTTTTGGCGCATCGAGCATCGAGCGCATCCCAGCCGAACGCGCCATCACCGCACAGGTGGAAGCCTTCAAGAGCATCCCCGTCGGGCGCCAGGTCGCACACCAGACGGCGGAGACGCGTGAGGCGCACGCTCCACGCGTCGATGTCCCGACTTCGACGCTGGAGCACGCCGCGCTGTCCTCCATAGCGGACGGACGAACCGCGCCTACCGTGCACGGGCGTGACGGAGACTGACGTCCCATACCCCAAAGAAACGGACGCTCACCGCACTGAAACCCAGAGAAAGGATCGCGATGGCTGACAAGACGCTACGCATCGTCCAGGTTGGCGTGGCGCCAACCGGCATCGGCTCCGCATGGCTCTCGCTCATTCAGGAAGCCGCCGATTGGGACCTGGCCGGCGTGGTCGACGTGGTACCTGCGAATCGCACACACGCGATCGAGCGGGCCGGCCTCGGCGCCGACCGTGGCTTTAGCTCGATCGACTTCGATGCCGTCGTCGTGGCGGCGCCGTCTCCGTTGCACGCGGACCTCTGTAGCCAGGCGCTGCGGGCGGGCAGGCATGTGATCGTGGAGAAGCCGTTCACGGTCGATTTCGAGCAGGCGCGCGCCGTCGTCGCCCTGGCCGAAGGGCGTGATCTCCGCGTCATGATCGACCAAAATTATCGCTACTTGCCCGACCTGCAAGCGCTACGACAGGCGATACAGGACGAGGTCGCCGGCAGACCAACCCACGTCGCGCTCACGTTCAATTACAACTGGCCTGCGCGTACCTACCAGGCGGCTATGTCCAATACCATGCTGCTGGAGATGGCCATCCACCATTTCGACGCGTTACGCTTCGTGCTCGCTGGTGACGCGCGGACCGCGCAGGGGCAAACGTGGCGGCCGCCGTGGACGCAGTACAGCGGCGACACCTGGGTGACCTGCTCGTTCGAGTTCCCGCGTGAGGTGCGCGCGCTCTACAGCGGCAGCCTGGAGGCGCCGGGCGCCCAAGACCCCTGGCAGGGCGTCTGGCGCATCGACTGCGAACGGGGCGCCTTGCACCTCGCCGATCTCGGGCGCGGCTACGGGCTCTATCTGAGCCGGTCCCCGGACACGTTCGACCTCCTTGAATCATTTGGCGCGCCGCCATCGCCCGGATCGGGGATCCCAGGGACGCTGCGCGAGTTGGCCGCGGCGTTGCGCGACGGGCGTCGCCCACAAAGCGATGGCCGCGACAATCTGCGCACGCTGGCGATGGCCTTCGGGGTCAGCCGCTCCTCAGCGGACGGGCGAGTCGTCGTCCTGGAGCGGGAGTTCTTCGCGGATCAGGGAGCGACGGAATCATGAGCGCGGCAACAGCGCCTCGTACCAACAAACCGTATCGCCGGAGGCTCGTGAAGCCCGAAACGGCCTGGGCGTACCTCTTCATCGCGCCCCAGGTCTTGGGGCTCCTGGCGTTTGCCGTCTTCCCCACCATCGCCGTTATAGGATTGAGCTTTACGCAGTGGGACTTGATTCACCCCATTCAATGGGTCGGTCTGTCCAATTACCACAGCCAGTTTTCCGATCCACTCTTCTGGCAATCGCTCCTCCAGACGATCTACTTTACCGTCGTGTCCATCCCGCTCACGCTGATCATCGCGCTGCTAGCGGCCCTGGCCCTCAATCGCAAGATCGCCTTGCGGGCGTGGTATCGCGCCGCTTTCTTTATGCCGGTCGTGACCTCGACGGTGGCCGTCGCGATCGTGTGGTCCTGGCTCTACAATCCCGATTACGGGCTCATCAACACGCTCCTTAGCGATATCGGCATCACCGGTCCGTCGTGGTTATCGGACCTCAACTGGGCTATGCCGTCCATCATCATCGTCAGCGTCTGGCAGAGCTTCGGGTACAGCATGGTCATTTTTCTCGCCGGCCTGCAAGGTATTCCCGCTCATCTGTACGAAGCAGCCCAAATCGATGGCGCGGGGCGCTGGCAACAATTCCTCCACGTCACCATCCCCATGTTGTCGCCGACCTCGTTCTTCCTGGTCGTGACAGGCATGATCTCGTCCTTTCAGGTCTTCAACCAAATCTACGTCATGACACAGGGTGGGCCGGCGGATGCGACGCGCGTCCTGGTCTACCAGATCTACGAGTTGGCCTTCCAGTTATTCAAGTTAGGTGACGCCTCGGTCGTGACCATCGTCTTGTTCGCGATTATCCTGGCCGTCACGCTGATCCAGTTCCGCTTTGCACGGTGGGTGACCTATGAATAGACTGGCCGGGCGTATGAATGACGCGGGCGGAGCGGCGCTCACGGCCCCGCGTACCAGGCGGGTGATGGGCCGCTACACGGTGCTCACGGTGATCGGACGTTTGGCGTTCCATGTCGTCTTGATGGCGGCGTGTATCGTCGTTCTGCTGCCGTTTATCTGGATGTTCTCGACCTCGCTCAAGGCCGAGGGGGACGTTTTCGTCTTCCCGCCCCAGTGGATCCCGCATCCCGCGCACTGGGACAACTATGCGCAGGCGTGGAACGCGCTGCCGACGGGGCTGGCCTATATCAATAGCATCAAAATCTCCACGCTCGTCACTGTCGGCGGCCTACTCACCTGCTCACTGGCCGCGTATCCATTCGCCAAGATGCGCTTCCCCGGTCGTGATGTCATCTTTATCGTCTTGCTGGCGACGCTGATGATCCCGCAACAGGTGACCCTGATCCCGCTGTTTATCGTCTTCAAGCAACTCCACTGGATCGATACGCACTGGCCGCTGATCGTCCCGCCGATCCTGCAGAATCCGTATGGCGTCTTCATGTTGCGGCAATTCTTCCGCACCATCCCTAGCGACCTAGAAGACGCCGCGCGGATGGATGGAGCTAACCCCTGGACGATCTACCGCAAAATCGTGCTGCCGCTCTCCGTACCGGCGCTCGTCGCCCTCGGGATCTTCATCTTTCTCTATAACTGGAATCTCTTCCTCACGCCGCTTATCTACCTCAATAGCCAGGACAAGTTCACCGTGCCGATGCTGTTGACGTCTTTTCAGGCCGACTATAGCGCGAACTGGGCCTTGCTGATGGCGGCCTCGACAATGGCGCTCGTCCCCGTGCTCGTCGTCTACCTGATCGGTCAGCGCTATTTCATCGAAGGTATCGCATTGACCGGGCTGAAAGGTTAGTGAGGAGAGGAGGTGGACTAATCATCGCAGGATGGGCTAGCTGTTTTGTACGATAATCGACCTGACCGCAGGGCAGGAAAGGATGAATGGTATCATGACACGCACCTTGACACGTCGGAGTCTTCTCAAGTCCGCCGCCGCGACCGCGGTAGGCGCGAGCGCGTTGCCGCTGCTGAACCAGGCCGTACCGGCTGCGGCGCAGATGCGGTCGCGCGCCGCGGCCAACCTGACCTACAGCACCATCGCCGGAGCCTCTGAAATACCGATCTTCAAGCACCTCAGCGATCAGTTCAACAAAACACACCACAATGCCCAGGCCAACTTCCAGCTTATTCCGGGCACCTGGGAGGACTACAATCGCAAGTTGGTCACGCAGGTGGCCGGCGGCACCGTGCCGGACGTCACCCGCGCGGCCATTATCTATCGCCCATCCTACATCTCGAAGGGCTATGTCGAGGATCTGATGCCCCTCGCCGAGAAGGCGCACTTCCCGTTCGACCAGTATTTCAAGACGCCATTCGGGGGCTATTTGGTCGGTAACCATCTATGGGGCGTGCCAGTCGGTATATATGATATGGCATTGTACTATAACAAGACCATGTTTAAAGAGGCCGGTATCCCCCTTCCACCCACCGACTGGGAGAAAGGCTACGACTTCGATCAATTTCTCTCCGTGGCCCGCAAGCTGACCAAAGGGACGGGAGTACGCAAGCAGTATGGAGCTATGACGTCCACAGACTTTCGTTGGTGGATCCACTTCCTCTGGTGGAGCGGAGGGGAATTCCTCAGCGCCGATCACAGCAAATGCGTGTTGGAGACACCCCAGGCTATCGAGGGCCTACAGTATCTGCACGACTTGATATTCAAGTATCAGGTCTGGCCTAACCCCGAGTCGCTGAAAAATGGCGCGCTGATGACCGGGCTATTCACCAGCGGGCGCGTCGGCATGTATATCGACGGTATGTGGCAGATGCCGGCGATGAAGGCGATCAAGAACTTCGAGTGGGGTGTGGCGGCGTTGCCGCGCAACAAGAAGATCGCCACCGGCTACTACATCGATGGATGGTTTATCCCTAAGGGCGCGCCCAACCCCGAGCTCTCCTGGGAATTGATCGCTTCCTTCATGAGCGCGCAGACCGAGGATTATCTCGCCCACCAGTCCGACCTCGGCATCCCTATGCTCATGTCCACCGCCAAGAGTGACGCCAGTGTACTGTTCAACCCACTGCCGCCGAACGAGCAGAAGGTGTGGCTCGATTCGCCCAACTACGGGCACCAGTTCCCCTGGACGCCCAATTTCGCCGATATTCAACAGGTGCTGTCGCGCAACATCGATCTCTTCTCGCTGCAGAAAACAGACGCCAAGCAGACGGCCAAGAACATCGCTCAACAGGTGCAGCCGCTGCTCAATCAGCTCACCCCTGCTGAAAGGAAGGCCTAACGTATGCCTATTGCCAAGCCAAGAGGCGAGAGTCCCATACCGGAGTGGAGTGAGATCATCCATTACGGCGTCAATACCCTCAAACCCGGCGACACGGTGGAGTTGCACTACCATGACGCCAACGAGTACTGGGTGATCATCAGCGGCCGTGGGACCTGCGTGACCGAGGGCGACAGCTACGAGATCGGGCCGGGCGACATGGTGTTGACCCGGATGGGTGACGAACATGCGCTCGTGGTCCACGAGCACATGGTCGCCGTCTATCTCTATGGCCCGCTCAAGCCGGGCGGCATTTTCGGCCATCTGCACCGCTAACCGCTGACGCCCTAAAGATATGGGCGCTTCAGACGACAGCCACTGTTGTCGGATGCGCCCATCGCGGGGTGGGAACCTGCGACTGAAGTCGCATGGCAAACCACGGCGACTGAAGTCGCTACGGTCCACTGGTGATCGATGGCGTCATGATTCGCCGGATAGATAGCGATGCAACGGGAGACACTTCAGTGTCCGTGGTTTGCCATGCGACTTCAGTCGCAGGCCAACGGCGCCTACCATTACTTTTGGGGGCACACCCACGTAGCATTAATGGGGAGGGAAAGATATCATGCGTGTTGCCGTTACCGGGGCTAGCGGGGGGCTTGGACGCTACGTCGTCGCCGATGTGCTGGCGGCCGGCCATGAGGCGCGGGCCATCGACCGCGTCCTACCGGACGAACAGCGCTGCCCGTTCATCACGGCCGATATCCGCGACCTCGGTCAGATGTGCGGCGCGCTGGCCGGCTGCGACGCGATCGCGCATTTGGCCGCGATCCCCAGCCCCGGCGGCCACACCCCGGAGGAGTTATTTAGCGTCAACACCCTGGGTACCTTCAACGTCCTGGAGGCCGCGCGCCTGCTCGGCATCAGGCGCGTCGTGACCATCTCGTCGGCCGCCGTGCTCGGCCACGCCTTCGCGCAACGCCAGCCGGTCCCCCTCCACTACTTTCCCATCGACGAAAAACACGACCTCGTCCCCGAGGACGTGTACGGACTCTCCAAGCTGGTTGGCGAGGAGATTTGCCGGACGTTTCACCGCCATAGCGGCGCCGCCGCCGTCAGCCTGCGCTTCCCTATCCTCTGGAACAGCAGTACGCAGCCCGATCGTTTAGAGAAGCTGGCCGCCGAGGAGCAGCGTGGGCTGTTCACACTCTGGGGCTATATCGAGGTCAAAGACGCGGCCCGCGCGTGCCGCCTGGCCCTTGAAGCGCCAAACCTCGGCGCCGAGGCGCTGTACGTGGCCGCGCCGGATACGTTCTCGCCCGTGCCGAGCGCCACTCTGGTACGGAGGTATTTTCCGGCCGCGTCCATACACAACGGCGACGAGCAGGGGCATTGGTTGCTCCTTGACTGTAGCCGCGCCGCGCGCCTGATAGGTTTTACCGCCCCGGCGCGGGATTAAGGGGGAGCGTTTGCAGCCACGGAATCGCGCCCCCTGGGACGCCGCTTGCAAAGCAAACACCACACACAGGATGAGCGTCTCATTGGGACGATTCCGCGCACGGGTGAATCTACGGGCGCATGGCAGCGCGTTGCTGGTGATCGCCCTGTGGTCGGCTACCTATGTCCTCACAAAAATCGCGTTGGCGGAGATGGGGCCGATATCCCTGGCCCTGTTCCGCAACGGCGTCGCGACGATTGTCCTGGTGGTCTGGTTTCTCGCCACAAAGCCGGCGAAGCCGCTGCCCCGTAGAGCCGACTACCCTATCCTCTTCGGCCTCGGCGTGTGCGGCGTGGGATTCTTTTACATGCTGCAGAATATTGGGCTGCGCTACACAACGGCGACAGATACGGCGCTGTTGGTTACCGCGTCTCCGGCGATCGTCGCGGCGCTGGCCGTGTTCGTGCTCGGTGAGCCCTGCGGCTGGCGCCGCGCCCTTGGCATTGGACTGGCCTCGCTCGGCGTGGTGACACTCGTGGTCGGCGGCTCTACCGCGGCTCATACGGCGTCGAACGGAGGTGGGCGGGTGTTCGGCGACGCGGTGATCGCGCTCACGGCGCTGGGATGGGCGCTATACACCGTGTACGGCAAGGGCTTGCTCACGCGCTATTCGACGCTGGCGCTCACTACCTACACGACCGTGTTAGGCACCGTGGTGTTGATCCCGCTCGCCGCTATTGAAACCATCGATCACCCCAGCCGCCCCGTCAGTCTGCTGCTCGTCGCCTGCGGCCTCTATCTCGGCGTGCTTGGCTCGGCGGTCGGCTACGTACTCTGGAACCATGCGTTGCGCCTCTTGCCGGCGGGCACGGTGAGCGCCTACCTGTACATCCGCCCGCTGTTCACCGCCATATTGGCCGCGGCTCTGCTCAATGAGCGGCCGACCGTCACCACCGGAGCCGGCGCCCTGCTCATCATCGTGGGCGCCACGCTATCCTTCACCCGTTGACGCAGGCCCTCGAACACAATCGCGAGGCGCGCCCCACCCTTGACAACGCGGCCGCCGCGTAGTACGATAGACCCATCGACAACCGATTACGTAACCGATTTTCCGAGGTAGCGATGGGACGGCGGCGATGGCGACGATGAAGGACGTGGCGGAGCGCGCCATGGTGTCCAAGGCGACGGTGTCTCATGTGCTCAACGGCACGCGCTTTGTGCAGCCCGACACGAGTGCGCGTGTGCGCGCGGCCATCCAGGAGCTTGGGTACGAGATGAATGATACGGCGCGCAGCCTGCGCGTCCGCGCGACCTGTACGCTTGCCTTCATCGTGCCCGACCTCGGCAATCCGTTTTTCCCTGAGATGGCCACGGTCATTCAACAGGAAGCGGCCCGCGTCGGCTATGACGTCGTGATCTACAGCACCGATGTGCCGCATGGGAGCGGCACGGAGCTGTTGCAGCACTACCTGCGCGCGATCCGCCGCAAACGCTACGACGCTGTGATCTACGCCGAAACGCTGCCCGTGGCGGCGACGTCCCGCCAACGGTTGATCGATACGGGCACACCGGTGGTCTTGATCGGAGGAACCGCCCATCCCCAGGCCGACCGCGTCTACATCGACGATTACGCCGCCGCGCGCGACGTCCTGGCCTATCTCACTGGCAAAGGGCATAGGGTTATTGCCCACATCACCGGCGCCCCCGACATGGCCTCGTCCGGCGGCCGCCTGCGCGGCTATCGCGATGGCTTGACCGCCGTGGGAATCGCCCCGTCCCCCGACCTGGAGATCCTCGGCACGTTCTTGCGTGATGGCGGCTACACAGCCATGCGGCGCCTACTTACCCAGCCCCAACGGCCCAGCGCGGTCTTCGCGGCCAACGACTTGACCGCTCTCGGCGCCATGCGGGCCTGCCTCGACGCGGGCGTGTGCGTTCCCGACGATATCGCCATCGTCGGTTTTGATGACATCACCTTTGCCGCCGATACGCGGCCGGCCCTGACCACGGTCTACCATGGTCAACGGGAGATTGGGCACGAGGCCGTCCGCCTGGCCCTGGCGCGTACGCGTCCGCTGACGCGCGGCGAGTTTCCGGAGGAAAAACAAACCGTCATTGTCCCGCATCGCCTGATCGTGCGGGACTCGGCGTGACCCGCGGTCGCGCGAGTGACCGCCTCTAGAGATTGCCGCAAACGAGTAGGGATAGATGAGGAGGTGCAGAGAGCGCTCAAGCGCTCACACGCGTAGACGTCCTATCGCCGGCCACCGGTCAACATTGTGGACTCTTTGACGCTTAGATTCTTCGGCCCGACCTGGATGAGCCGCATAAGTAGGTCCTTCACGAAGAGGTAAAGGAGTACGTTTCATGGCTATACCGAACGATCCAACCGCGGGAGCGGCGCAAGACACGCCCGCCGCCACGCCGCTAACGGAGACACATCCGTCGCGTAAACAATTCTTGGGGACAGCCGCGAAGACCGTCGCCGCCGCCGCCGCCCTTGGCGCCGGCGCACAGAGCGCCGCAGCCCTAGCCTGGATTATTCATGAAAACATTCATCGAATTGGATTGGTTGCTGATGGCGGCCTTGCAGGCTCCCAGAGTCCACTTTGGACGCCAAAATCGGCTCTACGGCCGCTTCAGCCGGTCTACAGGGGTGGGTGTTCAGCCAGATGCGGTCAATCTGATTAGACCAAAATGCTCATGAATAATTCAGGCTAGCCGCCGGTTCACGCCGCCTACCCGAGATCATGCGCAAGGGCAGCCCGGTCACGCTGACCTACTACTTCGGCGCCAACGCCGCCGAGGCGCAGACGCGCCAGAAAATCATCAACCAGTTCATGGCCGCCAACCCCGACATTAAGATCGTCAATCAACTCGACGGGACCAACCACCTACAGAAGTTCAACACCGAGGTCGCCGGCGGTAAACCGCCAGATATCACGATGTCGTGGGAGCTCGACTACAGCCCCTATGCCAAGCGCGGCGTCTTGCTTGACCTCCACCAGTTCATCAAGAGCGACAGCCAGTTCCAGCATGAGGTCCTCGCCCAGGAGTATCCGGCCGTGCTCGACATGTTCTCGTACAACGGGGGCCTCTACGTGCTGCCGGAGCAGGTGACGGACACGGTGCTTTACTACAACAAGGACCACGTCGCCGCGGCCGGGCTGAAAATGCCGACATCCTGGAATGACAAGAGTTGGACCTGGGACAAGTTCCTCAGCTACGCCCAGAAACTGACCCAGAAGCGCGGTAGCCGGGTCACCCGCTACGGCTACGCCGAGATGTGGGGCTGGGGTCTGACCGCATGCAACGTCGTCGCCGCCGCGAATGGAGGCAACTGGTTTCAGCAGCCGGTCCATCCCAGCGCCGGCTCTAGCAACCTGTCGGATCCCAAGATTTCCCAGGCGGTGCAGTGGTACGCCGACCTGTCCAATAAGTCCAATGTGGCCGCCTCTTATCAGGCGCTCACGTCAGAGGCCGGATTCCAACTCTTCATGACCAACCGCGCCTCCATGGGCATCGTCGGACACTGGTTCTACAACGCCTTCGCCGGGACCAAAGGCCTGAACTTCGATATCGCGCCCGTTCCGATCGGGCCTAACGGTGACGCCTATTCGCGCACGAATATCGGCGGGACGGGCATCTCTATCATGGCCAAGACGAAGTATCCCGAGCAGTGCTGGCGCTTCGTCAAGTATTGGGCCGGCCTACAGGGCCAGCAGGTGATCACGCAAGAAGGTTTGTGGGTGCCGGCGCTCAAGAACCTTGGACAGTCAGCGGCGTACAAGCAGTCCAATGGGGCTATGCAGCACGCGACGAACTTCACCACCGTCCTGCAAGAGGGCTACGTGCACTCGCTGCCAATCAGTCAGGCCTGGCCCGAGTTCAGTATCCCGTGGACCAATGACCTGAACAATATATGGGAGGGTAAAAAATCCGCGCAGCAAACGCTGTCGGGCACCGATAAGACTATCAACGCCGATATCAAGAAGTACGCCTGATACACGTCCCTTACCCCCCGACCCCCTCTCCCTGACGCGGGAGAGGGGTGGATAGCTCTCATGGTAGGCACCCCTCGCCCCCAAGGGGCGAGGGGTAGGGGGTGAGGGCGAGCCCCCACAACTAGAAAAGGATTATTCGTGGCTGTTGCAACGTCTCGATCACGCGCGTCAGTCCGGCAAGGAGGTGGCTGGCGGCGCGCCGTCCGTAAATACGGTCCGGCGTACTTGTTCCTCGCGCCGAACTTCCTGGGCGTGCTGATCTTTATCGTCTTCCCCGTCTTCTTCGCGCTCTATATGAGCTTCCAGGACTGGAACGGGGTCACCTCGTCGCGTTTCGTAGGCTGGGGCAACTTCCACGATATCTTCAGCGATTCCGTCTTCTGGATTACCTTGAGGAATACGGCTGTCTATACGGTGCTCACGGTGCCCACGGGGGTCGTCTTTAGCCTGGGCGTGGCCGCCTTGCTACATCAACGCGTGCGCGGGCTGGCTCTCTTTCGCACCGCTATGTTCATTCCCGTCGTGACCTCGTTGCTGGCCGTGGCCGTGGTCTGGAAGTGGATTTACGACTACAACAACGGGCTTATCAACGACGTCTTGAGCCTGCTCAACCTGAACCAGATTCCCTGGCTCGGCGACCCGACGTGGGCCATGATCGGGCTGGTCATCCTGGGTGTGTGGCAGGGCTTCGGCCTCACGGCGATCATCCTGCTGGCCGCGCTACAGGGTGTGCCGGTATCATTACTGGAAGCAGCCTCGATCGACGGGGCCAACGCCTGGCGTCGCTTCTGGAGTATCACGGTGCCCCTGATCGCGCCGGCGCTGCTGTTCGTGACCATCACCTCGTTCATAGCCTCGTTCCAGGTCTTCGCCCAGGTCTACTACATGACGGCGGGTGGCCCCAACTACGGCACGTATGTGCTGAATTTCCTGGTCTACCAGCGGGCCTTCACGCAAAGTCGTTTCGGGTCGGCGTCGGCTCTGGCCTACATCCTCTTTGCCATCATCTTCGCTGTCACGATGATACAGTTGCGCCTGAGCCGCGGGGCGACCAACGCGGCGTCCGAGGTCTAAATCTACCCCGCGTTACTTTAGTCAAGGAAGAGATAACGACCATGGAAGGAAACATCGCGGGCACGCGCACGCACGCGCCGCAACAACTACGGGTGAAGGATCGCGTGCATGGGCGGCGTCTCGCGCTCAAGGTTATGGTGTATCTGCTGCTCATCGTGGTAGCGTTGTTCGCCATCGTACCCTTCTATTGGATGGTCAGCACATCGCTGAAGACGGCGGCCGAGGCGAGTACCTATCCGCCCTCCCTGTTTCCCGCCGTCCCGCAGTGGCATGATTTTACCGATGTGTTCAGCGCCGCCCCCTTCCTCACCTTCTTCCGCAATACCGTGCTCTACTCGGCCGCGGTCACCCTGGGCCAGTTGCTGTTCTGTTCGTCGGCGGCGTTCGCCTTCGCGCGCCTGAAGTTTCCGGGACGCAATGCCCTGTTCATACTCTATCTCGCCACGCTGATGATCCCGGTGTCCGTCACCCTCGTGCCCAGCTTCATCATTATGAAGTGGTTCGGCTGGATCGATACCGTGTGGGTCATGACCATCCCCGGCATGCTTGGCAGCGCCTTCGGCACGTTCTTGCTGCGCCAGTTTATGCTGACCATCCCGTACGACCTGGACGAGGCCGCGACGATCGACGGCGCCAGTCTCTTCCGCATCTACTGGCAGATCATCCTGCCTTTGACGCGTTCGGCACTCATCGTGCTGGCTGTCCTGACGACCATCACCGTTTGGAACGACTTCATTTGGCCCCTGGTAATGCTCAACAGTCAAAGCGTCATGACGCTGACGCTGGGTCTTTCCGTCTTCACTACGGGCGGAACCGAGGAGTACGTCAACGTCCCGCTGGCCATGGCCGCCGCGACGATAACAATCGCCCCACTCATCCTCATCTTTTTCGTCGCCCAGCGCTACTTCATCCAGGGCATCGCGCTGAACAGCGGTTTTGGCGGCCGGTGAGGCAGTGACCAGTAGCCAGTAGCCAGTAGCCAGTAAAAAGGCGGAAGGGCCAAATCGGGGTGTAGGGGCGTATCGCTATACGTCCGACGGTCGCCGCAGCGATGTTTAGGGACGTCGAAATACTACATTGTTCCACACGGAGTATACTGTCCTCTGTATGACGGACGACGGAGCGTGACGGAGGGCACGGGCGATGGACCTGACGGACGAGTGCAAGGTGTTCTTGAGCGAG
>JAABUX010004582.1_pt1 | contig 17406 bp, 13 predicted proteins | sample 5561851 | NCBI WGS metagenome assembly JAABUX01 (sample SAMN10711883, study PRJNA513361) | rock metagenome | isolation source: Antarctica rocks | place: Antarctica: Victoria Land, Richard Nunatak red sandstone | collected 2016-01-03 | reverse complement strand
GGGTCGGAGCGGAGTCGCAAAGCGATTTGCGCAGGACCACCCCTTCTGCGCGGCGCACTTCAGGGTGGGATTACGACGAGCAACGGGTGATCGGTGAGGTCAAGCACCACCTGCGAAGCATCGTGCAGGGTTTCCAACGGCGCAGTGCCGACAGTGGGGTCGTAGATCAGGACCGTGCGGTAGCTCCGTTGCAAGTCAACCGTCACCGGAATGTGCTGGACCGGTGCCGCGGCCTGGGTGTCCGGGTCCCAAGGCTGCTGCTCGTTCCACGCCGCGATGACATGCGTCCCGTCGCTCTTTTGTAGCTGCATCGTATTGCCGGTGTGGTCGTAGGGGATGCCGGTCGCCGTGAAGGGGAGGCCGTCCAGCGGAAGGATGCCGCTGCCCGCCACCGGGTCGGCGAGAAGCGTGGTCAGGTTGCGGATGGCGGTCGCTGCCAGCTTGGGCGACCCGTTATGGTGGAACAGCCCGAAGTGGTCCTCCCGCTCGGTTTGCATCAGGTCGATGCCATCGTCGATCAGGTCGTACAAGTAGGTCCGGGACACGCCCGCAGCCGCCTCGTCCAGCAGGAGGTCGAGCAGGTAGTTGGCCTGCATGGCCTCGGGAACGCCGCCCCAGCCGGCGTTCTGCGGCAGGGTATAGTAGCCGGTTTCGGTGATGACGACCGGCTTGGAAGGCGCGTTGGTCCGGCCGCCATCGATGGCTGCATGGATCACGAAGCACGGCCGCAACCCGTGCGGCGGGTAGGAGTGGATGTTCGCATAGTCGGTGTAGGCCGACAGGTTGCCGATGGAGGGGAAGGCCGCGGGATCAACGCCCCCGAGCGTGAAGATGTAAACCGCCGCCCCCGACAGCGCCGGGTCGGCCTTCACGGCGGCATGGAGGTCCTTCTGCAGCGCCACCGCAGCGTCCACGCCGCCAAGGCCGCCATACGAGATCGGCCAGATCGCAGCCTCGTTCACGCCCTCGATGGCGTTCAGGTAAGGCGCCAGCTTCCGGGCCGTTGCCAGCGCGCCGGCCAGGTCCACCGGGCCGCCGCCGTTGATGATCAGGTCGAACCTCGCCCCCAGCTTTCCAAGCGCCTGCATGTTGGACAGCGAGAGGGCATTGATCGGGGAGCTTTGGCGTATGTTACGGATGCCGAGATAGGACAGCAGGGACGCGATCTTGGCCGGGTCGTTGTAAGGGTCCGATCCGACGTGGGTGTTGACCCCCAACGCATCGAGGAACTCCGCCGCCCGCATCGTCCGTCCCGCCCTGCGCTGGTCTGGGCGCTGGTCCGGGCGCTGGTCCGGGGGCCGGTCCGGCTTCAGCGCAGTCAGCACCAGGAAAGCCGCAAGCAGCAGGATGACCGACGTTGCCTGGCCCAGGCGTCTCACCGTGTTCGCCTTAATACCTCGCAACATGCCGCGCCCCCGGAGGGAGTGCCCGGTCCTGCGCCGTTGCGACCGCGATGAACGTCCAGAACAGCAGCCCGATCTCCCCGCTCGTCACGCTCGTGAGCGGGAGCGCGGCCAGCAGGCCGGCGATCACCGCGCCGGTGACGATCAGCCTGGGGTCGCGGCTGCGCCGGACCCGGCCCAGCGCCTGAAACCCCGCCCACACCAGCCCGATCAAGTAGATCGTGCCGACCGGCACGCCCATCGCGATGATCGCGGTCACGACCTCGCCGTCCGCGGCGTCGATCCCGTTGAACGGCGTTGCAAGCTGGGCGAAGCCGCGCCCGGCCACCATCTGGTCGGACAGCCGGTAAACCTCGAACAACTGGCCAAGCCGCGCCTTGCCGCTGCCGTCCTCCGCAACCGAGCCGGTCAGGCTGCCGAGCCGGTCCATCACCGCATCACCGAAGTCCGCATTGAACGCGGCCAGCGCCGTGGCCGCAACGATGACCACCGCGATCAGCCCGGCCCGTTCGCGCGTGCGGCCGAACATGGCGCAGTAGCCAATGCCCAGGGCCAGCGAAATCCAGGCGGTGCGGTAATACGTGAACAGCAGGCCCGGCGCGACCAGCAGCGCCAGCAGCAACGCCTGCCACCCCCTGCGGCAGAAGCCGAGCATCAGCACCCCGCACACGGCATAGGTGCCGAACGACGCGGGGGAGTTCATCATGCTGAACACCCGCACCTGGAATGGCTCGGCTTTCCCGAGCACCGAGATGGTGCTGGACACGCTGAGCATCCAATACCGGTCCCAATCCGGCGGGCTGACATACTGCCACACCGCATAGATCCCGATGATCGGCGCCAGGACGAAGAACACCCGGGTCGCGGCGTCCAGCACTGACGGGTCGTGCCGGGCGCACCGCAGGACCCAGGCGCCGTACAGCAGCGGCGCATACATCTTCAGCGCTGCCGTGCCGAGCGGGCTGAACTCCCCCGAGAAGGCGGACAGCAGCATCCCGTACGTGATGCACGCCCCGACCAGCAGCATCGGCAGCAGCGCGGCATCGTCCCGGTGACGGCGCACCAGCAGGTGGCGCAGATCGACCGCCGGGATCGCGATGGCGAGCACCGGCCCCAGCAGCATCGTGCTGGAGGGGTCGAAGCCGATGCCCAGGTCCACGATCCGGCGCAGGAACGGCGCGAACACGTAGAGCGAGATTGCGGTCTCCACGCTGCGCCCGCACCCCTCGCGCCAGGCCATGTAACCCACGGCGGCGCACCCCAGCACGAACAGCGGCCGCGCCAGGCCCGGCGCCACGAACGCCAGCCCCAGGGTGCCGAGCAGCAGGCCAACCAACGCCATGCGCGCCGAGGACTGCGTCAGGACACTCCCGCCCGGCAACCGCCTGCGTGCGGCAGGGACGGCGACCGGCGCCCGGACCAGCATTGCCGGCCGGCCGGCCATCGTCAGGCGCACCCTGCCGGCTGATCCGGCCGGGGCATCGCCAAGCCGGCCAGCGCGTACTGCGAGTTGACGTTGGTCCAGAACCGCTCGATGGAGAACGTGCCGCGCACCCGCCTCGCCCCGGCGGCGCTGACCAGCCGGTAGGTCTGCGGATCGAGCAGCCGCGTGAGCGCCGCCTCGAACCCGGCGGCATCCGCGGCCATCGCGCCATGCTCGGGTCCGCCGATCAGCGCCGGGATGCCGCCCGCGGGGTAGCCGATGGGCGGGATGCCGCGCAGCATCGCCTCGACGACGACCAGCGGCGACGGGTCGGGCGTTTGCGACGGCACCGCCAGCAGGTCGATCCCTGCATAGGGGTCCTCCCCCGGGCCGGCCCAGCCCAGCACCTGGCACCGCCCCTGCGCGGCCAGCCGGGACACCTGGCCTTGCAGCGACGCCCAGTACTCGGCGCCCTCCTGTTCGGCGCGGCCGCGGATCAGCAGCCGGAGCGTCGGCCGGACCGTGCTCGCCTGCTCGAACCAGTCGAGCAGCAGGTGCAGGCCCTTGAAGGGGTGGATGCGGCCGACGAAGCCGATCGTCGGCGTCTCGGGCAGCGTGCGCGCGCCTGACTCGCTGATCGGCCGCACGCCGTTCGCCACTACGGCGGTGCGCCTCGTCAGCGGGCCGGGGTAGCAGGGTTCGGACACGAGCATGGTCCGGGTCGCGCCGGCCGCGATCCCGCGCCAGATGGCCTTCTCCAGCCTGGTGTGCGGGATGTCGTGCACGTGCGCGACGACCGGGACGCGGTGGGCGAGGCGCGATGCCACCCCGAGCACGTGCACCTTCAAGCCATTAGTGTGCAGCAGCGACGCCCCGGTGTCCCGGACCGCCCTGGCCAACTGGCGGGCGCAGCGCGCCCCTTCGTTGGCGGCGTGCAACAGGTCGCGTGGGCGCGGCGGCCGGTGCACCGCCGCCACGGCGCCAAGGTCGATGAACCGCAACGGCAACCCCCGCTGCCGCGCGATCTCCGCAAGCTCGCCCTCGCCGGGGACGGCGAGCGCCGCCCGGATCGCCGGGTTGGCGAGCAGGTCCAGCAGGACGCGCTCGGCGCCCCCCTTCAGGTCGGCAACCGGCGACGCGAACATCACCAAGGGCCGCTCCGCCCCGCTCGTGGCCCCGCTCAGGGCCACATCCGGCTGGCGAGGGGTCCGCGCGATGTGCGTCATGGTGATGTCCGTCGTGCTGGGGCGGGCTTGCCGCCGGTGAAGGGCAGGCTGGCGAGGCGCTGGACACGGCTGGCGAGGCGCGCCGCCAGTTCGGGCAGGTGCAGCGCGAGCAGGGCCGCCACGGCCAGCCCAAACACCGGCACGCCCACGGCCAACCTGGCCCAGGACCCGTCGAAGCCCGCCCAGATGACGCCGCCGACACAGGCCAGCCCGGCACCCTCGGCCGCCGCACGCGCCAGGCAGCGCAGCATCAGCCCGCCGCACGCCAGCACCGCCGTCGTGCCGCCGAGCAGCAGCAGACCGCGCGCCGCCTCCCCAAGTCCCAGCCCAAGCGTGCCCAGCACGGGCACCGCTGCCAGGTTGACGAGTGCATTCGCCGCGTAGGCGGTGACGACGATGGCCGCCGCAGCCCCGTTGCGCCCCGTGGCGTTCACCATCCGCAGCAGCACCCAGCCGAGCGTCGAGGCCCAAAGCCCCAGCGAAATGCCCCGCAGCGCCCCGGTGGTCAGCAGCACCGCGTGTTCATCGAACGCACCCCGCGCAAAGACCACGCGGACAATGTCGGTCGCGAACACCGCGATGAACACCGAGGCCGGCACCCCGACCGCAAGCAGCACGCGCGAGATGCGTTCGATGTCGGCCTCGGACGCCCGCGCCTGTCCCGCCGCGCGCGTCAGCACGACATACCCGATCGGCTGGCTGACCAGGTAGAATGCGCTCTCCGTCAGGGTGCGGGCATAGTCGAGCGACGCGACCGCACCGATCGCGATGCCCGACGCCAGCAGCCGCTCCAGCAGGATGTTCCCCTGGTCGGCCAGCGGGATCGCCAGCAGCGGACGGAAGCGGCGCCAGAATGCCCCGCCAACCTCGGCCAGCAGCGCCGGGCCGACGCCCCCCGGCTGGATCGTGCCCTCGCGCCAAAGCGCCATGACGCCGTAGGCCGCCACCAGGTTGAACGCGACCACGAAGCTCAGCGGGATCGCGAGCGGCTGCCCGGCGACCGCCATGATGGCGATGCCGGCCATCATGCTGAGGTTCTGCACGGACGCCCGGATCGTCGAGATGCGCGACCTGCCGACCGCGATCTCGATGGAGCTGAGACAGGCCGACAGCACCGACGCCGGGATCGCCAGCGCCATCACCCTGACGAACTGCACCGTCAGCGCCCGCGCCTCGGCGTCGAACTGGCCCACCAGCACGCCCACCCACGGCGCCGCCAGGGCATATACGGCAGCCGCGACCAAGGCCGCGAACAGCGTGAGCAGGATGGCCAGCGCCGCCGACCGCTGCGCTTGGCCGCCCTCCTCGCTCCCCGCTTCACACCAGGACCGGTGCAGTGGGATCAGCACCGACGGCAGCATGTCGCTCTGGATCGGGGCCACCGGCAGCAGCACGCCCGTGAGCGCGCCGCGGAAGCTGTCGGCGACGATGTTGGCGCCGAGCAGCCGCGCCATCTCCACCTCGCGGGCGAAACCCAGCAGCTTGCCGAACACCGCGCCGCCGACCAGCCAGCCTGCAAGGCGCAGGCTCAAAGCCTGGTCTCGCCACGGGCTGCCGCGGCCCGCACCCAGGCTCGGCGCAGGGCATCGGAGATGACGTCGAAGCTGAACCGGCGCAGCACCTCGCTGCGGCAGACCGTGGCCACGGCGGCGACCTTGTCCGGCGCCGCCGCCAACCCGGTGAGCAGCGCGGCGAGCGCCGGCGCATCCCCCTCCGGCACGATCCAGCCGCCCTGCCCGACGACCGCGGGGATGGAGCCGGACGACGACCCGATCACCGGCGTGCCGCAGGCGTGCGCCTCCATGATGACCCGGCCGAACTGCTCCTTCCAGGTCCGCGTCGTGCGCGACATCAGCACCAGCGCGTCAAGGCTGGACATGAACTCCGCGACGCCATCGGGTCCGCGCGGCTGCATCATGTGGACGCGCCCGGCCAGCCCCAGTGCGGCGGCGCGCGCCAGCAGCCCTGCCCGTTCCGGCCCATCCCCGAGCATCAGCAGCTCTACCGGCGCCGGGCTGCGGTGCAACGCCAGCAGCACGTCGTCCAGGCCCTTCTCCGGCACGAGCCGGCCGACATAGCCGAGGCGGAACGGCCGTGCGGCATCGGGCGCCAGGCGGCGGGCGCGCGGGAAGAAGACCTCGGTGTTGATGCCGTACATGACGAACTCCGACGGCCCGTCGAAGCCGCAGCTCCGCGACACCGCCAGCGCCTCGTCGCCCCGGGCGATCAGCAGGTCGGTGCGGGCGAGCGTGTAGCGGCGTATCCGCTCGAAGCCGGCCGGCAGGCGGCGCGCGATGTTCTGGTCGGTTTCGAGCACCAACGCCGCGGCCGGCGCAACCCGGTCGCGCAGCCGTGCCGCCTGCAGCGCGGCGACGCTCCAAGGCTCCTCCCACAGGTGGATCACGTCCGGCTGCAGATCGGCGAGCAGGCTCCGCAGCCGGGGGTAATGGTGCAGGTACCACCTGGCCGGCCCGCCGCGCGTCAGACGCGCCGGCTCCACGCGGACCTTGAGCGCCGTGCGGGACGGCTCGGCGTGCTCGGCCTGGCCGTACTCGTGCCACACCCTGGGCACGACCAGCGTCAGGTCGAGCGAGGGGTCCAGCGCCAGCACCTCATACCGCTTCCGCGCCGCGCCGCAGCGCACCGCCGAGTGCGAGATCGACACCACGCGCAACGGCTTGCCGCGGGGAGCCGCCGCATCCACGGTCCCTGGCCGCTGGAACAGTTGCGTCGTCACGACTGCACCGGCAGGTAGGTCTGCCCGGACATGCCCGCCACGTTGTAGTACGGCAGGTTGCCGCCGGACCTGCCGCCGACGACGATGCCAAGCACGTTGCCACCGGCGCTGATGAGGTTGCGTATGCCCTGCTCCACCTTGTCGCGCTGCGACCGGCCGAGGCTCGCGCAGTAGATGATCCCGTCGATCCGCCGGGCCAGCACTTCCGCATCCATCAGCGACAGCGTCGGCGGGCTGTCCACGATCACCAGGTCGTAGTGGCTCTTGGCGGTTCGCAGCAGGCTGTCGAACCGGCCCTTGCTGAGCAGTTCGGTGCTGTCCACGCCAGGCTGTCCGGCGGTGATGATGTGCAGGCCGTTATACGGGACGATGATGTCGGGAAGCGTCGCCTCGCCGCGCAGGAACTCGCTCAGCCCCAGGCCGCCCGGCAGCATCAGCGCCTTGCTGAAGGTGGGCCGCCGCAGGTCGGCCTCGATGACCAGGACCCGGCGCTTCGTGGTGGCCGCGAACAGCGCCAGCGACAGCGTCAGGAACGTCTTGCCCTCGCCGATCTCGGACGACCCGATCATCAGCGTCTTCGGCGCCCGGCCCGGCACCAGCACGAACCGGCCATACAGCGCGCGCACGGCCTCCTGCAACGGCGTCGGGTTGTGAAGTTGCAGCACAGGCCAGCGCGCCCCGCGCCGGTGCTTCACCCAAGGGATGTAGCCCGCGATCGGCACGCCAGCCAGTTGCGGCAGGTGCGTCGAGGCCCGCAGCGTGCGGTCGCCCCGGTCCCGCAACAGCCCGGCCCCGGCGCCCACAGCCGACGCCAGCACCATGCCGACCGCCAGGAACGGCAGCCGCTTCGGGAACCATGGGCGCTCCGGCAGCTCCGCATGGTTCACCAGCCGTGCGTCCCCGGCCAGCAGGCGACGCTCGGTTTGCAGCGAGTTCACCTTCTTGAGCTGGTCCACGTAGATTTCGCGCCGGGCCTCCACGTCGCGCACCATGATGGCGATGCCGGCCTCCGCGCCGCCGGTGTTGGCGACCTGGTGCATCAGCTTCTCATACTGGCCGGTCAGCTCGGCGACCCGGCTCGCGGCGGCGCGGACATCGCGTTGCAGGCTGGCGCCGATCCGCTGGCTCTCCTGGTCCAGCCGGCGGTCCACCTCGCGCCGCTGGTCGGCGGCCGACTGCGCCAGCGGATAGCCGCTGCCGTAGCGCGCCCGCAACTCGGCTTCGCGGGCGCCCAGCACGGCCGATTGCTGCTTCAGGTCGGAAACGGTGCGGTTGGTAAGCAGCTCCTGCGCCGCATCCGCCGATCCCTGGCCGGTGCGCGACAGCGCCTGCGCATAGCCGGCGTTCGCCGCCGCAAGCTGCTGCCCCATCGCGGACAGGCGCTCGGAGGTGATCGACGCCTGCTGCCCGCGGACGATGCCGTGGTCGCTGCGATAGGTTTCCACCGCAAGCTCCGCCTTGCGCAGTTCCTGCCCCGATGTCGCGATCTCGGTGTTCAGCCAGTTGATCGCATTGTCATGCGTATCGACCTTGCGCTCCATGTCGTCCCGCAGGTAGGCGTCCACCAGCGCGTTCACCAACACGACGGCCGTCTCCGGCACGGTCGAGACGAACGACACCTCGATCACCCGGGACCGGCCGGTCGGGCCGATCGAGAAGCCGCCTTCGAGCCGTTGCAGCACCGCCGGGCCGTTGTTGGCCAGGTCCGCGCAGTCGGCCGGCTTCACCGCCTGCGCGAACAGGGCCGTCGCCCAGGTGTTCGTGACCGTCGCCTTGCAGTCGGCGGCCAGCGCCCCCTCCACGGCCGGGTCCTTCAGGATGATGCGCGCCAGGCGAGGCGAACGCAGGATCAGCATCTGGCTTTCGATGTCGGCGGGATCGCCCAGGCGCTGCGCCTCCGCCGAGGCGGTGCCGTTGCGCAGCACCGCCTCGTTGCTGGCGAACAGCAGGGAGGCGGAGGCCCGGTAGGTGCGGGGCAGCGCCGTGAACGCCACGGCCACGGCCGCCGCGGTGACGCTGAAGCCCAGCAGGCACCAGCCCTTGCGCCGCCCGAGCCGCGACAGCAGGCCGGTTCCCTCAGGGGGGGCCAGGTATTCGGCGTTATCGTTGTCCAGGGTCAGTTGCATGGGGTGAGCCTCGATGGCGTCGGTGACGGTTCAAGGGCGCGATCGGCCCCGGCTCTGCTCGGGCGGCGCTGGGATGGCTGCGCGCCTTGGGTGATCTCGTCGCGCACCTCCTCCAGGAGGGCGCGGTAGCGTTCGGCGATGCTCGGCCAGCCGTAGCGGCTGGCCGTTGCCAGCGCCCCATCCCGCAACCGCTGGCGCAGCGCCGGGTCGTCCAGCATGGGCGCGAGCGCGGCGGCGATGGCCGGGCCGTCCTGCGTGATGACGCGGCCGTTCACCCCGTCGCGCAGGTAGTCCTCGATCCCGCCGACGGCGGTCGCGAACACCGGCAGGCCGCACGCCATCGCCTCCATGCAGGTCAGCGAGAAGGACTCGTAGGCCGTCGGGAACACGAAGGCGTCCGCCGCGCGGTAGAGTTCGGGCAGGTCCGACCGTGGCCCGGTGAACAGGACCTGCCCGTTCACCCCGAGCCGGCCTGCCCGCTGGGCGTGCGGCGCCGCCTGGCCTGCGCCGACAACGACCAGCCTGGCGTCGGGACGGCTGAGCGCGGCAATGGCGTCGATGGCGTGCGCCAGGCCCTTGCGGTCGAACTCGTGCCCGACAAACAGCAGCATGGGTGCGTCCGGCGCAACGCCCAGGCCGGCCCGCGTTGCCGCCCTGTCGTCCGGCCCCCCATTGTCCGGTCCTGGGGCGAAGCGGTCCAGGTTGACGCCGTTCGGGATGACCACGATGCGGTCCCGCGGCACGCCGTAGTGGTGTTGCAGCTCCTGCACCACGCGCTCGGACAGGGCGACATAGCGCCGGAACCGCAGGCCGCCGATCATCAGCCGGTCCCGCAGCGATACCCAGTGGTGCATCGGGTTCAACCGCCAGCGCCACGCCCCGGACGCGCGCTTCATGTCCAGGTTGGCGCGGTTGACGGCATGGACCACACACACGTCGCCGGCCAGCGTGTCGCCATGGCTCAGAACAACGCGGCGCTCACGCCGGTCTGCATACAGGAACCGGGTCGCCGCAAGGGTGAACAGCGGGACCACAACCGCGCGGCCGACGTGCCGCCACCTGCCGCGCGTGCCGATCCGCGCCAGCACCGGCGCGATGCGCTTCACGTCGGGCGACGTATCCTCGGCGATGCTCGTGACGACCCGGCAGTCCGTCCCGGCCGAGCGGAAGGCGCGCTGCAACTCGAAGGCAACGGCCTCGATGCCGCCCTTGAGGCTGAACTCCATGACGACCTGGTCGATCCGCAGGCCGGCAGGGGACTTGGCGGCGGTCATGGACGGCTCCTCCAGGCGGCCCGTGCCGTCGTGAGTGGGAGCGCAGGCCGGCCCACCCGGCACAGCACGCGCCCCAGGCGGATGGAGGGCAGCTCGACGAAGCGGTGCATCAGCTCGGCGCACGCCAGCGACGCCAGGATGACGGCCGCGATGGTGACCCCGAGCGGCAGCCGGCCATAGGTGACGTGGACGGCGGCGATCAGCAACGGAACATGGATCAGGTAAAGGCTGTACGACACCTTGCCTAGCCACACCAACGGCGCCGCGGACAGCATCCGGTCGATGCGCGGGGACCCCACGACCAGCATGAGCAGGAGCGCCGCACCCAAGCCCCAGACGAAGTTGTAGTAGGCGAAGACGCTCGGTCCGGGCGCCATCAGCAGGCCGATCCCAAGCAGCCAGAGTGCCGGAGCGGCCCTGGACGGCAGCCGGGCCACCGCGGCACGGACCGCGTCCAGGTGCCCGGCGATCAGGATGCCGACGACGAACAGCACGACGAACCGTCCGGTATCAATCAGCGAGGTCGCCAGGCTGCTCGCCTCCGTGCCGGCGAGGGCCGCCGTGCAGGCCACTCCGGCCAGCAAGGTGATGGCGAAGGTCGCGGCCGGCCAGCGCCGGGTCAGGATGAACAGGATCGGGAAGACCAGCGAGATGCGAAGCTCGTGCACCAGGCTCCACATCACGAGGTCAAGCGTCATGTCGCCGTGCAGCCCGGTCATCGCCAGGTTGCGGAACACGTAGTCGGCAGACAGCGGACGGGTCCACAGGACCTCGTTGAACCACCCGCTCAGCCCCGGGATCGGCGCCGGCTGCACGAGCGCGTAAAGCGCGGCCGAGACCAGGATGGCGAAGGCGAAGGGCGGGTAGATGCGGCAGACCCGCTTCACCGCGAACTCGGCATAGCCGGGCTGCCGCCGCGACCGCAGGAACGGCAGGCTGAGCACGAACCCGCTCAGGGCGAAGAACAGCACGACCGCCGGCGGCCCGCTGCTGACCAGCAAGCGCAGGGGCGTGAACTTGAGCCACGCCCACGGGTCCAGCCAGCTTGCCGGGCTGAACGGGCTGCCCCGCGCCGCGAAGCCGCTGGACACCTGGGCGCAATGGAACATCACCACGAGCAAGGCCGCGACGCCCCGCAGCGCGTCCAGGCTGTTCCAATGCCGCTCCGCGCCGGGCAGCGCCGAGGATGTGCCAGCCGCGGCCAGGCTCATGACGGGACGCCGCCCGGCTGCAAGGCGAACCCGGCCGGGGCCAGCAGGCCCGCGACTTCCGCCTCGTGCTTGAGGCTGGCCGGAAGCATGGGTCGTTCCAGCGGCGCGGGGGAGCCGTGCTCCGCCTGGAGGGCGCGGTCCACGAAGGCGCGGAAGGCGGTGCGGAACGCCTGCTCGGAAAAGCGGTCCGCGTTGGCGATGCACGCCGCACTGGTGAAGCCGCCGGGCACCCGCTCGAACCGCTCGACGGCGTCGATGATCGACCCCGTGGACTGCTCGGCGAAGAACAGCCCGGTCGCGTCGCCGGCCGGCGCGCCAACGACGGTCTCCCGCAGCCCGCCATCGGCCAACGCGATCACCGGCGTGCCGAGCGCCTGCGCCTCCACCGCGGTGATGCCGAAGTCCTCGATCCCCGCGAACATGAAGGCGCGCGCCCCGGCCAGCAGGCTCCGCACCTCCTCGTTCGAGCGGAAGCCGAGCATCTCGACGTTCGGCCCGCAGGACGCCGCGACCTTCTTCGTGTCGGGTCCGGCGCCGACGATCTTCAGGCGGCGGTTCGGCATCTGCGAAAAGGCCCGCGCCAGCAGCTCGATCCGCTTGTAGGGCACCAGCCGGCCAACGGAGATGTAGTAGTCGCCCTGGACGACCCCGGCCGGCCGCACGGCCGCGGGGACCGGCGGGTAGATGACCTCGGCCTGGCGCCGGTGCACGCGCCACATGCGCTCGGACACGAAGCGCGAGCAGGCCGCGACGGCATCCGGGCGCTGGGCGGCTGCGTAGTCCCAAAGCCGCATCTTGTGCAGCGTGTTGCGGGCGATCATGCTCATCGGGCCATGGTCCAGGCCGGCCTCGCGCAGGTATTCGTGCTGCAGGTCCCATGCATAGCGGGCTGGGGAGAACACGTACGACACATGCACCTGCCCCGGCCGCGTCAGCACGCCGTAGGCGACGCTGTGGTGCGTCGAGATGACCAGGTCATAGGCCATGACATCGAGCTGCTCCACCGCGAGCGGCCACAGGTGCAGCAGCTTGCGGTAGTATTTCGACACGCGCGGCAGCTTCTGCAGGAAGGTTGACCGCAGTTCCCGGCCGCCCAGAAAGCCGCGCTGGCCCTCCGGGATGGCGTCCAGCACCGTGAACACGTCCGCCGTCGGATACAGGCTGAGGATCTGCTCGATCACCCGCTCCGCGCCGCCATAGGCGGACATAGTGTCGCAGACGAGCGCGATCCTCATGGCGCGGTCCCCACGCTGGAACATCGGACCGGCAGCAGGACATGAGCGGCCATCAATATGCATTCCGTTGCGACAGGGAGGTGAAAACAGTCAGGAAGAGGATCCGCAGATCCAGGATCAGCGACCAGCCGTCGATGTACGCCAGGTCGTGTTCGACCCGGCGCTGCATCTTGTCGAGCGTGTCGGTCTCGCCGCGGAAGCCGTTCACCTGCGCCCAGCCGGTGATGCCCGGCTGCACCCGGTGACGGCCCAGGTAGCCATCGATCAGCGGCGCATACTGGTCGTTGTGCGCCAGCGCATGCGGACGCGGCCCGACCAGCGACATGCCGTCCTGCAGCACATTGAACAGTTGCGGCAGCTCGTCGATGCTGGTCCGCCGCAGGAAACGGCCGATGCGGGTGAAGCGCGGGTCGTCGCGCCGGGCCTGCTGCACGTCCGCCTCGGCCGCCGGCCGGTGCAGCATAGTGCGGAACTTGTAAACGGTGATGACATTGTTGTTGAAGCCAAGCCGTGCCTGCCGGAACAGCACCGGACCCGGGCTGTCCAGCTTCACCGCCAGCGCCACCAGGGCCATCAGCGGCGCCAGCAGGATGAGCGCCGTGACGGTCAGCACCAGGTCCTCGGTGCGCTTGGCTACGCGGTGCCAGCCCATCAGCGGTCGCTGATAGACGGTCACGACAGGCTCCCCATACATCAGCCCGGCCTCCAGCGGCGTCACCGCCATGCGCGGCATGTCCAGGCACAGGCGGACGTGCGTCGGTATCGTGCCGATGGTGCGGACGACACCGTCCACCACCCCGTCCGCTGCCCCGGAGGCAGCGATGATCACCTCGTCGATGCGGAACAGCCGCGCCAGCGCCAGCAGGTCGGCGATCCCGCTGCGACGCCCCGGGACTGGCTGCATCGAGAAGACGCCGACCAGGCGGACCTCGCCCACGCTGCCGTGCAGCAGCCGGCGGGCAAGCTCGTCACCGGCGCCCGTGAGGTCCACCACCGCCACGGTGCGCGCAAGCCTGCCCCGCCGCCGCCATCCCGCAACCTTCGCCGCCGCGCCGACACGGACCAGGCCGATGCCGAGCAGGACCGTGACGTACCAGCCGACCGCCCAGGCCCGGGAGAAGTCGTCCGACCGCTTCGCCAAGTAGGCGACGACCAGCAGGATCACGAAGATCAGCGACCATCCCTGCACGGCGCGCCCGATCTGCGTGACCAGCGGCGCCGTGACATGCCGGGTGTAGCAGCCGGCCAGCCCCATCGAGTTCACCGTCAGGATGGCCGCGAGCAGGGTGATCGCCGTGACTTCCGGGGACAGCGTCATCCCATGGCGAAGCAGGTAGGCGGCCACGGACGCCAGCAGCACGACCGCCACGTCGGCGGATGCCATGGCGCCGCCCAGCAGCTTCACCGGGCTGCTGCCGGCCGAGAGGGCGCGTGCGCCGGCCTGCGCCTCGATCCAAGTGCAGGTCGCGGGGGGGTGGGAAGCCGTCCTCACCTGCCGTCACCGTGCCCGGGCTGAGGCGCGCGCGGGTCGCCGCAGCCCCCGCCGGGCTGGAGGCTTCCGGGCCGGCTCGGGCATGGTGGCGGCGATGATTCGGCTGAGCTGGTCGGTAGACTCCTGCAGAGCCACGGGGTGCACGAGGCTCCGTGCGCTGTCCCGCATCCGGTCAAGTTGCTCGACCGGGGTGTCCAGGGCACGGTTGAGGGCGTGCACCATGTCCGCAGGCTGCAAGGGGTCGAAGAGCCAACCGGTGACGCCCTCGCGCACGAACTGCCTGACGGCGCGGCTGCGGTTGCTGCCCAGCACCGGCAAGCCCGCCGCCATGCCATGGGCGATCAGCGCCCGCCCGTCGTCTGCCAGCGACGGGACCACGAGTAGGCCGCATTGCCCGAAGGCGCTGGCCATCCCAGCCGCATCGAGGCGGCCGAGGAACCGTTGCGAGACGTTGCGGGGCAGCGGCTGCGCGGCAAGGACGCCAGCCAGGTCGCCTTCCCCGGCCCACCAAACCTCGACGCACCGGTCTGGCTGCTGCTCGGCGCACGCCGCCACGCATGTCAGCAGGTCGGCGGCGCCGGATGGCGGCGACAGGTCGCCTGCATGGATCAAACGATGCGCCTGCGGTGCCGGCCGGGACTGCCCGCACTCCAGGAAGGACTTCACCTCGAAAGGCATCGCGAGGGAGAAAACCCGCCCGGTCGGACCGGCAAGCTGTTCCACTGCGTGGGCGACCGTCTCCCCTTCGGCCAGCACCGCATCTGCCCGGTCCAGGATGGCTCGCTCACGCGGGCCAAACCTCTGGGGCGCGTCCGTTGCGCAAACAAGCAGCCGCGACTGTGGCGAGAATGACCGGTAGAGCGACGCCTGCAAGGCGGCCGTCCCGAAATCGCTGGAGACGACCAGGTCCGGGCCGTAGGACAGGAGGTGCACCACGGAACCTAGTCCGGACTGTATGACGCGGGTGTCGGCAACGGCCGGGCACTCGCAGATCCTGGGCCATAGGGCCGGGCAGGCCTTCGGCTGGTTGGTTAGCAGTGCGACCTTCACGCCCACATCCTTCATTCTTCCAGGAGGGAGACCCCCATGGGTTGGTGCCACATCGCTGAGGATGACCGGGCGGGGCGAGCGCTAAAATAATCCCGATCATTTATTAATGTGACATTAGGAAAGGTTAGGCACAGGGTTCAACCAACCTTTGGAGTGACCCCAATGAGACATGAAGTACACGGAAACGTGATGAACGCTCGTGTGCCGCCCGCCGATCCAAGCCAAGGGCTCACCTGGTTTCGGGCTGCTGGTTCGTTGCTAGCTAGTGCGATGCCTTCGGGAAGCTGATCATCGAGTACTCCCCTTGCGCGCTCATTTCTGGCCAAGGCGGCGGGCGGTCAGCACTAGAGGGGCTCACTGGTTTGGCTGACAAATACTGATCGACTGGCGCAGGGTGCTCGCCGCCGCACTTCGTATGACGGCCTCGGCTGGAGGGTGGCAACCGTGGGACGGGATCAGGGCAGCGGCGGCGGCAAGCCTGCAGGTCTCGAGCGCGCCGGGAATAGCCAGCAGCCAGGCCACTGCAACATGCCATCGCTGTTACGATAGCGGGACCAGAGCGGCCTCGGCGACCATCAGCAAGATCGCCGGCTGGTCAGTACAGCCGGTCACCAACGTCAGGGCGGCAGCGACCACGCCGGGCTGGATATCATAAGCACCCCAGCGGTTGGTCACTCTGGAACGTGACTGACCCTCCTTGGTGAACGGGACCGCGCTGCCAGGATGCTGCTGAAACGCGGTCTCGGCAGCTCCAGGCTACATGGGACCCACTTGGCTCACGGCAGGAGAGGACGCTTGAAAGCTGCCATCATCACGAGTTCGCGATGTTTGATGAAAGGGGGCTGTCACCTGGCCTTCATCGGATACAACAGCAATGTAGGCGCAAATGTGGATACTTATCATAGGTTGTGCTCACAGTCCTTGATATGGTGGACGGCTAAGGGCAAGTTTGCCCACAAAATGAGACTATTGCCTGATAATCCAGGTTCGTTTGGTAAGACTGATCCGGGGAGAGGCGCCAGCCGTGGGCAACACTGGTAAATGAGTAGGCATGAGCTGCATTGATTTTCTGCTTATCGAGCCGGCCCCGCTGCTCTCCAGCGGTCTGAAACACCTGCTGCTCGGATCACCTTACATTATGGTGGAGGAGGTGCAGGGCACCACCGCACTCCTTGCACCCAGCAGCAGGCCGTTGCCGGCGCTCGTACTTTGCGGCCCAGGCGTAAACTTGTGCACGGAGGACGAACGGGCCTGGATCCGCCGGCAGCGCACCGGACCGCACCGAAGCCGTTTTGTCGTCCTTGCCGATCTCACGAATGCCGGCTTGGTCCGCCGCATGGCGTCGTCGGGCGTTGACGCTGTCCTGTCGCAAGATGTTTCAGGCGACGTTCTGCAACGCTCGCTCGATCTTGTCATGCTTGGGCAGCAGCTTTTCCCGCCGCCCCCTTCCTGCTCGGCGTCCGAAGCACCGCCATGGCATGAGGCGGAGCTTGTCCCGTCTCCCGCCCTGGCCGGGCAGGGGCCGCCGTCGCCCAAACGGACGCAGGAGCGCGAGGTGGTCTTCTCCCAGCGCGAGGGACAGGTTCTGCGCTGGTTGGTGAACGGAGCATCGAACAAGGTGATTGCCCGCGAACTGCAGATCACCGAGACGACGGTGAAGGCGCATATCAAAGGGGTGCTGCGGAAGGTGCGTGCCAGTAACCGGACGCAGGCCGCCGTGTGGGCGCTTGGAAACAACGTGCGGATTTTGGGAGACTCGGGCCAATCGACGCTGCTGACGCATGCTGGCATGGCTGGCCGGTACGCAAGCCAATAGCAAGTGTCTGTCTGGGATCACCCCTTTGTTTGGCACAGTTTCCAGATCATGAGGCGGATGGAGGCCAGGCACAGGAAGGCGAGCGCCCTGCGGTTCAGGCACTCCCAATCCTTAGCCAGCCGGCGGCAGCGGTTCAGCCAGGCGATCGTCCGTTCGACGATCCAGCGCTTGGGCAGCACGGCGAACTTGCCCGTATCCGAACACTTGACGATCTCCACGTTGATCTGCCGCATGACCTGATGCACGCCGGCCTGGAACAGCGGCCCCTGGTAGCCGCTGTCCACATATATACCCCGACTCTGTGAGAATCCGGCTCTCCCGCTTGCCAATTTCGCCAGGCGCGACTCTACCTACTCCCATGATCCACCCCGGCTTCCTCGACCCCGCCTCGCGAAAGGACCTGACTGACCTGG
>JAABUX010004581.1_pt1 | contig 17412 bp, 18 predicted proteins | sample 5561851 | NCBI WGS metagenome assembly JAABUX01 (sample SAMN10711883, study PRJNA513361) | rock metagenome | isolation source: Antarctica rocks | place: Antarctica: Victoria Land, Richard Nunatak red sandstone | collected 2016-01-03 | reverse complement strand
CAATGCGCAGACGCAGTTACTGAATTAATGAGACTAACTCGCAATAAGTGGAAGTATTATCAACGAGGTCTGAGGGCCAAGGAGCTTATCCTGTCTGTATTCCAGACCTCCTTGTAACCCCTTCAGGATTAAACCGCATTTTCGGGTTGAAATTATTGAACCCAAAAATGTCTATTTACTCAGCGAATACGGCACCCATGCGCTGACGGGTGGACTCTATTGCCAGATTCTACCGTTGCTCAATGGTCAATCCACCTTAGAAGAGATCATTCAACAACTAGCGGGGCAAGTCGCAGCCGACCACATTCACTACGTCCTCGCTAGTCTGCAAGAGAAAGGCTATCTCACCGATGCCGCTTATACGCTTACCCCAGAAGCGGCGGCATTCTGGAGCCTGCTTGGTGTAGACCCGCAACTGGTGAGCGATCGCTTGCCGCATCAGGTGTTCGTGAGCGCGATCGGAGCCGTTGACGCACAACCTTTAACTAAATCATTGCAAGCGCTCGGGCTGGCGGTGCAACCCTGGCAGCAAGCCAAGCCAAATCCTGATGTTCATTCCTTGCTGGTTGTTCTAACCGATGATTATCTTCAGCCTGAACTGCGCCAGATCAATCAAAAAGCCCTGCAAACGCAGCAACCTTGGCTACTCGTCAAGCCGATTGGTGGCATCCTCTGGTTCGGTTCCATTTTTCATCCCGGTGAAACAGGGTGCTGGGAATGTCTGGCACAACGGTTGCGGGGCAATCGGGAAGTGGAAACATCAGTATTGCAGCAGCAGAAACAGGAGAAGGGATGTTTGCCGAGTGTAGTTGCGGGATTGCCCTCAACGGGGCAAGCGGCGATCGGGTTAATCACTACAGAAATTGCTAAATGGTTGGTGAAACAGTGCGTACCGGAATTGACTATTCCGACATTAGCCGGAAAAATCATCACCCTGGATCAGACGAACTTCACCCTTAAAACACACACTCTCTCTCAGCGTCCTCAGTGTCCCACTTGCGGCGCTCCCAACTTAGTCAGTGAGCAGCTTAACCAACCAATCGCTCTCACCAGTCGCAAAAAGTTGTTTACCCAGGATGGCGGACACCGGGCATTTACGCCCGACCAAATTTTGAAACGTTATCATACCATTACTATTCAGGACTACCCATTTGACCTCAATCAGGTTGGCTGTGTCTAATGACATAGATCAACCCCTGATTTTCTGAAAAATCTCATCAAATCGGCAGAACCACCTGTAAAAGCTCGCACGCTAATCTTGTAACATAACTTAAAGATAGGTTAAAAATCTTTAATCATGTTGCCTAATCTCCTGGAAGCCACAAACGAATACTGGCGCAAGTTAGATGAGTTAGAATCTGCTTATCAAAGGGGCGAAGTGCCCGTTGAAGAGGTCGATGCTAGGGTGCGATCGCTTATGGTTGAACTAGGCGGAGAGCGTCGAGCGGCGTTTCTTTATGTTCTCAATGGCTGGAGACGTCTGTGGGATGAGCAAGGAGAAATAATTGTCGGTATGGCAATCCTTGGAACCATTAGTTATGCTTGGGCGATTATCAGCTAAAGCCAATAGTTGTTGCTGCCAGCATCCGATCTGCCGGATCTCTGGTAAACCACTCTCGTACTTGGATCGTATTGCTAAACTAGCGATCGCTTATCTCTCAGAACAACAGCCCACTCCTCTGTCTCCAGAAGTGTTTAGCGCTATAGAGCGTGATCTTAGTGCTCACGAAACACTCAAGCAGATGGAAGTGGGTCAAAATTTGAGCGATTCTAAGCCTGACGCCGCGACAACTATAGGTTTAAGTAGCAGTTTAAAGAAACAAGTAGTTTAATTACTATTCAGGCGAGTATTGATTCTCACTTAGTCCTGGAAAACAGGCTGTTAACGTCAACCGTAATGCCTGAAGACATGGAAGCAATGCAGTCGCTTCAAAACCCTGTAGCACACATCTTTACTTATTATTTTGTTAACTTATATAATACTGCTCCTTTTGAATCAGTGCTGTCACTATTCTGACTGAAAATAGATTGATTAGCATTGCTAGGGGAATCGAATATTTCCCCAGTATTAAATTCTAATCTGCTTCCCAAGTCTTTACCCAAAATTTTACTTAGTAAGTCTGATTTCTCAGCAGGTTTTGAAGTAGGGTTACCGAATGAAATATTATTATTAAGTGAGTTGGGCACAGGCTTATAAAATCTAGTTTGGTAATCTTTTGCTATGCTTCGGCTCTCAATCCCATGACCGTCTCCACCTAATAGTGTCAAGACACCAGGGTTTGATTTAAGTCCTACACTTGGCATCGCATATACAGATGATGTCAAACTAGTAACTAACGTAACTCCTGCAAGGGCAGCTAAAATCCTAGAAAACATCAGATTGATCCTAAAAATTGAGCTGATATTCACCATCTTGTCCAGATAGTTAATCTTGTACCTCTATCACAGGTAGTAGTTTCCGTGAATTCACTTATAGCGGTTTGCCTTCGGATAAAGTAGCGTCATATAGGGCTTGACTTGCGGCGGATCGCACTCAAATGAAAACCGCTATAATTTGGTCACAGGAAGCCCATGTTTCGTGAGCATGATCATAACTATGGTTATAGATTTATGGTCATATGCCCTTGAGCTAGAATAGAGGTTTTATCTCTTGTCTGACTAATCTCTGAATAAATCCAAAATAGTACAAGTGTACTATCAAAAACGGACTCTTGAGGAACAGGAATGGCACGTCCAGACCAAGAAAAGTGTCGGCTTTGCTCGAAACTAACGGAGCAAGTGGCGAAACAATTGCACGGGCCGGAAGGAATTAAAGTATTTGAACTCGTCAAAGCTGAATTAAATTGACAACACTGTTCAGATGGTGTAAAGAGAATAATATGCATTCCTGAATAATTTACTGATAAACCGTTTCTTAAAAGTTACTGGTTTCAAGCGGTTTCGCTGCTCTGACTTGGTACAGTGACAGGAAGAATCTTCCGAACAAGACACCAATGAAAATTCTGCACGGTACCTGGATTCCTCAAGCAGAAGATGGATTTATCCAAACGGGCACATTTTACCTTTGGGTAGAAACGAGTGAGGCGAGCAAAAAACGCAAAACCGCCCAGAATATCCATCCATACCAACTTTTCAAGAGCGACCTTGAGGCGTTTCTGAGTCAAGGGTTAGGGATTAAATCGGAGCAGAGATCACATCCGGCTCAAGAGCAAATTTCGCCGCAATATTTTTTGCTGCCGAGTAGCAGCTCAAGCCCTCTCCCTTCTCTCGAACTGTCGCGATACTTAGAACAGGACATTCCTGAAACCTTTGAGCTGCAATATTGGCAAGTAGACTGCTATGCCGCAAAAACCTGGATTAAGAGCAGCGGGTTTCGTTTTGAGCTGGTAACGAATGTTATCAAGCTGCTCAACGAGCTACATTTTATCGCCATTAACAATCTGGCAGAGGTGCAACTGGGTGCAGATCTGCTATTTTGGTATCACTATACCCAAGCGTTTAAGCAAGTCATTCTCAAAGACCAATATATCCCGGCCCTTAAGTATCGGGAGATTTCTAACCCAAAACCAACGACTTCAGGCAAAAGCAAAGTCAAATCAGCTGCAAAGACTCAACAAAACAGCGAAACCAACTTTGAGGTTTACCCCAGTTGGGAACTTGTTAGTGAGCTATACGAAGCTGACCTGAAGCGATATGTGGACTACATGCCCCTGGCTTGTGTAGCGGGTTTTGGCAAACCACGGGAGACTTCAGAATTCTATGATCGCGAAATGCTATTACGGCATTTTTCGGAATGCTTATTGACCGAAATTGCAACCCATACACCCTCCACGGCTGGGTTCGAGCAAAAAATTGGTCAGACACTTTTGCATGATTGCATGTCTGCCAATCATCTGTCCTACGGCAAAAATGCAGGTCTGGAGCTGTATCAGCAGTGGCGAAACTGGCGCGATCGCATCAGCCATACCCAAACTGCAATCCCTTTCTACCTCTGCTTTCAGCTTCAAGAACCTAGCCAGCCACAAGACCCTTGGGAACTACAGTTTCTCGTTGCACCCAGACAAGATCCATCCCTGCGAGTACCCCTAACAGACTATTGGTTGTCAAACCCTAAGCGTCAGAAAGAACTGCAAAAACAGTTGGGCGAGAGTTTTGAGCAAAATCTGCTCTTAAACCTGGGCTATGCAGCCCGGATCTACCCCAAACTCTGGCAAGGGTTAGAGACCGATCAGCCCGTTAGCATTTTGATGGATTTACCCGGAGCGTTCGAGTTTTTGCAAGACTCCGCCTGGGTTTTAGAGAGCGCTGGATACAAAGTGATTATTCCGGCCTGGTGGACTCCCAAAGGCCACCAACGAGCAAAGGTGCGTCTCCGGGCCAAAGGGAAATCCCTTTCAGGTGGAGAAGATCAGGCCAAGAGCTACTTTGGGTACGACACGCTAGTGCAGTATCAGTACGACCTATCGATTGGGGGCGAACAGGTTACAGAAGCGGAATGGCTAGAACTGGTCAAGGCAAAATCCCCCTTGGTTCAGTTCCGGGGACAGTGGATGCACCTGGATCAGGACAAAATGCAGCAAATGCTGGAGTTCTGGAAAAAGCAGCAGCAGGAAAACCCAGAACTCACGCTGCTGGACTTTATGCGGTTGACTGCCGAAGGCAACGAAGAACTTTCGGTCGAGTTTGACCGCGATCAAACCCTGGCAGAGATGCTCAATAAACTCAACGACAAAAGTAGTTTAGAGGCTGTAGCCGATCCGGCTGGATTTCAAGGCTGTTTGCGAGAATACCAAAAACGCGGGGTTTCCTGGCTTTCATACCTGGAACAACTGGGTCTGAATGGCTGTCTGGCCGACGACATGGGCCTGGGCAAAACTGTCCAGGTGATCGCGCGAATGGTGCAAGAGCATGAACAGGCAGAACTTGCCAACGTTTCGCTCTGCCCAACCTTATTAGTTGCCCCGACCTCCGTAATCGGCAACTGGCGCAAGGAAATCGAAAAATTTGCCCCCCATCTGCGGGCTATTGTTCATCACGGCACGGAACGGGCCAAGGATACAAAAGAGTTTCAAGCAATGGCCGCACAGAACAACGTAGTCATAACCTCCTTCACCCTGATTCGCAAAGATCTAAAACTGATTGAAAGCGTCGATTGGCATCGGGTTGTCCTAGACGAAGCGCAGAACATCAAAAACCCGAAGGCAGAGCAGACCAAAGCCATTCTGAAGCTCTCTGCTCCCCATCGGCTGGCGCTCACCGGAACCCCTGTCGAAAATCGACTGTTGGATCTCTGGTCGATTTTCAACTTTCTGAATCCGGGCTATCTGGGCAAAGAAGCTCAGTTCCGTAAAAGCTTTGAAGTGCCAATTCAGAAAAATAATGACCCAGTGAGAGCGGCAACTCTCAAAAAGCTTGTAGAACCGTTTATTCTCCGGCGGGTGAAGACTGATCAATCCATCATTAAAGATCTGCCTGACAAGGTCGAGCAGAAGCTCTATTGCAACCTTACCAAAGAACAAGCGTCCCTTTACGAAGCCGTGGTCAAGGATATTACCGGCGAATTAGACGGAGCCGAAGGTATACAGCGCCAAGGATTAATTCTGGCTACCCTCTCAAAATTGAAGCAGATTTGCAACCACCCCCGACAGTTTCTGCAGGACGAGAGCGACTTTACCCCAGAGCGATCGCATAAACTCAGTCGCTTGAGCGAAATGGTCGCAGAAGTTATGGCCGAAGGCGAAAGCCTACTCATCTTCACCCAATTCACCGAACTGGGGGATGCCCTCGAAAAATACCTGCGCCAAACCTGCCATTATAACACCTACTATATCCACGGAGGCACCAACCGCAATAAGCGTGAACAGATGATCACTGAATTCCAAGACCCCGAAACTGAAGCGTCGGTGTTTATTTTATCTCTCAAGGCAGGCGGCGTCGGCATCACGCTAACTAAAGCCAATCACGTCTTCCACTTTGACCGCTGGTGGAACCCTGCCGTCGAAAATCAAGCGACAGACCGAGCTTTCCGCATCGGCCAGAAAAAAAATGTGTTTGTGCATAAATTTGTGGCGATCGGCACTCTAGAAGAGCGCATCGACGAAATGATCGAAGACAAGAAAAAACTGGCCGGGTCAATTGTCGGCTCCGATGAATCCTGGTTGACAGAATTAGATAACAATGCATTTAAGCAGCTTATTGCTTTGAATAAGAGCGCAATTCTGGAGTAAGGGTTATGGCTCAATTTAGTCGGACATGGTGGGGACAACGCTTCATTGAAGCGCTAGAAAAAATCATGGATTCAGGTCGCTTGAGTCGGGGTCGTTCTTATGCCCGAGGGGGCAAGGTGAAAAGCTTCGAGATCGAGCACGGATTGATTAAAGCCCAGGTGCGCGGGTCGGTGAATCCATACTTTGGGGTGTATAAAGAACCTCTCTACATCACCACGATTGAGTTTAAGTCCATCAGCGCCGCAAACTGGTCAGCCGCAATCGCCTATGTTGCCTCCAAAGCCAGTCTGATTTCCCGACTAATGCTCAATGAAATGCCGGACAATATCGAAGATGCCTTTGCCAAAATAGATCTTCACCTGCTTCCGCATCATAAAGACGATTTCAACACCACTTGTTCTTGTCCTGACTGGAGCAACCCCTGTAAGCACATTGCCGGAGTGTACTACTTACTAGCAGCTCAGTTAGACCAGGAACCATTTTTGTTGTTTGAACTGCGGGGGCTATCGAGAGAGTCCCTCCAAAAAGAACTGGCCAAATCGCCCTTAGGACAAGCCTTATCGGCAGAATTAACGTTAGAAAAACCCGCGCCTGAACCCGCTCTCACTTATTACACAAGACCTGTGCGATCATCAATCACCGTTGCGAGTTTGAAAGATTTTTGGCATGGGGCAAAACGCCTGCCCCAAGTGATTGAAGTAGCTCCACAAGCTAGCGTTCCAGCAGTTATAGTCAAAAAACAAGGCGACTTTCCGCCCTTTTGGCCCAAGGAGAGTTCGTTTGTCGAGACAATGGAAGAACTCTATGGACGGATAAGAAACAAAAACACTAATCTTTTTTAGATTTGTTAAAACTTGTTTTACTGTAAAGATTCAGGTGTTTGAACGCCAGTCACAGAAGCACTTTCTCCGATTGCCTCGCAGGAGATGGACGATTTCTACCAGGCGCTGAAGCAGCAGCTACGTAGTCCAGGTAAGATTTCATTGCGTTGTCGTCCGAGATTAGGAAATTGGGTAAGTTTGTCAAATTTTGCATCAAGCCTGGTTAGAAAGCGATCCGCTTGAGTCAAACCAGATTCACGGGCAATGTAGTCTGCAATTTGCTCAATATCCCGAATAGCAGGTTCGGTGAGACGAAACTGTCGGGTCATGACTCAGTAGCGTGGCGAGAGCGCAGGTTGGCGCGAATTTGTGCAATTGCAGTGGAGCCGACAAGTTCACCCCGCTGGGCGGCTTCCCATCCAATCAGGGCTTCGGAGTTGTAGTTCTTGTAGTCGCCCCCGGTAAATGTCTTGTTGCTGTTCGAGGAGTTTTACGCCTGCGAGAAGGACTTCGATTGCAGTTTGATATTTACCACTGGCGAGTTGGCGTTGTACAAGGTCTTCAAGTTCGGGTGGTAAAACAATTTGCATGAAAGTCTATGAGAGAGGTACTTGTTTTAAGTGTAGGCGCTCACGAAGGAATGAGAGCTATGGTAATATCTTCCGCGCCCGGCGGCTGAGCACAGGGATGAAGACAGACGGCTAAATGTACATGGCAAAGTAACTCTCATAGATTTCAGTATTGGTCGATAACGTCTGTTCTACTTTTTCACGGTCTGCATCGATCGCTGGACTCGTGCCATTGCTCAAGCTCACTTCGGGGATGAAATCGCCACAGTATTGATTCGCGGGTACGGCTTCGTTCATCTTTTTGGGATAGCTCAAACCCAGATGGCTCATGATTGCTATAAATTGATCGCGGCTGCGATCGACAAATCGGGGATTGAGGCGTTTTTCTTCGCCAATCGTGGAAACGGTGCGCCCTTTGTAGTCATGGGCGGGATAAACCAGGGTGTTCTCTGCAAGGGTAAATAACTGTTGGGTGACCGTATCGTACAGGGTGCCCGCATCGCCCGATTGCAAGTCTGTGCGTCCACAGCCCCGAATCAATAAGGCATCCCCCGTTAACAAGTGGGTGTTGTTGACTAAATAAGCCAGATGGCTGTCGGTGTGCCCTGGTGTTGCGATCGCCTCAATCCGCACCGCCCCCACGATTAAGGTTTCGCGATCAACAAGGGAGTGATCCGCAAATCTAGCAGTAGTATTTGGGGGCACCATCACCCGACAACCCGTTTGCTGTCTCAGTTTGCCTGCGCCGGTGATATGGTCGGCATGGATGTGAGTTTCCAAACAGTAGCGCAGGGTCAACTCCAAGTCATCCAGTATTTGTAAATCACGGTCAACCTGCTCCAATACCGTATCCACCAGCACCGCATCTTTCGTCCGACTGTCCGCAATCAGATAGGTGTAGGTGCTGGATTCCGGGTCAAAGAATTGGCGAAACAACAGCGTTGACTGCGGGATGGTGGACCGAGGATCGCCGTAGTCTTGTTCAGTGGAGTGAGAGCGGGAAGTAGAGCAATTGGGCGAAACGGGACGCACCCGCACCGGCAACGACTGCAACACCTTCGCCGCCAGTGCCTGTGCCTGCTGACGCAGTTCTGGGACGGCGATCGTTTCCAACAAATTGCCTTTGCACGGGGTGCCCAAGGTATAGAGCAGGGTTGAATGGTTGCCCTGAGCATCGAATACGGCACCATCAGCGGCAGTATCCAACCCCAAGCCGATGTCGTTGGGGCGGATCAACCCCTGGGTACGCAAATTGGCAATCAGTGATTGGGGCGAGCGGCGATAATCTGCCTGTACCCCTGTGCAATTCACCACGCGGCTGACCTGCAAGACCCGATTCGTTTTCGTTTGGCGCTGGCGAAAGGTCACTGCCACCGCGTCAGGTGCGGCTTCATATTCCTGAATCCGCCCTGCTGTGATTGTCAGTTGCCCTGAATCCAGCATTGCCTGGACAATCTGACCAATTTCGGGAGCAATCCGATGTCGATGCACATCCCAATAGGGGGTGGCATGGCGCAAAAACCGTCGCTGCTCCACGCGGGGCAGCTGTTGCCAGAGTTGCTGGGTGATAGGACGCAGACAATCAAGCACTGATCGCCAGTCGTAACCCTGTACCGCCGCCGTCTGCACCTCACTCCGAATGCGCCGCAGCAAGCCCCGAATTGTTCTGGGCGCGGTGTCTGGGGTCAAAAAGGCGGGGTAGGGTTTTGTCGATTGATGCGGCAGCGGAAACAAGCCCCGGCGAGACACGGCATCAATTTTGCCCCGATGGTTGCGATCGTGGAGTGACACCACCATATCCACCATCGTCAGTCCAGTGCCAATCAGCAATACAGGCGCATCAGTCTCAAGCCCTGTCAACGCATCAGCTGACCAGGCATGGCGCAGGTAAGGGTTGTTGGTGCTCTCTAACCGCTGCGTTCCTGGGGGTTGAGCCGCTGAGGGATCAGTGGGCGCGTTTCCCAGTGCCAGCACAATTTTGTCTGCCACGAAAGCACTCCTGCTCTGCAAGGAGACGATCGCGCCTTTGGCTTGTGGCTCCACTGCCACCACTTCATCGATGACGCGCTCCAGCCGAACGTTACTCGATGCCGTGGCTTCAGCTTCCTCCAGGATGGACTGGATATAAATCCCGTAGATCTGACGCGGAATGAAGCTGCTGGCGTTCAGGTCATTGGGCAGGAATGCCGCTAATTCGCTGCGGTTATAGTGCAGCCAGCGCAGCAGATGACCGGGATCATCGGGAAAGGCACTCATCTTGCCTGCGGATACATTCAGCAAATGGCTGATGGTGTCGGTGCTGTAGGCAACTCCCTTGCCAATGTCGTGACTGCGCTCAATCAGCTTGATCAGCAGGGGTCGGTTCTCCGTTTTCAACAGGTGAGCCGCTACTAGAGAACCACTAAAGCCAGCGCCGACGATCGCGATCGTGGTGGTTGAAGGATGCGTTATCAGGAGATTAGAAGCCATCGCAGTGCTAGATAAAGTGTATGGTGACGTACTTTCTCAATCAGACCTTTGCTAACGACAACACCCCCAGATGACATCTTCTCAGGCAGCAATGCTTTAGACGACAATGCCTCAATTAAACGCGCTTGGTAAAAATAATTTTGTTTTTTACACTACATACCTATCGCTTTTTCGGTGTATGATTCAAGCCGTTGTTGGCATGAACAATGTGGCGCTCGTATTTGAATCCGGTCATCTCCGTCGCTAATCCTTGGTTCCAGAAGTCGGATAGAACTGCTTAGAGCAGTGCCACTTCGTCATTGCTTCCTTGAATTGTGCAACGCCCACTGATAAACCGAAAATCCTTATTCCTCCGTCACTACTGCACTAAACAATACCAACCTTTGAGGCAAAGTAGGCAGTTTTCAAAGGCAGTAAGAGAAGACATACCTAAATTTGTAATCCCCTCCCTGTAAGGATTACGGGCTTAACACTACGAGCTGTAACGCTGCTCATTTAGCCCCGAAGTTTACTTACTTATGTTGGCGAGATCCTCCGCATCCCTGAAAACAGGGCACCGGGTTTGGGCTGACATTAACTACCCTCACTGCTGTGGTTGATCGCCGTTGCCGTTGCGCTGCTGACCAAAGAGATAGTTAAGAATCTCTTTGTTTTCATCCCGCACGGTTACGAGTTGATCTATAGCGGTTCCCGGTCAGATGAGATACATGCATAGAGGCTGCAAAAGTTGTGAATCAAAGGTTTTGGCGTACCTCACGCGAATAGGAACCGCTATATCACCTCGTGCATTACTACCCGGTCTTCTCGAGCCTCGGTGGCTAATTGATCCATTCTTTCCGACAATTGATCCATTCTTTCCGATAATTGATTCACTGTTGCCGATAAGTTGTTAACGCTGGTTGTTGTTTCTTCTACCCGCACCGCCAGCTGCTCAAGTCGCTTGTCAGTTGCTAGTGTTGCCTGCTCAAGTCGCGTCATACGTTCGTTGCTGGCAATAACGGACTGCTGTAGTAGTGCCTCTATCCGGTCTAGCCTGTCACTGCTGCTGTCGGTCATGGTTTCCCTGCAAGTTTATTTAAGTTTTCGCCCAGACCACTTAAATCAAGGACACTACCGCGTTCATTAGCAGCAGCAACTTTTTTCTCTTCAGTCAATAACTGATCTAGAAACTGCCTGACTAACCGCTCTAAAAGTTCAGAGCGGGTTACTCCTATTTCCTCCGAGGCTGCCTCTAATTCATTAGAAGCGGTCTCTGTCAGCATGAACATATACCGTTGTTTGATTTCGCCGTACTTATCCGGCTTTGCTCGTTTAGCTCTTGCCACAGCTTTCAACACGTGAATACCTCAATACCAGGTTACATCTCTCGTTTAGTATATACTTGCATATCTATAGATGTCTCTATATAATAGATAAGGCGTTCCCCTGCGAATCTACGGCTCGGTAAAGGTACCAGTATCTTGCACAAAGCCGGTCAATTGCTCTACCTGTTCAGCAAGCCCCGTAACAGTTTGGCTCAACTCCCCGGCAGCAAGAATCATCGCTGCCACACCCGATTTCATATCTGAGGCACCCCGTCCATAAAGAGCATCACCGTCTGTTTCGCCACTAAATGGATTTTTCTGCCACGGCGATGCTCCGAGGGAAACAGTGTCGAGATGCCCCGTAAAGCAGATGGGTAAATAGTCCTTACTACCTCTCAACTGTGCAACCAAGGTAGTGCGCAGCGCTCGGTTAGCCATTGTTGAGTGACATCAGGGAATTTTTTGCGTTGGAATATAGCCAGTTCTCAAAATTGCCTTTACAGCGCGGCCATTCTTTATCTGTCATGGCAAACCAGTCTGTATCTCTATTTCTTCCACGAATAAACATATGTTGTCGAAAGCGACCTTCGTAGATGAATCCCATTCTTGTAGCTGTAGTACGACTTGCGTGATTCAGGGAATCACATTTCCATTCGACTCTCCGGTAAAAATGACGCTCGAAAAGATGCTTAAGTATTAAAAACTGTGATTCTGTATTAACTTTACTTTTGTGGACTGCGGGGGTAAACCACACATGACCGATTTCTGCACGACCGTGATTCGGAACAATCGCAAGTAAAGCCACAATGCCTACCTGGGTATTTGCTGAGTTCTCGAAGACTGTCCAACTAAGAAGGTCAGATTTACCTACCATGTCTCTTTCCATCCAGTCTTTCATGGAGTCAGGACTATCAAACGGACCATAAGACAGATAGTTCCATACAGCTTCCTTTTCGGGGGTTCCGTGGGAAGCTGCATACAAAGCATTCAAATCTCTTGAGGGAATAAGGGGCATGAGGGTTACAAATTGACCGCCCAGTTGAAGGAGTTCGGGTGATTGCCAAGTTCGGTGTTACATGGTTTATTGCCTCCCACGGACAAGTGTTATCCCGCTCTATTGTGGATTGGCAAGTATGGGTGCAAGTTGTCCAAAGTCTTCTCGTTTAAACTCTCTAAGAATAAGTCGCTGTGTCTCTACCTGCATACTGTCCGACTCCTGTATCAAGCCTACATTAAGCGTCTTACAGCAGCTTAACTTGTGGACATCATCATAATTGCTTCACCGACAACCTTACAGATGTATCTTCACATATAGCAGTTATATCAAGTCGGCTGGAATAAACATAGTATAATAGAGGGAGCTGTATCACGCCTGTGTGTTGCCGTATGCCCAAACGGATTACCATACTGATTGGTTTTCTGATTACCAACTAACTAAGATGATACCTTTAAAAGTTGCTAAAGAGAGAAATTATGTAGAAGTTATTAACGTATTAATAGCAGCAGGAGCAAGAGATTGAAATAGAGTTAATAGATAGCTCACTTTCAAAGATTTCTCCCGATTTAGCGATGGCTTCCAGTAACCCAAGCTTTGACACTCCTGAACAAGTTTGCGAAATCCCTGAAATCAGTCTTTCTAATATACCTGAACTTAGCGCGATCGCTGAACTTTGCCAACACAGCCGAGTTGGTAAGATCCTGCCCAATGATCTTTATGTCCACGTTTCTGCCCTGCCTGCCCTCGAACCCCTGCTCCAGCGCTATGAAAACCGTGCTAGACTAGCCGCTCCCCAACTAGAGCCTCACACTTTAGTCAAATTCAGCACTGATAAACCCAAAATTTCCTATCTTTGTTATCCCGACTTCGACACTGACCCACATCCTGCCCTCCACGCCAGCATTCAGGTTGACCTCCAAAACCTCAAGGTCAGCTACCGGGACTACAGCACCTCAGATAATCCTCCAGTCCTCCACCGCAAAGAAACCTTTGTTACGCCTGACTATCCCCTCTACGAGCAGTTTGCTGAACTTACCCGTCAAGAAGAAGCTTTGGGTCTGCTCGATAGCGCCCGTTCTATCGGAACGCACCAGAGGTGGCTCCAGCGCTTAGAAGAAAGTGGAGTCGAACTCCAGGGGCATCGTCTGATTCGTCGGCTAGACTTGGCATCCGCTGGCACAGAGGCGACTGAGTCTTTAGCTCCCCGAATTGAACGTCACAAAGCGGCGATTGTCCGCAATAACTTTTCCCGCCCCGTGCGTCTAGTTCTAGAAGCTGGCTTATTCAGTCCAGGGACAACCTTCTTTGACTATGGTTGTGGGCATGGCAGCGACGTCACCCGCATCGCCCAACAAGGTTATAGCAGCGCCGGATGGGACCCTTACTACTCACCAGATACCCCCCGCACGCCTGCTGATATCGTCAACCTTGGCTATATCATTAATGTGATCGAAGACCCAGCGGAGCGTCGAGTAGCCTTGAGCAACGCTTGGGAACTCACCCGTAAAGTAATGTTAGTTGCCGCCCAAGTGCTGATAGACGACCGTAGTAGAGGTCAAGTTGCCTATAGCGATGGAGTCATCACCAGCCGCAACACTTTCCAGAAATACTACTCACAGGAAGAACTTAAAATTTACATTGATCAAGTTCTTGGTGTTGATGCCATTCCCGTTGCCCTCGGGATCTACTTCGTCTTCCGGGATGAAGCCCAAGCTCAAATCTTCCGCTCCTCTCGCTTTCGCTCTCGCGCCACTACCCCCAGAGTCTGCACTCCCAGCAAGCGGTTTGAAGACTATCAAGCACTGCTGTCTCCCCTAATGGCTTTCGTGACGGAACGCGGTCGCGTTCCAGTGAAAGGCGAACTGCCCCAAGAGCCAGACCTAACTGCCGAATTTGGTACTCTCCGCCGTGCCTTTCAAGTCATCCTTCAGGCGACCGACAGGCAAGAATGGGAGGCGATCGCCGAAAAACGTCGTCAAGACCTTCTAGTTTACCTGGCTTTGGGCCAGTTCAGTCACCGCCCAAAGCTGGGAGATTTGGCTAGTGTTGTCCAAGAAGACATCAAAGCCTTGTTTGGCACCTACAAGCAGGCTGGTGCGATCGCTGACCAGATGCTTTTTAGTCTGGGCGATCCTAACATCATTGGGAAATGCTGCCAAAACAGCTCAGTGGGTAAACAGCTGCCGAATTCTTTATTGATTCACGTTTGTGTTCTAGAAGCCCTCGATCCACTGCTGCGGCTCTATGAAGGCTGCGCCAGTCGCACCATTGGTCGCCTAGAGCAAGCTAATTTGATTAAATTCCACACCAAGACTCCGAAAATTTCCTATCTTTTTTACCCTGACTTTGATACTGCTCCCCATCCTAGCCTGCACACCAGCATGCAGATTGACCTACGTGACTTGCACGTCAGCTATCGGGATTACGATACTGATGACGACCCCCCAGTGCTACATCAGAAGGAGGCTTTAGTCACTCCTGACTATCGGCTCTATCAGAAATTCGCCAAGCTGAGCCGCCAAGAGTCAGACTGGGGGCTGCTGGATGACTTGGGTGCCATCAGTCATCGCCAAGGTTGGCTCAGATGCCTAGAAGACCACTGCGCCACACTCCAGGGGCATAGGGTGGTCTGGCGTCAGGATGCTGACCCCTACCGACTCAAACTGCTGCGCTCTGCTGTTCAGGCACGTCAAAAGAAGAGAGGGGCAGCTCCCGGAGCAGTGATTTAGAAGAGCTCCAGCAGTAGGCTGGGGGTATTTTTATACTTAGGAGCCTTAGGGAAAAAGAAAATCGAGATGCAAATTCTAGCCATTTCCGGTAGCCTTCGTGCTGGTTCGACCAATTCCAACCTCCTTCGCGCAGCGGCATCGTTGGCTCCCGATCACGTCAATTTCACGTTCTATGATGGGTTGGGCGATCTCCCCCATTTCAGCCCCGAACTCGACAACGACAACCCACCTGCATCCGTTACCCATCTGCGCGAACTACTCCAAGTAGCTGACGGCGTAATCATCTGTACACCAGAGTACGCATTTGGCGTGCCAGGGTCCCTCAAGAACGCGCTCGACTGGACCGTCTCTACGTGCGCCTTTTCAGCCAAGCCGGTAGCGGCCATCAGCGCCTCCTCCACCTACATGGGTGGAGAGAAGGCACACGCATCCCTTCTGCTGACGCTGAGCGCATTAGGAGCAAATATCCTAGAGTCAGGAAAGCTGACTATCGCTGCCGTTCGCACAAAAATGAATACTGACGGTGAGGTAACAGACCCGGAGACGGTACAAGCGCTCAAATCGGTGGTCGAGGCCCTAGCGCAGGCTATCGTCGCGCATTGATAAACGAAATACGAGCATGTCCTGAATCTGAATGCCGTTTTCGTAGCTTGGCTTAGGTAAGTACCAAAAGTAGTCTTGGCGCACATGATCCATCCGAAAGCCGCACTTTTGATAAAAAGCAATGTTGGCGATACTCGCATTAGACGTGCCGACAAGCGTCTGCCTCTTGCCGCTAGCCCGTGCCTCTTGAATCAACCAAGCAACGAACTGCTTGCCTAAACCCTGCCTTTGAAACTCAGGGGCTATAGCAAGTTCCATAATTTCGCAGGGGTCGTCGCGCCATTTCATCGTTGCTGCACCAACCAAGTGTTCGCCCTCGTCCATGCGATATACAGCATCGACGAGGTTAGCAAGTCCCCATCGCAGTGCACGCTCGGAGTGTTCTGCCAACAGTAGTATCGGAATCAGCGCTTCAATTTCGTCGTCACAAGCTTGTCGAATAGCGATCGCCATTGTTTTAATGATTAAAAAGGCACCAACAGTATAAAGTAGCATCGGCGCTGTTCATGCCTCATGCCTCAATACTTCTCGGTTAAGACCAAAATCAGGTAAATTGACTGTTGTCCCCTGAAATGGCGCAGTCGCCAATGCAGCTCCTCGAATTCTCCTTCATCTCCCCGGTCATCAAATCAGCCGATGTGTTCCAAGCGATAGAAACAGTTATTCCCAGCGATGTAATTGAACAGACGCTTGGTCAGACAAACAGTGTTGAAGAACGTAAGCGTAAGCTGCCCTCCCAACTGGTAGTAAGTCTTATAATTGCAATGAGTCTGTGGTCATCAGATTCAATGGGAACCGTACTGAAAAATCTGGTTAATGGTTTGAGTAGACAGTGGACGCGACTGGGGCAATATTGGCAAGTGCCGAATAGTGGTAACCGTTCAGGGGGGGATCAAAAAAACGTCCAATATGAAATCACACGTAATCAGTACGAAAACCAGTCTAGATTGGATTTATACCGGATAATTGTGAGTAGTCAAAAGTGCTATACTGGTCTGCAAATTGTCTTTTAGACATTTTAGGTACGATATTTTGATGCGCATAAAACCCAAAGCTTTTGCTTAGCAAGGCTTTGACGTTTATGCGCATGATGTACCCCCCCGTGAACGGTTACGAATAGTGCTTCAATTACTGAAGCCAGGCAGCGAGTTGGGTGTCGGGTGATGAGTCAGTTATTTGAGCAGATAGTGCGGCCTCTAGCAACACCTGAAACTCCTTTGGCCTTTCTGGGAGGACTGCGCGTGATGGCAGTAGATGGAACAGTATTGGATGTCCCAGATAGTAAAGCTAATGCCAGAATCTTTGGATATCCTGGTAGTCGTCCAGGTACACAAGCAGCTTTTCCCAAAGTTCGGCTGGTATTGCTGATTGAAGCCGGAACTCATTTGATAGTGGACGCAATAAGAGTGTCCCTACCGAATGGGAGAGCGAGTGCGAGCGAGAAAACTGCTACGCTCTGTCACGGTTGGAATGCTACTAATGTGGGATAGAGGACTGCATTCTTATGCAATGGTCAACGCCACACAAGCCCAAGGATGCCATTATCTGGGACGAGTACCTTCTAATGTTAAATTTTCGGGTGAAAAAGTCTTAGATGATGGCTCTTACCTGAGTTGGATTAACCCAGACGGCAAGTCGAAGAAAAAAGGTGGAACTAAGATTCAGGTGAGAGTGATTGAATATACGGTTAATG
>JAABUX010004580.1_pt1 | contig 17413 bp, 19 predicted proteins | sample 5561851 | NCBI WGS metagenome assembly JAABUX01 (sample SAMN10711883, study PRJNA513361) | rock metagenome | isolation source: Antarctica rocks | place: Antarctica: Victoria Land, Richard Nunatak red sandstone | collected 2016-01-03 | reverse complement strand
CACGGGTCCAGCGCTTCCGCGCTCAACACCAAGATCACAACCGAGAAGACCAAGAGGACTAACCCGCCCGACGCACATCGGAACATCTACATGTCGCCACCGGCAATTCTAGTTGACGTTAAACACTTTCCTTCCCATTCTTGCGTGTGGGAGTCCGGCCGGGATAGAGGGCCCCGGCCGGCGCTCCTCTCTCGTTACCGTCGCGGCGTTTGGATTGGCTGCTCGAACACGTACACCAACCACCCGGACGTCCCGAGCGACCTATTGGCAATGACGGGATAGCTGACGAAACGCCACCCGCACCTTCTCAGTTCATTCACCATGCGTCACTGCTCCTCATTTGACGGGACGCTCGAAGACGTACATGAGCTTGCCGCTCGACCCAAGGTTCATCCGGGCGATAACCGGCGGCCCGACGAGCCGCCAGCCATCCCCCCCGAGTTCGTTGAGCCGGGCCGTCGAGCACTCATCCTCCTGGTGATACTCCCATCGCTGCTGAGTTTGGGCGATCACCGACACCGGCGCCCGCCGTGTCTGCCCTTGATTCTGCCCCTGACCCTGGTTATTGCTCACGCTTCTTCTCCTTGTCCTTCTCTCGCTGTGCCTGCACGGACTCCACGCCCTGTGCGATAGTCTGGAAGACCCAGCCCAGCCGCGTCCCGTCGCGGCGCCGGCCCTCCTTCTGGATATAGCGCAGCAAGAGCCGGCCCTGGGGGGTAAGCGCCCCCGAGAGGGTCAAGATGAGCAACGCGCCGAGCAGCAGCACACCCTCGCGCGTCACACCAGCCAGGGGATTGCCGTGGCCGCGCACGGCCAGGACCGTCCCCGCGATCACGACGACGACGATCACCCGCACGATCCAGCGGACGAGGGGAGAGAGGGCGGCGGCAAGGGCCGGCCCTGCCGCCGCTCGCACAGAGCGCGGGAAGAGGGCAACGGCGAGGATGCGCCCCGTGACGCGGCCCGTCGCCCGTGCTAGTCGTGGGATGCGCGCCATGCTACACCCCCGCGCTCTCTAATACGCCCCACTCGCCCTCGATTACCGAGCCGCCGGAGGCCAGGGCGGGGAGGGCCGGGGAGAGTTCCGTCACCGTAGGGGCGCCGGGAGTCGCGCCACCGGCCGATTCGCCCGCTGCCGAGGGGGTGGCGCGCGCGGCGGCCGCCGCCCCGCCCGCTATGCCGCCGATGGCGGCCCCCGTCGCCATGTTGATGGCGGTGGAGAGCATGGGCACATGGCCGATCCCGAGCGCGCGCGAGGCCCCGCCGCCGAGCAGCGCGTCGCCGATCTTGGGCGCGCCGTAGAGCATGAGGGCGGCGGCGATGGACACGGTGAGCGACTGGATGCCGCCGTTGAGCATCCCCTTGTGCGCGAAGTAGTCGAGCATCGCCTCGTCGGCCACCAGGGCGATGGCGTAGGACACGCCCCACAGCGTGATGCTGAACCACAGCCGCGCCCACGACGACGCCACCGAGCGCGTGAGTGGGGTGATCATGCACACGACGGCTACGGGGGCGACGAGATAGATTGCCGCGCCGAAGATCGTCCCGATGGTCCGCGTGACGGCGACGAGGATCAGCAGGATGAAGAAGCCGACGACGAAGAACACGATCGCGCCCAGGACCGTCGGGGCGTCGAGGAAGTTCTTGACCAGATCGCCGTTGACCAGGCCCGCAGCCATGGTCCCGATGATGTTGGCGCCTTGCTTGCCGGCATTGGTGAGGATCATGCCGGACGCGCCGTTGACCGCGCCGATGTAGGTGCTCATGAGGCGGGGCAGCTCCACCGTGAGGGCGAGGCCCACGCCGCCCGTGACGGTCTGGATGACCGCCTCCAATGGGGAGCCGAAGCCCAGCCGCGCGACGTACCAGGTGAGGACGCCGGCGACGAAGAGGGCCACGAACAGGTCGCGCGCGAGGTCCTGCACCGTGTGGAAGACCGGCTGCAGCTGGCCGATCGTGGTGTAGTCCTGCTGCTCGGTCAGGCCGCTGGACACCTGCCGGCCCACCTTGTCGGCCCCGGCCGTGGCCGCGTTCTTGACCCAGTCGGCGACCCAGGCTTTGGGGTCGATGCAGAACGTCTTGCTGGTGGTGAGGCCGGTGGGGAGCGTGAGGCTCCACCCGCCACAGGGGGGCGGGGGCGGGTCCACGGTGAACGACGCGGAGGCCGAGAGCGTCGGGTGCGCGCCGGCGACGTAGAGGCGATGCGTGCCGACGCCGGGCGTGGGGTCGACGCCTAGCACGATGTCGAAGCTGGTGTCCCCGTTGTCGTCGGTGGCGTGCGTGCCCAGTGCTATCCCGCCGACCTTATCCCACGACAGCGTGAGCGTCTGATTGGGCGCGAAGCCGGACACGTTGACCGTGACCACCGTGCCCTTCTCCGCCAGCGCGTGCGTGAGCGTGGGCATGACCTTGGGATGGAGGGTCTGCGCGACGGTGAAGAACGCGGAGGCCGAGGTGCGGTCGGGGCCGACAGCGCGCACCTCGTGCGGCCCCAGGGCCGCGGTGGCCGGGGCCTTGGTGTCAATGTGCAGGTAGCCTTCCGCGCTCGTGCCGCGCGCCAGATAGGCCCCATCCCAGGACAGCGTGACCGCCCCATCGGGGAAGTCGCTGCCGACGATGACGAGGGTGCTATCGGGCAGCCCCTGGCTCGCCGAGAGCGCGAGCGTGGGGTGGTGCGTCACCGTGGGCGACGGGTACGGGGTGTACGTGGCCGCCGGCGTCTGCGTCGGGTACGGTGTCTGTGTCGCCGGAGGTGTCTCCGTGGGCGTGGGGGCTGAGGCCGCGTGGGCGCTCCCCACGTTACGACCCAGGACGAGCAGGGCGAGTAGGATGAGCCCGACCAGGGCGACGATTAGCCGGTACAGGGGACGCCTCATCGCGCGCCTCCCCGCAGCCATGACACGGCGATGTGTCCCGCCGCGATCACCGGGACGAGCACCGGCCCCGCGACGACGACGATCACGACGAGGGGGAGGATCAGCAGCGCGCCGGTGGCGGGCAGCGCACCGAGCGTTTGCGCGAACGTCGGGTGCGCCGGCAGGGCAGCGGCGACGTCGCCTATCCAGCGGAGGAGGCCGACGAATTGGGCGCGTGCGACGGTGCGTACCGCGCTGAACACCGCGAGGGAGGCGACCCAGGTCGCCGCCCAGCGGCCCGCGACGCGCGTCGGGAACCGCCGCCCGCTCGTCGCGTCCGCCCCTCCCGTACTGGATGCGTCCGTCGCCCGCCCCCACGCGAAGAGGGTGGCCGGCGCCACGTCATAGGTTAGCGCCAGCCCGCGCAGGACGACTAGGCGCGGCACGGCCAGTACCACCCCGGTTAGCAGTCGGACGATCCCGACGTCGTGCCGGTCCCCATCAGTCATGCGATCCATGTCGATAGTCCTTCGTGCTATAGGCAGCGCGGCGTGCGGCGCGACCACCTCGGGTATGGGGCGGGGTGTGGGGGCCATCATGCCACCTCCTTGACGGGCTCGACGTCCGCCGCGGTGTCGTTCAACTCGGCCATCGTGAGTGCGGGTGCGACGCCCGCGGGGGTTTTGCCCGCGGCGAGCAGACAGACGGCTCGCCACACCTCGTCGCCGGTCGGGTGCTCCGGGTCGCGCGCCACGGCGCGGACCATGCGCCCGCGCACCTCCTTGTCGTCGGGATCGCTGGCAAACAGCCAGTAAATCTCTTTGATGGTGGCCGGGACGTTGACCACGCCGCGCGCCGGCGGCCCGTACTTGCTGGTGCGGATCATGAGCATCTGCGAGTGCTTGCCCTCCTCGCCCTTCAACACGGCGAGGCGCGCGGACTCGGCCTCGGTCAAGCCCAGTTTGCCCGCCACCCACTTGCGGGGGTCCACGCCCGACTCGTCGTTGGTGTCGTGCATGTTCAAGATGAAGTGGAGGCTGGCCTGGTCGAAGAAGTCGGCCGCCGAGCCCTTGGCGAGGTGGCTGATCTTCTGGCTGATGAAGTCCGGGATCATGGCGTCGTGTCGTCCCGTCAGGCCGGTGTTGCTGACCCATTCCTGACCGGCCGGGTGTTTGAGCAGCGCCCATCCCTCGTCCCAGGCCAGGAAGTGCAACACCGTCCCCCGCCCCGTGCGCGCGAACCACTCCTTGGCCAGATGATGGCGCCGGTCCACCAGGTCGGTCAGCGCGAACATGACGAAGGCGTAGATCGGCGTGTCGCCGCCGAGGTCCTTGCGGTCGATCTGGATACCGAGCAGGTGGGCGTCAATCTTGAAGCTGGTCGGCCGGTCCACCAGGGCGGCGTGCTCGCCGTCGCGCGCGTAGGAGGCCAGGCGCGCGGCCAGCGTCTTGTAGAGGCGCCGGTCCTCGTAGTCCTCCTGCGCGCGGGCCTGCCCCTCCAACCAGGCGACGAGATCGCGCTCTAGCGGCGTGCCGTCCGCGGGGCGGTCGTCCATGGTCGCGTCGTCGGCGCGGTAGCCGGCGTAGACGGCGCGCACGCCCGCCCCGACGGCCGCGCGGTCGAGGTCGTCGAGCGGCCGGCCGGCCGCGGACAGCAGCACCTCGTGCGCCCGGACGACGAAGCGCGTGCGCGCGGCCAGCTCCTCGGGCGTGGCGCGCGGGCCGTCCCAGATGTTGAGGGCGGCGGTGCCGGGGCCGCCCAGGCGGATCGTCGCGCCCCCCGCGATGGCGGCGAGGGCCTCGTAGCCGCCTACGGTGTCGATGGCGGTGGCCCAGGCATCCCACAGCATGAACCAGAGCATGAGCATCTGCACGAAGAAGGTCTTGCCCTGCCCCGAGCCGCCGAAGGTGGAGATCAGGCGGTTCTTCATGGAGCGGTGGCGGATGTTCAGGCGCACAAGGGCGTTGTCGATGGCGCTGACCGCGATGGGCACGCCGTCGGGATGGCCGGGCTGGTGGACGATGCAGGGCCAGGCGTTGGCCACGGTCTCGGCCTCCATCCGGTAGGCGGCGCGGGCCGGGTCGAGCCCGAGCGGCCGGGTCGCGTCGGCGAGCGGGCGCTGGTGGCCGCGGGCGCGCGCGGCCTTGGCGTCGAGCCCGCCGCCGCTGGTGAGCTGGCCCCACAGGGCATCGGCGCGCCGGCGCACGCTGTCCCGATCTGGGGCGAATACCGTCACGTAGACGCCGCACTTGACGATCGCGGCGCCGGCGGCGCGCATGCGGCGGGCCTGGCCGCGCGCCTCGTTTTTGGCGTCCTCGGCGTCCACGTCGGCCTCGCGCCCGCGCACGCCCGCGCCCACGACGACATCGCCGAGGTTGCGATTGCGCTTCTTGGTCAGCTTGCGCTCCTTGTCCTGGTCCAGGCCGTCGACATGGATGGCGAGGCGCAGCGGGGCGGGGAAGGCCAGCACCGGGGCCAGGAAGCCGGGGTTGGTCGTGCGGGGCGGGACGAGCAGGTAGAACGAACACGCCCACCAGGCGCGGCCGTGGGCGTCTACCCCGTGCACGTCGTCCAGCGACTCGGGGGGCCGGGGCCGCTCGTCGGGGTAGGCGTCGAGCAGCGCGCGGACGTCCGCGCCGCCGAGGCGCTGGGCGTGGACGCCCATGCGGTGGAGCCCGCGCTGCACCTCATCGACCACGAGGTTGAGCGAGGTGTCGCGGCGGGCGCGCGTCGGCCCGGTGACGACCGCCAGGAAGCGATGGCGCGGCACGAAGCGCTCGCCCAGATAGGCGGTCCAGCCGGCCTTGAGCCGCTCCTTGAGGTCGGCGAGCGCCGCCGTGGGCGGGGTGAGGTCGGCGAACGCCTCGGCGACGGCGGCCTCGGCGGTGGTCGGCGTCGAGAGCACGACGAGTTGGAGCTTGTAGCCGGGTGGGAGCGTCACGACGGAGGCGAAGGCGGCGGTGAAGAGGTCCTGGGCGTCCCCGGTCATGGTGAAGAGCATGACGCCCTCGGGTAGGTCCAGCCAGGCGCGCGGACCGACGCCCGGCTGGGTGGCCGTGCCGTCGTCCGCGATGGTGAGCTTGCCGCGCCGGCGCGGCGCCGGCGCGTCCGTGGGGGTGGGCCTCCCGCGTCGTTGGGGTCGGTGGATCATGAGACCTCCCGCGCGGGGAGGGCACGCCGCCGGCGCCCGTGACGCCGACGGGCGGCGCGGTCTCGATAGGCCATGGTGTAGCGTGTGGCGGGACGTGAGGGGCGGCGTGCCCGCGCGGAGGTGCGCGGTCGGTCGCCCGCCGCCGTGTCGCGCCGGCGGGCTGACGTGGTCGGGAGGCGTAGCCGGCCCCGGAGGCGCGCGGGCAACATGAGCGAGGGACGCGTGAGCCTCGGCCGCTTGAGCGCGGGCAATGCGCGCGTTGGCCGCACGGTCGCGTCCTGGCGCCCGATCATCAACGCGCGCAGGGTTGTCGGGAAGCGCGGCCCCGTCGTCGGGATGTGTGGAGCCTGCAGGGGACATGCCGCACGGGCCGCGTCGTGCCGGGCGCGCGTCCGCCGTGCCGTCGCGTAGGCGACCAGGGCCAGGTGTTGGGGGAGGTCCGCCGCCGTGCGCAGCAGGTAGCCGGCGAGCTGCTTGGGATAGGGCTCGACCGCGCCCTTGTCGAGCAGGTTCCACGCGAGGAAGCCGCACACGCCGGGGACGCCGATCACGAGCAGCAGGTGGAGTTGGCCCGCCGTCGAGCGGTCGTAGGGGACGTGGGCGGTGAGTTTGACGAGCGCGTAGGTCAGCAGGCCGATGGCGGCGAGGCTGAGGGCCTGCCGGATCGAGAGCACGCCGGCGATCCACTTGATGGGGTCGTTGAGGTAGAGCGCCGTGCGGTGGTTACGCGCCATGAATCGCCTCCCCCTCTCGGCGGGGCGCACGCCCCGCCAGTGACCCGGCGTGCGCGTTGATCGCCTTGCCCAGCCCTCCGCCATACAGGGCGAGGGCCGCGCCGACGTACATCAGCGCGAGGTCGCGGTCGCCGAGCCCGGCGACGAGGAGCAGGCCGAGCGCGCCGTAGCCGAGATAGGTCACGGTCACGCCCAGCAGGGGGCGGTGGAGGGCGACGAGCCGCGCCCATAGGGCCGCGAGGGCGGCGCGGGTGTGCACATCAGCGCCTTGGTCGATGAGCGGCGCCCGTGCCGCGTCATGTGTCGGGGTCTGGAGTTCATGGGCCATGGGTGATTTCCTTGCCGTGCGACAGACAGCGGCGCGGGGACGGGCACGGATAACCTCGCCCCCGCATACCGTGCCGGCATACCGGCGTGTCTACTTGACGTTGGCGTTAAGGTAGTCGGCCATGCCATGCGAGCCGAAGAGAAAGGCCCCGGCCAACACAGCACCGATCCACATCGTCGTCGCGCGCGGGCTGTGGACGGCCTGGGCCGCGCCGGCGATGATGAACGCGATGGTGGCGAGCGGGACCTTGAAGGTGTCGGCGATGTCGAGCAGCGCCGTGGCAAGATTGGCGAAGGGGTTCGTGCCGAGCGCGAGGACGGGCTGGAAGCCGGCGGCGATGACCGCGGGGTGTGTCAGGGCGAAATGGGCCGATGTGGCGACGGCGAGTGTCTCGTGCAGCATGATGATCTGTCCTCTGGTACGGAGCTTGCCCCGGTCAAGGACCGGGCCTGATGTTCGTGTCGAATGTTGGCCTGAGCGCGCGGCTAGCTATTGGATGTGGCGGCCGCGCGCTCGTTTGTGTGGGCTGCGTGGGCTGTCGTCTGGGCTGCGTGGGCTGTCGTCTGGGCTGTGGTGATCTCCCCTGTCGTGGGCTGTCCCGCCCCCATCATGAGGCGGGCGTCGAATTGGTCTTCGTTGAGGAGCAGCAGGCGCGCGCCCGTGCGGTGCTCGTGTACCTCGACGTGCCAGGCCCACATGGCGGACCATGCGCGGCGCGTCTCAACGACGTTGTAGCCCGGCGTGCGCGTCACGCGCAGTGCCAGTTCGTATGCGCGCTCCTGGGTCAGGTATCCTATCTTCCCCCCTTTCCTACACGATCGGGACGTGTTACCATCTATCAAAAGGATTTGAAGCCGTCAAATCCTTCACAACTATCAAGTAAAATTTTAAACATATCGTAAAACTTGATGTTGCTGGTTTGTAAGATACCGATAAAGTCGGTGTAGTGTCAAGTGTTCGTCCGTCATCTCGCCAGTTCAGGGAATGAAACCGGAGGACACGTTCGGAGGTGTTGTGAGCCGCCCCCCCGCGCAACCCGGTGACTCGCCATTCGCTACAGCCCTCAACCGCCTGTTCGATCTGCATCGTAGACCGGACGGCACCGAATACACGTTGGGAGAGATCAACCGTGCGACGGGAATCTCGGCCTCTTATCTCTCATTAGCTCGCAAGGGCGGTATCCGCCATCCAAGTCCTGAGAAGGTTGCCGCACTGGCAAGCTTCTTCCAGGTCGATGCGTCCGAAGTGACCGGCGCGGCAGGTGGACCATCCTTACCACCGGGGTCACCACTTGCCGCTGCCCTCGCGCATTCCGATGTGGAGAGGATGGCCTTACGAGCGGGTAATTTGGACCCTGACGACAGGGCCTTCGTCTTTTCCGCGATGGAGGATGCGCTCAAACGATTGGATGCGCTCAAGCGGTGGACCGAGCAGAGGGCGGCGACGAACAGGGATAGCGCCGACACGGCACCCCTGTCGGACACAGGAGGTGGGGATGATCGAGAAGGCGACGCGCGATAAATGGCGGCTTAGGTGGCAGATGGAGCGGGCGGTGCGGCGTGTCGCGCGCGAACTTGGGCTCACGCCACCCTTTGGTCCGCATATGTTCGCGGGGCGACTTGTGTGCAAGGGGTGCTACATCGTGATTGAGCCCAGCGACATGGGCCGGCATGGGCTCTACGGCCAATGCACGGCGGCGGGGGATTACTATCACATCCGTTATCGAGAGAACGCGGGGATGGGACAGCGTGAGCTCATCATATGGCACGAACTCGCCCACATCGTGCTCGGCCACGTTACCCCGGACCTCAAAGAACGCCAGTTCACTATAACGCCAGAGAAAGAATACCTAGCCGAGGTGTGGGCGGAGGCGATGATGGCCTACGCGTCGGCCTTGGGCTGGGGGCTGCGACCGCGGGCCGCGACAGGGATCGGTCGCCTGATCCAGGATTTGGCCGAGCGATGACGGCACTACTGGGACCACTGTTCGGCTTGGTGGCCGTCGCGGCGGGGATGCACGTCTACTGGAAGCGGCGCAATCGCGCGGGGATCCTCCATCTCACCCACTCTCTCTGCTGGTTCGTCTTCTTCTCGCTCGTGCCGGGTGTCTACTCGCGCGGATTGGATGCGCTCGTCGGCCACCACGTAGCCCTTCCCGCGTTGCTGCTCTCGGGGGCGACGGCGGAGGCGCTGTTGTTCGTGTCTTTGTCGCTAGAGAATGTCGAGTGGGCGCGGGCGCGGCGGGTGTTCGTCCCGGTGTACGGCGCGATCGTCGTCGTGTCCATCGCGCTATGGGGTTTAGTGTGGCACCAACGCCTCCCCCAACAGGCATACTATCCGGCGCACTACGCCATGTACCTGGCGCGCCCGTGGCCCCTCTTCCTTTTCAACGTGTGCAGCGGGCTCGTGCTCCTGCTCGTGGGTGGCCTACTCGTCGCAACGTTCGTTTCGACCGCGCGCAGGGAAACGGCCCGCGCGACGCGTGTGTCGTCGCTGCTCTGGGCCGTTATCTATGCATGCACCATCCTGTACGGGGGGGTCATACTCATCGAAACGTTCTCGGAACTCACGCGGGGCCGCCCGGCTGGTGTATTCACGGCCGAACTCCCCGTGTCGGTCGGGTCTGTCGTTCTCTCCGCGTTCGGATTGCTCCTGAACAATTTTCTCCTGCGTTTCGGCAACGTCCCGGCCCGCCTCATTGTGGCCCCGCTCCAGCGACAAGTCATACAGCGCACAAACTTCCTCACCGACCGGCTGGTGGTCGTCTATGGCGACCCGGATAGTATGGCTACCGCGATCGACGCCATGGGGCGCGTTCGTGTGCGTGGATATTGGCGCGTGGCCGGCCAGGAAGTGGCGCGCTGGCGTGCGCTGATGGCCTCGGGGACGGTCCCGCTACCTACGTACCCGTCGGGGATGGCGCCGGAGGTGACCGCCGCCGCTCCGGATTTGTCGGACGCGAGCCGGAAGGTTGAGGAGGGACGGTACTACGCCAATACCTACCTGGTCCGCGCACTTGTGTCCCCCGAGATGCGCATCGATGGCCTGCCAGCCGCGCCGCGCCCGCGTTCGCAACACAGGGAGATGGCCCGCATCTTGACAGGGCGTTGGCCAGCGGGGGCCGTCGCTCCCGCGGCCCTGACGCTGAGGCCCGTCATCTCCGCGTGGCACGCGGCGCCGGTCATCGGCTCGATCATTGAGTTGGTCCAAATCGCGCGCGCCCTCCACGCGGCGAACGTGTGGATCACCGACGAGTTGGTACGGCTCTACGGGTCGCCGGAGGTCGTCGGCGTCGTCGCCCGAAGACTCGACGCGGCGGGCGTGCGTGGGTGTCACCGGGAGATCGCGCTGGAAGCGACGCGCTGGATCATCCTTGATCGGCTCAACGACGCCGCAATCCTGGCAAAGGAGGCGGGCGTCCCGTTGTCGGTCGTGGGGATCGTGGAGGGATTCAGGCCATCGCTCGCGACGCAGATGATCTATTTGATGCGGACGGCGGGGACCGAGCGTTACTGGCGCGATGCCCACTCCATCGCGGTTCTGGCTGACGCCGACCGCTTGCAGGCCAAGGATGCCGTGACGCCTGCGCATCATTACGGTTGGCGTGTCGAGGTAGCAGAGATCATACGGGACGCGCTCCTGCCGTCCGTCACTGAGGAGCAAATCCTGGTCTGGCAGCAGCACGCTGCCGCAGCGATCTAGCGAGTCAACTTGGGTGCGGAGGAGCTGCTACGTCCCGCGCCCGTCACATCAAAGGCAGCGGCGAGAAGGCTACGATGATGCACGCGTCGCGTTGCCCGCCGTCGGATCGTTGGCGCGCGCGCGCGCGATGAGCGCACCTAGAACACGCTCGACCCACGCCTGTGATCGTTGGAAGTCCGCACCACGCGTAGGAGTCTTCGAGTTGTAATGGACGTCGAAGCCGATGTTGCGGTACGATACTTCTCCCTGGATATAGTAGCCCCACGTTCCCCTCTCGCCCCGTATCCACTCGTCGGGCCCGACACGCCGGACGATCGTCAATGATGGGCCGGACGTCGCGGTATTGTTCAAACGCGCGACGCCGGCACGCTCCTGGGCATCGGTGGTGAATATCCAGGCGGTATAGGTCCCGTTTTTCGCGCGATCCGATCCGAGGCCTGCCACGGTCCACATCGCGACCGGACCTACGCTGATGCTTGCGAGCGCGTCGTCAGGCACGCGATTGCTTTTCCCTCCAACGATGGTCGACGGGAGCGCGAATAGGCGTAACTCTGGGCGGAATGCCGCGCGCGCGGCGGCCTCACCCCGCACGGGAACAACAGAGAGAATGATCGCGGCTCCGATCATCAGCAAAAGATGTCGTTTCATGGATAAGCCCTTCTTGTCAAATCTTATATCGCTGTCTCTATCGTACCAGTCGTTCGAGCATGACACTATTCGTATCGCTATAGCGATCGATCTTACGCGTCAGCTTGGTGATCCGAGAGGCCACAGATCGAGTAGGTCATCATGGTGTGTTCGGCCCATGTGGACTCGGCCACATGACTGTTGACATCCTTGGAAGGGCGACCTTCCGCATAAGGGTAAGCCCACTTATCAAAAGGCTTGACTTACCACGGTAAATAGTGCGGGCATAGCCTCCTCACCGTTTAACTTTGTGGCAGCCAGCCTACTTTTCTGTGAATCGGATGCCCAAAGTGCCCTTTCCACCTGCGTCAAGTGTCATGTGGCCGAGTCCACGACGACGACGAGGAGTGCCACGGCGGCGCGGTCGTTCCAGCCCGGCACACTCACCGGCAGCCGGCACGTCGGCTCACTTGTCAGCCCGCTGTCTCCCGTCCATGGTGGATACTGCTCTCTCGACAGTCCCTTTCGCGCCGGCGTGGCGTTCAGGTGGGAATAGATCTCCTCATCGAGCGCATGAGCATGTCCTCAATCGCCAGGGAGAGGGCGACCACGCCGTCCTCTCGTGCTATCCGGCCCGCGATAACCCCTACCCGTTCCCGGTATACGGGCTGGTGCAGCAGTTCGGTCAGCATTCCTGCCGCCCGCGCGACGGTGTAGCGCCGGCGTGGTAGCCAGCGCCCCGCGCCCAGGCGCGTGACCTGCGCGGCGTCGAAGTGTTGATCGACCCCCCAGGGGGCGACGAGCGCGGGCGTCCCGGCGCGTAGCCCCTGGGCGGTCGTGCCGATACCGCCGTGGTGTATGACCGCCACGCAGCGCGGGTAGATCGTCGAGAAGGGGGCGAAGGGGACCGTCAAGGTATCGAGGGGGAGGGCCGCAGGGAGGGCTGCGGGGGACGCACCGATCACGAGGGCACGCGCTCCCGTGCGCCGGATCGCGGCCACGCTCGTCTGGTAGAAGTCGGCGAAGGCATCCCCCACGAGCGGCGACATCGAGCCCGACGAGACGGCGACGACGGGCCGAGGATCGGCCAGGAAGTCCGCGAGCTCGGCTGGCTCGACCCAGGCCGTCGGGGCGTCCCAGAAGAGAAATCCGGTGGTGCGCACCTGGGGCGGCCAGTCGGCCGGAGGGTGGAAAAACGCGGGCGACACGGCGACGGCGGCGAGCAACGGCGACCGATTGCCGCGCAGCAGGGCGTCGCGCCGGGGTTGCAAGCCGTACTGGGCGCGGACTCGGTTGAGCGCCTCGTCACCGAGGCGGCGGCCGGTACGCCTGGCTGATGCCCAGATGGCGCGATTGACTACGGACTGCACCGAGGGGGGCAGGGCGGCGGGCAGTGGATAGGGCGCGACGGAGGCGGACGGGATAGCCAGAGGCGAGAGCGCAAGGCTCACCCATGGGAGACCTGTCACGTCGGCGACGATACCGGCCGCAGCCTGCTGCATCGTCGAGACCAGCAGGTCGGCTCCCTCGCACGCGACGCGCAACGCTTCTACGGTCCCCTGTAGCGTGGGCAGGATGCTGTGTTCCAGCAAGATGCGCGTGAACGCGATGGGGGATATGTCGCCGAAGAGCACGCGGCGATACGGCCACAAGACCGCCTCGTTGTCTCCCGGAAGGGGGTGGACGGCCAGGCCGGCGGCCGCGACGGCGGGCCGATGCGCCTCTTCGACGGCGATCAGCACGGCGTGCCCGCGCGCCTGCAAGCCTAACCCGAGGGCCACGATAGGGTTGAGGTCGCCGCTCGACCCGTAGGTTGTCAGGACGATGCGTGCCATACGTTAAGCGCTCGATCCATCATCGTCCGCATCCGCATCGCCGCAGATCGAGTACGTCATCATCTCGTCGGCCCACGCCTCGGCCTCGCGCTCCTGCTCGACCGCGTAGACGCCCGTGGCGAGTTGCGGGTGTTCGAGGACGACGTGAGCGATGCCGTGCCACTTGGCGTGTTCCTGCTCGGCTTTCGGGACATTGCTCGGGTAGGGGATCATAACGTCCTTGTCGCGTTTCTCGGTGCAGGAGTAGGTGGGCAGCCAGCCCAGCGGGAGGCCGCGCCGGGCGCGTACCTGGTCGAGGGCGTCGCGCAGGGCGGCGGTGGTGAAGGGTGGAGTAAGCCCGAAGTCGTCGCGGACCATGCGCAACTGCTCCGCGCGTTTAGCCGCGTCGTCGGTCGGAGCGATGGCCGGGGACGGCTCGCCGCGCGCGTAGACCTCGGCGGTGGTGTCGTCGCGCGGCTGCCCCTCGCGCGCGCGCCGGGCGAGGTACTGCGGCGTTTCCTCGATCAGGTGGACGACATGGCCGTGCAGGGCGTGGCGGTTGCGTGCGGGCGTGACGGCGCCGAACTGGCCGCCGCCGGGGATCAGCACTTTAAGCGCCGCCACCATCTCGTCGGGCGTCGGCGTCCGCTCCGGGTAGCTGCCTGAGAGGTGGTAATGCTCGCCGTAGTCGGGCTCGTCGTCCACGGTGACGAGGATGCGCAGCGCGCCGTCGGGGCCGCGCTTGGTCATGTACACGGATGCGTGCTTTCCATGCGCGGCGTGCTGGCGGCTCTCCCCTTGCTGGTAGTACAGGCGCCGTCCATCGGCGAGCGTCACATCGCGCGTGGGCAAGGTGCGCGTGGGCATCGTTTCCCTCCCTTAGCCATAGGTAGCCATATAGGGGAGTATTTCTCCCGTCCCCCCATGATAGCGCGTCTACGATCCCGGTGGACGCAGGGCTTCGCGGCAACGATCGCGGAAGCCGCAGGCGGCGCAGCACCACGGCTGTCGATGGCTGCGATGCTGCTCCGCCCCGGCCCGTTGCGCGGCGCGCATCTCCCACACGAGGGCGCGGAGCCGCTGTTCCTCCGCAGCGGTGTAGGGGATGGTGACGTCCCGCGCGGGGTAGCGGATGATCCCGTGGGACGGGCGCACGCGATAGTGCTCCTCGACGAGCAGGCAGTAGGCGAGCACTTGCAGGACATGGCCGGGGTACGGGGTGGCGGGCGTCCGCCCCGTCTTGAGCTCGACCGGAATAATCGCGTGCCCCTCGTCGATGAGGATGTCCGGCTTCCCGCGCAGGGGGAGGGATCGGGCCGACAGGAGGGCGCCGGGCGTTTCGCGCGTATCCTGATAGATCGCGCGGTGATAGGGGACGCCCGTGAGGGGTAGGGGCGGTAGCCGCCGGTGGCGTCGGCGCCGGGCGAGGGCCGCGCACGCCACGACGACGAGGGCCACGGCCAGGAGGACGAGGAGGATGCTCACCATGGGAACACCAGGACGGCGGCGACGAGGGCGACGAGGGCGACGGCGACGAGGAGCGCCGTGGCACAGCCGAGTCCGCGCGGCACGCGAGCGGTCTGCCGCGCGACTGTGACCTGCCGCTGGATGCGCTCGTGCTCCGCGCTGCCACGGCGCAGAGCCGGCGTCGCGAGCGAGGGGAGGTCCTGGGCGGCATACCACCACTGTCGGTGGCAATACACGTACGTCTCAATATCACTGGCTGACACGGGACGTGCGTCCCTCTCGCTATCCGTGTCTGTGTCCATGCTCCTGATCTCCCGCGCGCTCACGTCCTCTCGTCCCACGCATTGTACCGTCCCTGGCTCGGCGACAGCCTGCACGCCGCAGGGCGGTCCCTCGTGCGCTGGCGACGCGTCCCTCGCCGCCGTCCGTGATCGCCCCTGAGCGCGGACGGCAGCCCCGTACCCGATGCCCCGTCGCTGCGCGCGGGGCCGCCCTTGCCAACCGTGCGCGCGGGTGTCTAGCACGACGCTGGTACTAGAGCTAGGGGTAGCTCCTCGCCCAGGGTAAAGAGTAGCTCCATGCTAGTACCAAAGCCCCATTTTCCCGTGTGAAACGGGGCTCTGGCGTAGCTCCATGCCTGTGGTACTAGAGCCACGGATGGTACCACGTTTTGAAGCCGGATGGTACCACGCTGCGAGGCCCGGTGGAGCCTCCGTCGTACCACAATAGCGCCACGATCTGAGACCCCTGGACAGGTCCGTAGTCCCACGTCAGAGGGTTACGGCAGCACTCCCAGGAGGGCTAGCGGTGGCCGTGGAGACGGGGCCGCACAACGCGCAGGACGGCGACGATGAGCAGGGTAGCGAGGGTCACATAGGCACCGACGAGGGCGGCGGCGAGGAGCGCGGCCACGACATGGAGGGCGGGCGATGAGTCATGGGCGAGCGGGGCAAGGAGACCGGCGACGGGGCCGGTGAGGGCGCAGAGCACGAGGGCGGCGAGGCAAAGTGTCCAAACATGGGCGCGGGCCTGAGCGTCGGTCATGTGTCCCTCCCCTGGTTCGTCTGTCCCATTAGTGGCGTCGCGCCGTCCACGCGTCCCCTGGCGGCGCAGGGCCTTGCCCACAGTATCGCAGGTCGCGGTGTGTCAGGTGGGGGCGTGTCAGGAGGCGGCGGGGGTGGCGTCGTCGGCGAGCCAGTGGCGCAGGGCGGGGTCGCGCAGGCGTTTGAGCGCTTTGGCCTCGACCTGGCGCACGCGCTCGCGGGTGAGCCCGAGCTGCTGGCCGATCTCCTGCAAGGTGCGCGGGGGCGCCCCGTCGAGGCCGTGGCGGGCGACGAGGATCGCCCGCGCGCGGGGGTCCAGGGTGGCGAGGGCGGCGCGCACGGCGGCGGCCAGGGCGTGGGCCTCGGCCGTGGCGTCGGGCCGGTCGGCGGCGGGGTCGGGGAGGAGATCGCCCAGGGTCGTGGACTCGCCGTCGCCCATGAGCTGGTCGAGGGGGACGGGGGCGGGCAGGGGCGCGGTGAGGGCGTCCACGCGGGCGCGGGGGAGGCCCGTCGCGGCGGCGAGGTCGGCGCGCGTTGGCTCCCGCTCCAGGGCGGCGTGGAGGGTGTGGGTCTGGCGGGCGAGGCGGGCGCGCTCGTCCTGCACGTTGACGGGGACATGGAGGGGCGTCTGACGGGCCAGGGCGCGGCGGAGGGCCTGCTTGATCCACCACACAGCGTAGGTGGAGAACTTGTAGCCGCGCGCGGGGTCGAAGAGGTCGACGGCGCGCAGGAGGCCGACAGTGCCCTCCTGCACGAGGTCGTCGAGGGGGAGGCCGCCGTGCCGGTAGCGCCGGGCGAGGGCGACGACGAGGCGCCCGTTGGCGGCGACGAAGGCGGCGCGGGCCGCGTCGCCGGCGCGGAGGGCCTCCTGGTCGAGGGGCCAGGCGGCCAGGTCGGCGAGCACGCGCGCGCGGGCGTCGGCGGTGAGATCGCGGGGCAGGAGGGGGCCGACGACGGCGGGGAGGACGGCCGGGGCGAGGGGCAGGTGGGGGAGGAGGGCGGCGAGGACAGCACCGGCGGCGGCACGGGCGTTGACGGCGGGGGGCAGGTCGCGGCGCAGGCGCGCGGCGAGGTGGCGCTGGGCCAGCAGGCGGGCGCGGCGGCCGGCGCGGATCAGCCGGCCTAAGTCGCGCTCCTGGGCGGCGGTGAGCACGGTGGGGGCGGGGACGGGCGGCGGGATCATAAGGGCTCCTGTGTGGTCCAGGGTCTCTACCCAGAGCGTACCAGGCCGGCCCGCGCGCCTGGTGGTCTTGTGGGGATAAGGGGCGTGGTTCCGGGACCACCCGTGGTCCCACGCCGCGCGACGATGCTCCCCTCTCCTCACCCCGCCGACGGGGCCGAGGCGGCGATCGTGGCCCCGCACGCTCACCCGTCCGGTCTGATCGGCGGGAAGAGATCGAGGCCGGCCTTGGCGGCGGCGCGGGCCAGGTCGAGGCGAAAATAGGGGTCGGCGAGGGCGACGGGGAGGCCGGGGAGGACGCGGACATAGACGCCGGCCTGGCCGGCGCGGAGGAGGCGGCGGAGCTGCTGGGCACCGTGGCGCACCGGGCTGCTGGAGCTGTCCGCCAGGGCGGCGACGAGCGCGGGGAGGTCGTGGTACACGCCGACGACGCGGGCCAGGTGGTCGGGCGTCAGGGGTCCGGCTGACGATGTGGGCTCGGTGGCGAGCAGGTGCCCCGCGACGAGGACGAG
>JAABUX010004579.1_pt1 | contig 17414 bp, 21 predicted proteins | sample 5561851 | NCBI WGS metagenome assembly JAABUX01 (sample SAMN10711883, study PRJNA513361) | rock metagenome | isolation source: Antarctica rocks | place: Antarctica: Victoria Land, Richard Nunatak red sandstone | collected 2016-01-03 | reverse complement strand
CCTTGGTCATGACGAATAGGAACGGCTTGCCTGCCTCCCTGACGATTTCCACGGTGTCGGCGACTGCCCAAAGGTCGAGCGGTGAAGGTTGGACAGGGATTAGAACAAGGTCGGCGAGGGCGATGATTGCCGCGCTTTGCGGCGATATGGCCGGGGCAGTGTCGATGAAGCAGAATGCGCCGCCGTGTTTCCGGCCGATGTTCGCAAGCCCTGCTGCAAGCTCTGTAAACGGCATCTCCGCACGCTGGGGCGTCTCGCTCTCCCGGCGCTCGTGCCAACGGCTCAGGGTGCCCTGCTTATCGGTGTCCACAATCCATGCCGGGCCATCGCCTGCACGCTCTGCTTCTACCGCGAGAAGGGCAGCCGTCGTGGTTTTGCTGCTTCCGCCTTTCTGCGATGCGATGACGATTGATTTCACTAAATGCTGCTTTCTATAATTGCTACTTTGCTGAAAGTAGCAATTGGAGCCCGATTCTGTCAAGCTCGGCCTCTGATTCGGAGGCAAAGACCCGCCTACTTGGGCGAGTAAGCGCAAGCCGGACGGGCACAGAGGGGCATCGCCCGCCTGCACAAGCGCCAGCACGGAAGGGGGGAGACCTCCGGCGAAGGCGTCAGGGCATCGTCAACTTGGCAGCTGGCCTGCTTGCGCCATCCAGAGAGAGCATTCAAAATCGTGGGGGATGATCACGCCGCGGCTGTTATGGCCCTATGGTCATCGTTGGCGGGCCGGAAGCCGGGGTGGCGATGGCGGAAGGCGTCCTCGAGCGTGTCGTTCAGCACGGCCGTGCGCACGTCGAGGAAGGCCTGCACGGTGGTTCGGTTCCAGCGCATCTGCTGCTTCTTATTGGGAGCATGCAAAGTTGTGGGGTGGTCGCGTCAGGCCGCCAACTACGTCATCAGCTCAGAGACCGTCTCAAACCTGGGGGGTGGTATGGTCCAGGCCGAAAACGGCCGGTCGGGGGAATGGGATGAAGTGGCGCGTCATGGTGGAGTTGACCGGGAGCGATGGCTCCGGCTGCGCATACGAAGTCAGCGTGGGCGGCAGCAACACGGCCGAATGCTCGGCTGCAACGGTCGGGCTGACGCTGGCGGACGGAAAACGGACCCTCGCGGGATTGCAGGACCATCTTGTTCGGGCACAGACGGAGGAGTATTGCCAGCAACGGCGGGTCTGCTCTCATTGCGGGTCGCAACGACCGCTCAAGGATGTCCGCGCGCGCCGGCTGTTGTCGGTGTTCGGAACGGTGGAGGTTCGGGCGCCGCGCTTTTCGCCCTGCCGGTGCGCGGTGACCCGCCGTCACACGCTCAATCCCGTCGCCGAGATCATGCCCGACCGATGCACGCCGGAATACGAGCGAATCATCGTGAAGATGGGGTCCTTGCTTCCGTACCGCCGGGCCCGGACATTGCTGTCGGAATTCCTGCCACTCGGCGACGTACCTGCGGTGGAGACGACCCGTCGGCGAACCATGCGGGTGGGCGCTCGGTTGGAGCAGCAGGCAGTGGTGAGCCAACCCCCGCGCCGGCAGCCGAAGCACAGGCAATCGCGCTCTCCATCGACGGCGGCCATGTGCGGTCGGTCCGCAGTTATCAGTCTCGCTCGTTCGAGGTGATGCTTGCCCAGGTCAGCAATGATGACGGCAAGCAAGTCGTGTTCAGCAGCATGCCCGCGGAAGCCGATCAGCATCAGGAGCAATTGCGCGGCGTGCTGCATGGGCTGGGGGCGACACCGACCACGCTCGTCACCATCCTGAGCGATGGTGCCGACGGGCCGCGATCACTCGGGGAAGCGGCGAGCGTCGGTCCAACCCATCATGTGTTGGACTGGTTCCATCTTTCGATGCGTATCCAGCATGTTGCCCAGGCGGCCAAGAACTGGCCCGACGCGTCGACAGATGATTGCAAGACAGCCGCCAGCCTCAGCGAAACGATTGAGCGGATCCGGTGGCGGCTCTGGCATGGCCAGGTCGGGCGCGGTCTCGATCTCATCGGAGAAACCATGGCGACGCTCGAAGCCACAGCAGCCTCGCCTGTAACCTCGGTTGCGCTGAAAGTTGCACGCCTCCTGGGCGAACTCGAAACATATGTGTGCGGGCAGTCCGACATCATCATCGATTATGCGACGGCCAGGCGGCGCGAGGAGCCAATCTCGACGGCGGTCACGGAAAGTACGGTTCAATGGCTGCTGCACCGCCGGATGAACGCCCAGCAGCAGATGCGTTGGACGCCACGCGGTGCGCATTTGATGCTCAAGGTTCGATGTGCGGTGATGAACCGTACCCTCGAACACGATCACGCCGTCGCCGAAAGGCGGGCCTGTCGCCCCTTCCGGCGCGCGGCATGACCCCCAAGTTTGAGACGGTCTCCCCGTGAGGTCTATACCTACCCTAATTGGGTCAAGGTCTACCGCGACGCTTTTGGCGACCCTGCCCCAATGGTCAATGGGAGCATGCAAAGTTGTGGGGTGCTGGCGTGATCGAGTGGGTTCCGCGCCCGTGGAACGGGAGTGAGCTGATGACGTAGTTGGCGGCCTGACGCGACCACCCCACAACTTTGCATGCTCCCGCAGCGAGGTGCGGGTCTGCGCGGTGGTGGGCTTCCCGCTCGGCGCGGTGCCGGCGGCGGTCAAGGCGGCGGAGGCGGCGGCTGCTGTGGCGGCGGGCGCGCACGAGATCGACATGGTGATCGCGATCGGCGCGCTGAAGGACGGACGCGAGGACGAGGTGCGGGCGGACGTGGCGGCAGTGCGCGCGGCCTGCCCCGGGGCGGTGCTCAAGGCGATCATCGAGACCTGCCTGTTGACGGATGCGGAGAAGCGCACCGCCTGTCGCCTGGCGGTCGAGGCGGGTGCGGATTTCGTCAAGACGTCGACCGGCTTCTCGACCAGGGGCGCCACCACCGAGGACGTGGCGCTGATGCGCGCGGCGGTGGGGCCGGAGGTCGGCGTCAAGGCGTCGGGCGGAGTGCGGACGATCGAGGCAATACGGGCGATGGTGGCGGCCGGGGCGACGCGGATCGGGACCAGCGGCGGGGTCGCTCTGGTGATGCAGTCGGGGACATTTCGACCGGCTACTGACAAGGGACGCCAATCAGGTTAGTTGAAGGCGGGCAAGCGCGGCACGCGACAGGCCGGCATCCCAAGGGAGAACGTCATGATCAAGGTCACGCGCCGTAGCTTCTCGATGATGGCCACCGCCGGCGCCGGTGCGCTGCTGACCGGGTTCGGGACCCGCGCCTTCGCGGCGGAGGCGGTGGACGCCACGGGGGTACCCAAGGACGTCAGCGCAAAGGCCACCAAGAAGTATTCCATCGCGACCGTGGTGAAGGTGGACGGCATCGCCTGGTTCGACCGCATGCGGGTGGGCGTGCAGCAGTTCGGCGCCGATGCCGGGCACGACACCTGGATGGTGGGACCGAGCCAGGCTGACGCGGCGGCGCAGGTGCAACTCGTGGAGACGCTGATCGCCCAGGGCGTGGACGCGATCTGCATCGTGCCGTTCTCGGTCGAGGCGGTGGAGCCGGTGCTACAGAAGGCGCGCGACCGCGGGATCGTGGTGATCTCGCACGAGGCGTCGAACCTGCAGGCGACCGACTATGACATCGAGGCGTTCGACAACCACGCGTACGGTGCCAAGCTGATGGAGAACCTGGCGGGGCAGATGGGCGGCGAAGGCGGCTACGTCGCGACCGTCGGCAGCCTGACCTCGCAGTCGCAGAACGAGTGGATCGACGGCGCGGTCGCCTACCAGAAGGCCAAGTTCCCGAACATGAAGGAGGTGACGGGCCGGGTCGAGACGTATGACGACGCCACCACCGACTACAACAAGCTCAAGGAAGTGCTGACCACCTACCCGGACTTGCGCGGCATCCTGGGCGCGCCGATGCCGACCTCGGCCGGCGCCGGGCGGCTGATCGCTGAGCGCGGGCTGAAGGGCAAGCTGTTCTTCTCCGGCACCGGGCTGGTCTCGGTCGCCGGGCAGTACCTCAAGGACGGCGACATCGACTACATCCAGTTCTGGGACCCGGCGATCGCCGGCTATGCGATGAATGTGCTGGCGGTGATGGCGCTGACCAAGAAGCCGATCACGAACGGGACCGATCTCGGGCTGAAGGGCTATGAGAGCATCAAGGCGGACGATCCGAAGCGGGCCAACGTGCTGGCGGGCCAGGGCTGGGTGGGCGTGAGCAAGTCCAACATGGGCGAGTACAACTTCTAGTACCCTGCCGAACATGGCGAAGGTACGGGCCGGGGCTTTGCCCCGAACCCCACCTCCGTGGGCATTCCACTCGCCCGAAACAGGGCGAGCGGAACCTTGGCCCACTCCGCCAGAGGACAGTCGTCCTCTGGACAGCTTTATACGAAGGGGTTCTCCTTCCCTCGCCATGACGCCTCCCCTGCTCGAGCTCCGCGACATCGCCAAGCACTTCGCCGGCGTGAAGGCGCTGGACGGCGTGTCGCTCAGCATCGGCAGGGGCGAGATCCACTGCCTGGCCGGCGAGAACGGCTCGGGCAAGTCGACGCTGATCAAGGTCGTCTCCGGGATCAATGCCGTCGACCGGGGCGAAATCCTGATTGACGGCGTGCCGGTGGCGGACATGACCCCGCGGCAGGCGATCGCGCTCGGCGTGCAGGTGATCTACCAGGACTTCTCGCTGTTCGGGAACCTGACGGTCGCGGAGAACCTGTCGATCGGCGCGGAGCTGCGCGAGCGGCGTCGCGTGGTGAACTGGCGCCGCATGCGCGCCAGTGCGGAGGCGGCGGTGCAGCGGCTGGGCGTGCATCTCGACCTCGACGCCACGGTGGACAGCTTGCCCACCTCCGGGCGCCAGTTGGTGGCGATTGCCCGCGCGCTGATGGCCGACCCGCGGCTGCTGATCATGGACGAGCCGACCACGGCGCTGACCGGGCGGGAGGTGGCGACCCTGTTCGGCGTGGTGCGCGACATCCAGTCGCGCGGCATCGCGGTGCTGTTCGTCAGCCACAAGATGCGCGAGATGCTCGACATCAGCGAGCGGCTGACTGTGATGCGCTCCGGCCGGGTGGTGGCGGCGGGACCGATCGCGGAGTTCGACGAGGCAGCGATCACCCGCGCGATGACCGGCAGCGACATCGCCGAGGCGCCGTACGCGTGGCAGCCGACGGGGACGGCGCCGCTGCTGGAGGTCGAGGGGCTGAGCGTGCCGGGCGAGCTGGAGGAGGTGTCGATGCGGCTGATGCCGGGCGAGATCGTGGGCGTGTCGGGCCTGCTGGGCTCGGGGCGCACCGAGCTTGCCCTGGCGCTGTTCGGGATGCGCCCGCGCTACCGGGGCACGATCCGGCTGGACGGGCGGACGGTGCGGCTGGACAGCGTGCGCCGGGCGATCGCGCACCGCATCGCCTACGTGCCGGAGGACCGGCTGACCGAGGGGCTGTTCCTGCCGGAGACGATCGACCGCAACATCATCGCCACCTCGCTCACGGCACTCAGCCGGTTCGGGCTGCTGCGGGCGCGCCCGGCGGCGGCGGCGGCGTCGCGCACCATCCGGGAGATGGCGATCGCGACACCCACCGGCGACCGGCCGGTGACGCAGCTCTCGGGCGGCAACCAGCAGCGCGTGGTGCTCGGCCGCTGGCTGCTGCAGGACCCGCGGCTGCTGATCCTGAACGGGCCCACGGTCGGCGTGGACGTGGGATCAAAGGCCGGCATCCACGGCGCGATCCGGGCGCTGGCGGCCGAGCGCGGGCTCGGCGTGCTGATGATCAGCGACGACGTGCCGGAGCTCGCGGGCAATTGCAACCGCGTGCTGGTGATGCATCGCGGCCGGCTGGTGGCGGAGCAGCCGGGGGAGGCGCCGCTGCGGCAGCGCGAGCGCGACCTGTCGGACCGGCTGAGGGCGCTCGCGTGAGTGCCACGGCTCTGGGCGGGGCACGGCGCGGTCCGCTGCGCGCGGTGCTGCGGCGGCCAGAGCTGGCGGTGGCGGCGCTGGCGGTGGCGGCGATGCTGATCATCGGCGCCATCAACCCGGCGTTCTGGAACGCCGCCAACCTGTTCAGCCTGCTGCGGGCCAACGTCATCACTGGCATCCTGGGCCTGGGGGTGATGGTGGTGATGCTGTCGGGGGGGATCGACGTGTCGTTCCCGGCCTTCGCCATCGCGGCGATGTATCTGACGGTAAAGGCGATGATCGCCCTTCCCTATGACGGCGTGCTGCTGCCGTTCGTCATGGCGACTTCGATCGGGCTCCTGCTCGGCCTGGTGAACGCGGTGTTCGTGCACGGGCTGCGGATGATCCCGCTGATCGTGACGCTCGGCACGGGGACGGCGGTGCGCGGCCTGCTGCTGGGGGCGGTGAGCGCCAGCCAGATCAACATCGACCAGATGCCGCCGTCGCTGATCGCGTTCGGCCGCGGCGAGATCGCGCACGTGTCCCAGGCTGGCGGGCAGGTGACCGGGCTGTCGGCGATGGTGCTGGTGTACGGGGCGCTGGCGCTCGGCGTGCACCTGCTGCTGCGCCACACGCTGATCGGCCGCAGCATCTACGCGCTGGGCGGCGGCGAGGAGGCGGCGCGGCGGGCGGGGTTCAGCGTGCGCGGCACGACGTTCTTCATCTACGGGCTGGCGGGGGCGCTGGCGGGCTTCGCCGGGCTGCTGCACGGCTCGATGATCTGGGTTGCCAACCCGCGCGACATGGTGGGCACCGAGATCGACGTGATCGCAGCGGTGGTGCTGGGCGGGGTCAGCATTTTCGGCGGCCGCGGCAGCGTGCTCGGCACCATGCTCGGCGTGTTCACGCTGGTGATGCTGACCAACAGCCTCATCATCATGCACATCGACACCACCTGGCAGCGCATCGTGATTGGCACCATCGTGATCGCCGCCGCCGGCCTCACCTCCTGGCGCGACCGCGGGCGCGGCGCATGAGCGACGCCCGCCGGACGCCCGTGCGGCGGCTCGACCCGGCGCTGCTGCAACTGGTGGCGCTGACGGTGCTGATCTTCGCCGCCATGTCGGTGCTCGACCCGCAGAAGTTCCTGCGGCCCTACGTGTTCCAGTCGATCACCTACGTGGCGCCGGAGCTAGGGCTGCTGTCGATCGCGGTGATGCTGGCGATGCTGACCGGGGGGATCGACCTGTCGGTGATCGGCATTGCCAACCTGTCGGGGATCCTCGCCGGGCTGTTCTTCCACACCTATGGCGGCACGCGCGGGCCCGGCCTCGTGGGCATGGCGGCAGGGCCGGTGCTGGCGGGGATCGGCATCGCGCTGTGCACGGGGCTAATAGGAGGGGCGGTCAACGGGCTGCTGATCGCGCGGGTGCGGATCACCCCCATCCTGGCCACGATCGGCTCAGGCCAGATCTTCACCGGCATCGCCGTGGTGCTGACCGGCGGCCCGGCGATCGTGGGCTTCCCGGCAGCGTGGGGGGCGATCGGCAACGGCCAGGTGCTCGGCGTGGCGATCCCGCTGCTGGTGTTCCTGGCGGTGGCGGCGCTGGTGGGGCTGATGCTGTCACGCAGCCCGTTCGGCATCGCGCTCAAGCTGATCGGCACCAACGGGCGCGCGGCGCGGTTCGCCGGGCTTCGCACCGGGCGCACCGTCTTCCTGTCCTACGTGCTGAGCGGGGTGCTCGCCAGCATGGCGGGCATCATCCTGTCCGGCCGCACCAACGCGGCCAAGTCCGACTACGGCGTATCCTACCTGCTGGAGGCGGTGCTGATCGCGGTGCTCGGCGGCACCAACCCGGCAGGCGGGCGCGGCTCGGTGCCCGGCATCGTGCTGGCGCTGACGGCGCTGATGCTGCTGTCGTCGGGGCTGCAGTTGATGCGGTTCAGCAATTTCCTGGTGGACTTCATCTGGGGCTCGTTCCTGCTGCTGTCGATCGCGCTCAACGCCCTGCGCGCGCGGCGTGCCTGAGCGTGCGTGTGCTGGCCACGATCCCGCTGCACCGCGACGGGCTCACCGAAGCCGAGCGCCCGGTGTTCGAGGCGGCGGGGCTATCGGCGGCGCTGTTCCGCTACCCGAGCGGGATCGAGGCGCTGCGGCTGCGCAACGGGCGCGGCGAGCTGGTGCTGCTGCCGTGGTTCGGCCAGATGATCTGGTCGGCACGCTTCGACGGGGTGGAGCTGGGGATGCGGAGCGGCTTCACGATGCCGCTGCCGGCCGAGACCATCGCCGGCACCTATGGCTGCTTCGCGTTCCACAGCGGGCTGCTGCGCAACGGCGTGCCGGCGGCGGAGGACGACCACGGGGCGCACGGCGAGTTCCCCTGCGCGCGCATGGCGGCGTCCTGGCTGGAGCTCTGCGGGCAGGACGACGCCCTGGCCCTGCGCGTGGTGGGCGAGCGGGAGCACGTGGTGGGGTTCGGGCCGCATTACCGGGCGCGACCGAGCGTCACCCTGGCGCAGGATGCGGGGCTGTTCGGCCTGGCGATGTCGGTCGAGAATTGCTCCGGCCGGCCGATGGAGCTGATGTACATGGCGCACGTGAACTTCGCCTTCGTGCCGGGCGGGCGGATCGTGCAGCCGGCGCCGTTCCGGCCGGACACGGTCGTGGTGCGCCGCGCGGCCCCGGTGCATGTGCGGCCGGACGCGGCATACCACGCGCGCATCGAGCGTCTGGCGGCAGCACCGGAGGACATGGCGGTGCTGGACCAGCCGGAATGCTACGACCCGGAGCAGGTGTTCTACGTGCGCGGCCTCGGCACCGACGCGGCGGGGCGGACCGCGCTGATGCTGCGCCGTCCGGAGGGCGACGGCTTCGCGCTCGACTACGCGCCGGCCGAGTTCCCGCATTGCGTGCGCTGGCTCCTGGATGATCCGGACCAGGGTGTGGCCGCCTTCGCCCTGCCCTCGACCTGCGAGCCGGAGGGCTATGCCGCGGAGGCGCGCAAGGGCCACGTCCGGCTGCTGCCGCCGCACGGGACGGCGGGGTTCGGCCTGACCCTGGGATATCTCGACCGCGCCGAGGCCGGGCGGATGGCGGCGCGGATCGCGTCCTTGCGGCCCGGGGATGGAGGCATCGAATGAGCGCGCGCATCGGCGTCATCGGCAGCAACATGGTCGACCTGGTGACCACCATCGACCGCATGCCGGAGCTGGGCGAGACGGTCGAGGCGCCCCGCTTCGCCATCGGCGCCGGCGGCAAGGGGGCCAACCAGGCAGCGGCGGCGGCCAAGCTCGGCGCGTCCGTCGTCATGGTCAGCCGGGTCGGCGACGACACGCTGCGCAACTTCGCGGCCCTCGGCATCGACAAAAGCCACGTCCGCATCGTGCCAGGCACGTCGAGCGGGGTGGCGCCGATCTTCGTCGATGCCAGGGGCGACAACCGCATCCTGATCGTCAAGGGCGCCAACGACCACCTGCTGCCGGCCGACATCGACGAGGCGGCGCCCGACCTGCTCGGCTGCGGCCTGATCCTGCTGCAGCTCGAGATTCCGCTGCCGAGCGTCTACCACGCGATCGACTGGGCGCGGGCGCATAGCAGGCCAGTGCTGCTGAACCCGGCGCCGGCGCCGGCGGCGCTGTCGCTCGACCGCATCGCCGGCATCGACTTCTTCATGCCGAACCAGACCGAGCTGGCGACGCTGACCGGGATGCCGACTGAGAGCCTTGGCGAGGCGGAGCGGGCCGCGCGGCATCTGCTGGACCGCGGCATGGGACGGATCGTGGTCACGCTGGGCGCCGCGGGGGCGCTGCTGGTGAGCCGGGAGGAGGTGTGGCACGTGCCGCCGGTGCGCGTGGAGGCGCGGGACACCACGGGGGCCGGGGACGCGTTCATCGGTGCGTTCGCGGCGCACTGGGCGGATGACGGGGACCTGCGCGGGGCCTTGCGGCAGGCCACGCTCTACGCCGCCCATTCGGTGACCCGCGCCGGGTCGCAGAGCGCGTTCGCCGGCCGCGACGAGTTCGCGGCTTTCTGCTCGGCGCAACGCTCGTAGGGCGGAAAAGCGAAGCGCCTTTCGCCGGACATGGGGTCTGGGCAGCAAGCGAACGGAAATGTATGTAAGGACCGGCTGACTGGCTTACCGTTGCTACGGCCGGGTCTGGTGGGAAGCAGAAGTCTGCTACCGCTATCCAATCGCTGGTTCACACCCGGGATTGCCGCTAATAGCCATACTCGCCTTGCGTCCAGGGGACGACCCAACATTCGCGCTGCGAAGTGCGGCGTGGTTTAGAATCCGCCCTTTTTGGGTTACACGAGGCGCGCAGAAACCGCCGGCCTGTGAGGGTCGGATTTCGGCGGGAAGGGTGTTCTGTGCGGGAGGCGGCCAGCCGCCCCGGGTCAAGCTCGCTGGGGCTGAAGCGGTCCCAGGCCCAGCAGGGTAAGCCAATGCGGATGGCCAGAGCCGGTCATCAGCTCCTGTGGGCTCTTGCCAATGCGTTCGGCACGTCGGCTGCGCATGAAGCGGCGATGGTTCAGGAAGAACCGCAGCAAATCCAAGTACGAGTTGCCCAGGTGGCGGCGCAGGGTGAAGTAGGTGCGCAGCCGCGAGTTGAGGTTCTCCACCAGCGAACTGCTGCGCGGTGTCTCGCCATGGCCCGGCTCACGGCGTCGAAGAGCGCGTGGAACTTGCCTCCCATCTCCGCTCGAAGCCGGTTCCATCTCTGCCAGTAAGCGGGGGAGGTGCTGGGCAAGCGGTGCAGCAGGCACGCCTCGCGCACGATGCGTTCGGCGATGGCGTAGGTTTGTGCGATGTCAGCCAGCTTGTCATCGAGCACACCGGCGAAGGCGAGCAAGGTGTCGCGCTGGTTCTGTAGGCCCAGTCACCTCATAGGTCGAAAAACGGCCAACTCACAGAACGAATGACAAACATGTCGCAGAACTCGGTTGCAATAACGTCCTCATGGGCAACAGCATAGCGCAACACGCAAGCCCTTGTTCGTAATCAGGACCATTTATGTTGCTCAAACGAAGGTTTGCGCAACAAGATGAGGTTGGCCGTTTTGGCTCCTATGAGCTAACTGGGCCAACCAGGAGAACATGACCGTCGATCGCGCCCCTCGCCCCCGCCCTCCGATCCGCGTCTGTCTCCTCGGTGCTACAGGCACCATCGGTCGCGCGACGCTGCGCACGCTGATGCGGCGCGGGCATGACGTCGTGTGCTTCGCCCGCTCCCGCCCGGGCGGCGCGCTGGCCGTGGATGGCCTCGAGATCCGCCTCGTCGACGTGTACGATCCCGTCAGCATCGCCCGCGACGGGTTTCGCGGCGAGCGTTTCGACGCCGTAGTGTCCTGCATGGCTTCGCGCACCGGCGCGCCCCGGGACGCGTGGGCCATCGATCATCAGGCCCATGTCGATGTGCTCGCGGCGGCGCGACGCGCCTGTGTCGGCCACTTCGTCCTTCTCTCGGCGATCTGCGTGCAGAAGCCCTTGCTCGCGTTCCAGCACGCCAAGCTGGCGTTCGAGGCGGCGCTGATCGAAGCCGACCTGACGTACTCGATCGTTCGGCCAACGGCATTCTTCAAATCCCTGTCCGGGCAGGTCGAGCGGGTGAAGCGTGGCAAGCCGTTTCTGGTGTTCCGAGACGGTACGCTGACGGCCTGCAAGCCGATCAGCGACGACGATCTCGCCGATTACCTCGCCGACTGTCTGGAGGACGCTCGCCGCTGGAACCGCGTTCTGCCGATCGGCGGGCCCGGCGAGGCGATCACCCCGCGCCAGCAGGGGGAGGCCCTGTTCGCCTTGCTGGGGCGCACGCCTCGCTTCCGCCACGTGCCGGTGGCGCTACTGGACGGCATCGTCGGCGCGTTGAGCGGCGCTGCCCGCCTCGCGCCGTCTCTCGCGGAGAAGGCCGAACTGGCGCGCATCGGCCGCTACTACGCCACGGAATCGATGCTGGTGCTGAACCCCGCGACAGGACGCTACGACGCTGCCGCCACGCCATCGACCGGGGCCGAGACCCTGTTCGATTTCTACAAGAAGCTCGTGGACGGCGGCACAGCGCCCGAGCAGGGGGACCATGCCGTGTTCTGACCCGGGGACGGTGCGGCGCCGTGCTACGCACCATTACCGGTCGAGGAACTCCCGCAAGATACTGACCGTCGCTGGCGCTTCCTCCTGTGGGAGATGCCCGATCCCCGGCAAAGCCGCGAGCGTGCCGTGCGGCAACGCCCGCAGGTAGTCAGTCGAGTTTGCGAAGGGGATCATGCCGTCCTTCTCGCCCCACATCAGCAGGGTTGGCGCCTCGATGCGCTTGAGCAGCGGCACCGGGTCCACCAGCACCTGCTGGCCCATCCGCCGGACGATCGCGCCCCGCACTCCCGGCGCCAGCATCATGTCCCGGTAGCGCGTAAACAGCGCGTCTGTCACCACATCGGCATTCGCGTAGGCCGGAGCCAGCGAGGCCCGGAGCATGAACGACGGCAGCACATAGGGCAGCGCCCGCATCATCAACGGCACCTTGGGCGCCACGCCATACTCCAGCCCCGGGCTCGCGAACCCGTCCGGCGACACTAGCACGAGCTTGTCCGTGCGCTCCGGATGCAGCGCCGCGAACGTCCAGGCGATCCGCCCGCCCATCGAGTTGCCGACGACGCTTGCCCGCGTGACGCCCAGCCGGTCCATCAACGCCAGAAGAACCGCAATGCTGCGGGCATCCGTGTAGTCGCCGGACGGGTCCGCCCCCGTCAGTCCAAAGCCCGGCAGGTCGTAGCGGATGACGCGGTGATCACTCTCCAGGTCCCGAGCCCAATCCTCCCAGGTTTGCAGGCTGGCGCCGAAACCGTGCAGAAAGATCACGGCTGGTGCCACCCTCGGTCCCGTGTCGCGCACATGCAGCCGTACGCCCAAGAGGTCCAGGAATACCGACGGTACCCGGGCGTATTCGGCCTCTAGCACGGGACGCTGTCTGTCCGGGGTGTAAATCCACACGAGCGCGCCAGAGACCACGATCGCCAGAAGGATGAGCCCGTGCCCTAGCATCCTGTGCATCGACCAGTCGCATCGTCCTTCGCCCTCATCGGCGCGGCCGCGCGCAGCCTTACCGACCATGACCACAAGCAAGACGCAAGGTCAGTGACGGCCAGCGCATGGCTGCTATGCGAACGGCCGGTGTCCGCTCGTGGGCCACGGTGAAAAGGCAGCCACTGTCCGCAATGGGCGCGGAGCAGACCTTGAGCAGGCGAAGTCTCTGTCACTGTCCTTGTCGAGCCGAAGCCAGCCCGGACAGCGTCCCGTAGCCGGCGGCGTCCCGAGCTCGGCGCGTTTGCGTGCCCAGACCGCCCGCAGCCGGGCCGATTTCGTGACGCTCTCCTCGTTGGCCCGCATCATGCGCACTAGCGACACGATGAGGTCCATCGGGCTGCGGTTCAGGCTCTCGGCCGAGTAGTTCCGATCGTCGATCAGCGTGACGATGGTGATGCCGGCCTCGACGATGCGGAGGAACAGTGACTGCGCGAGCAGCACGCGGTCGCGGCTGAGCCGGTGCAGGCTCTCGACCAGCAAGTGGCTGCCCCGCGGCACGAGGCCCAGCTCCACCGCGTCCAGGAAGGCCCTGAGCGCGCCCTCGCGGACGTTGTGTCCATGGAAGGCTGACATGCCGAGATCGCGGAAGCTCAGGCCAGCGTCCAACACGAGCCCGTGTCGGGCCGCATAGCTGCGGGCCAGGTCGAGCTGACGGCGGCGGCTGTCTCCGCCGGCCTGCTCCGGCGTGCTGAACCGAAGGTAGCTGTATGCGAGCTTGTTCATCCTGTGCGCTCCTGCCCGGGACGTCGGGCGGGATCATGCTGGATGGAGCGGAGCTGGTCTGGCGATGGCGGGCGTGCGATCGGGGCCAATGTCCTGAGGCACCTCAATGCCCATGGCTCCACCATGCCGCGAGCACATTCAGGGCCTGGACAAGGGCATTCAGGCCGACCAGGAGCGCCGCAGCAACGGTCGCGGCGGCGAGCAGGCGCTGGCTGCGCATCGGCTCCGCATGCCGCTGCACAGGTCCCGGTTGCGGCGCCAAGGCGGACGCGCTCGTCCAGTCGCACATCGACCCGCACGCGCAGCAGGAACGGTGTTGGTGGTCAGCCTGGTTCATGGTGGCGCCCTCCGCTGCAAGGGCCATGTCTAGGATTATTGTCCTGGCACGATCAAGTGTGAACTGCACCGTCACCGGGCAGGTCGTTGCTTTTCGTTCTTTATGTGTTCCAGGCAGAAATCTACCCTGGCCGTGCTCAATGGAGGTGTCCCATGCCGAAGTCAGCCCTGCTCCCCTGCCCCGCCGACCGCCGCGAGACGCTGGAAGCGATTGCGCTCACCCTGCGCAGCGGCGCCCTGTCCGACCCGTTCGAGGACCTTGCCGCCTGGGTGGCCGGCGTGGAGGTCGTCGAGAGCCTGGAACGAGCCGGCTTCACGGTTGTCCGGACCACGGCTGCGGCGTCGTCGGACGCCACATCGTGAGCGCTGCCTATGTGTCGGACGCGCTGGACCGCCTGGAAGGCATGGCGGCGGCAGGCAGCCCGCCGGACGATGTGGCATATGAGGCCGAGGCGATCGCCGCGGGCTGGTGGTGGAACGCCCAGTGCGGCCTGACCCCGGACCGGCTGGTGCTGCTGGTGCAGGAGCTGCAGCACTGGTGCATCGCCGCGGCCGGGCATCACGCGCGGCGCTGGGATCACCTGAACCGGGCCGGGCGCCCTCAGGAGGCCGAGGATGCCGCCCGGTGGGCGCAGGCGCTGGACCAGGCGCAGAAGGTCCTGCGCGTCTACGCCTGAGCCGGGGCGATGCCGCAGTCGATGCGACGCCGAGCGTCAGGCCGGGAGCATCCCAGCCCGGTCACTGCAACGGCTCGCCCTGGCGCCGTTCCGTCCGCACCAACTCGTCCATTGCGGCCAGGATGCGCATCCAGGCTTGCCGCCCGGCCTCGTCGCCGGCCGCCACCAATTTGTCGGCGCGCATGGCGGCATGCAGCGCCGCATCGCGCCCATGACGGTCGAGCAGCAGCTTGGCGCAGCGATAGGCATCGAGGTCATCCACTCGCCAGCACCCTCCGGGCCTGCTCCGCAGCCCCTTCCTTGCCGGACAGCAGCGCAAGCAGCGCCTCTTCCAGCATGACAATGCGCGCGGCCGTCTCGGCGCAGGCGGACTGGGCGTCGGCGGCCCCAGGGTCGCCGGTGCGGGACAGGAGGATACGGCCCGGTGCAGGCGCAGGGGAAGTGGTTCGATCATGGCCGCCGTGCCGCGGTCAGGAGCACGCCTTCCCGCCGCTGCCGTGCGCCCCAGCCGCTTTCGCGGCCACTTCGGTCATATACTCGCCCCGCTTGGTCTTGCCGTAGTAGCGGTCGCCCAGGCAGTGGTAGACTTTGCTGCTCTTGTTAACCCAGACCTGGCCCGGACCGCCGCTGGCGGCTGCGCTGGCCTGCGGCGTGGGGGCGGAGGCGATGCCTGGCGTGGATGTCGCCGGGACGATCGGGCGGGGCGGCATGCCGCCATGGGCGGCGCACAGGGCCCGGGCGTTCGCACCGGACAGCACGGTGCCGTCGCGGCATGTCACGCTCTGGGCCTGCGCAGTTCCGGCCAGGGCGACAGTAAGAGTGAACGCAATCAACAGAGGACGCATGGCAAGCTCCAGGGCAGGCCAGATGGGGCACCGCGGCCTGAACACGTTGCAGAACGCGACCGATAGGTCAATCTGAGCGGCGTCGAGCGGGTGGCGGGCATCACATGAAACCACATTGGCCTCGCACAAGCCGAAAACATGCTCGCCTGCTGGGTTCGCCGCTTTGATCCTGCCGTCCTTCTGTTGTGGTGTCGATATGGAAACGGGAGGCGATTCGTGCGGAATGCGCTGACGAGACACCTGGCAGCTTTGGCGCTGACGCTGGGTCTGCTGTTCACGGTCGTGCCAGCCCACGCCGAACCCGTGGCCACGGTGGCTCGGCCGGCCGGCAGCCTGGTTCAGGTGATCCAATATTACGGAAGGCCGGGCTACTACGGACGGCATCGGTTTTACGGGCGCCCGCACCACTACTACGGGCGGGGCTTTTATGGGCGCCCGCGCTACTACGGCAGACCGCAGTTCCATGGCCCAAGACACGGCTATTATCGACGGAGCTACATCCGCTAACGATTGCCCCTCTTGGGAGCGGGCGCTCAATGGATCGAGGCGTCCGCACCGAAACCGGCAGGTCCGACGCTTGCGGGTGGCAGGGGCGGCGGGCAGACTGGGGCATGACGGATGATCCGCTTCCCCTCGACCAAGGTCTGTTCGGCCGTCTGCGGCGGGACGCCGGGGCGGTGTGGGATGGCTACGTCGCGCACGACTTCGTCCGTGCGCTCGGACGGGGCACGCTACCGGAGGCCGCGTTCCGGCACTTCCTCGTCCAGGACTACCTGTTTCTGATCCATTTTGCCCGCGCCCACGCGCTCGCCGGCTTCAAGGCCACGCAACTTGCCGATATCCGCGCCGCCGCGGCTGCGGTCTCCGCCATCGTCGATGTGGAGATGCCGCTGCACGTCTCGTATTGCGCCGGCTGGGGCTTAAGCGAGAAGCAGATGGCCGGCGCGCCCGAAGCATTGGAGACGATGGCCTACACGCGCTTCGTGCTGGAACGCGGCTTGGCGGGCGACCTGCTCGATCTGCAGGTGGCGCTCGCCCCCTGCCTCGTCGGCTACGGCGAGAGCGGCGAGTGGCTGCTCGCCGACCCGGCGACGCAGCGCGACGGAAATCCGTATGCCGAGTGGATCGCCGCCTACACGAGCGAGAGCTATCGCGGCGTGGTGCGCGGTTCGATCGCGATGCTGGACCGGTTGGGCGAGATACACGGCGCAACGGCGCGCTACCCGCAGCTCCTCACAACCTTCGTGGCGGCGACGCGACTGGAAACGGCGTTCTGGGACATGAGCTGGCGAGTTGGGTGATCATCCTCCCCTTTGGGGTGGAAGTTGGGCCTACGCGGCGCAGACATCTTAAATTCCGCCGCGCGCTCTGAAGGCAGCGCCGAGGGGGTTCCGTCACTTCTGACCGTATTTGACGAAGAGATCATCCAGCTCGTAGCCGACTCCGTAGCCAAAAGAGAGCATGCAAAATCGTGGGGTGGTCGCATCGGGCCGCCAGCCGCCTCATCAGCCTACCCTCGTTCCGCGAGCAAGGAACCCAACCCGACCATGTCAGCACCCCACGATTTTGCATGCTCCCGGTGGATGGCACGAGGCTGAAGGCGGTGAACAGCCGCAAGCGAAACTTCACCCGCCAGAAGCTCGCCGGTTGGATCAAGCTGGCTGACGAGCGGATCGAAGAATATTTGACGCACCTCGACCGTGCCGACCAGACCGAAGCTCAGGCCGATGGCGCCGCGATGCGCGCAGCAACCCTGAAGTCGAAGATCGGGCGTGGTTCAGAATCTGCGCTTTTCGGGTGACACAGGCGTGCGGAGACCCGGGCCTGTGAGGGCCGGATTGCGACTGGCAGTGTTCCGTGCGGGAGGCGGCCAGCCTCCCCGGATCAAGC
>JAABUX010004578.1_pt1 | contig 17418 bp, 10 predicted proteins | sample 5561851 | NCBI WGS metagenome assembly JAABUX01 (sample SAMN10711883, study PRJNA513361) | rock metagenome | isolation source: Antarctica rocks | place: Antarctica: Victoria Land, Richard Nunatak red sandstone | collected 2016-01-03 | reverse complement strand
GGGGCGCGATGCGGTGGAAGGAGCAATGAAGGGCAAGGGAGCCGTGACGAGCGGCCTCCCTTGCCCTTTACCACGCTGCGCGCGTTGAGCTAACCGATCTTGCCAGCCACGGCCTCGCGAATCGTTGGCGCTGCGGTCAGGAACAGACGTGCTCCCGCGCTCTGAAGCTCGCCACTCAAGGCCGGGTCTTTAACCGTGCGCGCGGCGGTGAGCACGGCGGACGCGGCGGTGAGATGCTGCTGCGTTTCCGGTCCCCATGGACCGATATGATGTACCTGGCCGTTGGGTCCGATGGCAATGCCGCCCCCGTCCGTTTCCACGCCCGTGGATACAAAAACGAAAACCGTCTCGACGTGCTGTACTGCGTGCATCTTGTGATGTTCTCCTCTCATGATCCCACGACGGCCGCGTCACAGCGCCCACGCGCCGGCCCGTGGCCCTATCGTACAGTGATATGAACGCGGGGTGCGACGGTTTTTGGGGCGGGCCACGGCCGCATGTTGTACAATGCGTAGCAGCACGCTCTCCCGCCCCGTCGCCACGCTATCGGCCCTGATGGCGGCGACCCGGGCGGGGCAGGCGCGGAGGCGCTGGTTGACCATGAACGGCGATACGACGACCGTCGCGGAGCTCGCCGCGTTGTGCCGGGCGGAGACCGCGCGCTACCTGGCCGGTCAGTCCTTTGTCGAGCGTTTTTGCTTCGAGCTGTTCCGCTGCGCCGTGGTCCTGCGCGACGACGACGCCTGGGCCGCCGTCTATCATCAATATCGCGACGTCGTCTGCCGCTGGGTCGGCGTGTCACGGGAACAGGATGACTCGACGGTTCTGGCCGCGTTCGAGCGTTTCTGGCGCGCCGTGGACGCGGCCAAGTTTGCGCGCTTCAGCTCCCTGGCCGGGGTGCTACAGTATCTCAAGATGTGCGCGCTGAGCGCTCGCCTGGACGGCGCGCGCGCTGATCGCCACGCTAGCGATGAATCGCTCGACGATGGCGCGGCGGCCGAGCCAGCTGATCCCGGCATGGGCATGGAGGAGGGCGTGGTCGCGCATATCGATGGGACCGCGTTCTGGGCCCGGGTGCGGGCGGTCCTGGTCGACGAGCGCGAGCGATTGGTCATCTACCTGTCGTACGTCATTGGCCTGACGCCGCGCGACATCCACGCGCGCCACGGGGAGCGATTCGCCGATGTCAAAGAGGTCTACCGGCTCAAACGGATCGCGCTGGACCGTCTGCGTCGGGCGTCCGACCTCATTGTGACGTGATCAGGACCCGTCACAGCCCGCGGCCCCCAAATTCGCGCGGCGCCACGTTTATAGTAATAGTGGAGTGGACACAGGAGCGGAGAGGGGAGAGGGGCACGGACGTGACGATGGAGTGTATTGAACCGGGGTCGGTCGCGTCCGAGGACTTGCTGGCGCACGCCGAGGGGGCGGCCGATAGCGGCACGACGGCGCACATCGCCTCGTGTCCGGCCTGCGCCGCCCTGGTCTCGTCGTACCGCGCGGCGGATCGTTTCCTACGGGCGCGCCTCTACCGCGTCGATTGCCCCGCGCCGCTGACCCTGGGCGAGCTCGCGCTCGACCTGTTAGCGCCGTCTGAGACGCTCGCGGCGAGGCAGCATCTGGCCTTATGCCCGCAGTGCACGGCCGACTACCGCGCGCTCGCGGCGTCGTTCGCGGGCGACCCCTTGCGTGACCTTGCTCCTCGTCCCGGCCCCTTGCGCCGCCTGATTGCCCGGCTACTCCCCGCCCCCGCCCCCGGCGCCGGCCTTGGCGGGGCCTACGCGGGCGTGCGCGGCGGCAGCGGGGACGCCGCGACGCTCACCTACGAGGCCGAGGACGTGACGCTCTCGCTCTCCGCCGAGCCCGAACAGGATCCCGCGGCCGGCCGTTGGTCGCTGTTGTGCCTGGTGCTCGACGAGTCGGGCGAGTTGCCGGGCGCGGGCAGCCCGCTACGCTTGCTGCGGGACGGCCACGTGGCGGCCGAGGCCGCGCTCGACGAGTGGGGCAACGCCGTCTTTGGGGGCCTGGAGGCCGGCCTGTACGACCTGGAGGCCGAGTTGGGCCGGTACGCCATCGCCGTTCCCGCCATCCCCATCGGCGTTGCCCCGTGAGCGCCCAAGAGCGCGTCGTCGCGGCGCCTATGTCACACGTCCCCCGCGTGGCCGCACGGTCTGTGAATTGTCGGCTTGGGAGCGCGGGACGCTCGCTACGCTGCTCGCCCGTCCCCGCGTTAATTCCGGGACGGGCGAGACGCCCGCGCTCCCAGAGATGCTGCTCCCATCGTCGCGGCAGCGACTTTTCACAGACCCTGTGCGTGGCCGTCCCGCGCTTGCAAGGAGATAGCCTGTGACGTCCCTGGCAGCCGCGTCCGTTACCTATGATCCGGAGGCGCTGGTAGCCCAACTCGCGGCGCTCGACGACGCCGACGAGCGAGCAGGCGTGCTTGCCACTGTCGCCATGGCGACGGATCGACGGGCTCTGCGGACGGTCGCGGAGCGGCTCAAGGACGAGGCTGACCGCGCCCGCTATTACGACGCCGACCTGGCGCGGCGCTGGTGCGCCGACGTGGTGACGCTGGGCATGCGCGCCGACGCGCCTTCGATTGTGGCTCTCGGGCGCATGGTCGAGGCGCTGTTGTTGTACGACCAGGGCCGCCATCTCGATTCGCTTGCCCTTTTCGACGAGGCCGGCGATCTTGCCCGCATTGATGGCGACGAGGTGGGGTGGGCCCGCGTGCAGATCGGCCGCATCGGCCCCTGCCGGGCGCTGCTACGCTTCGACGAGGCGCTGCGGCGCGCCGAAGAGGCGCGCGCGATCCTCGATATGGCGGGGGAGCGCCTGCGCGCGGCCAGCATCGACAACAACCTGGCCATGCTGCTCGATCAGATGGGCCGGCCAGCGGATGCGTTGGCCTACAGTGAGCGCGCCCTGGCCACGTACCGCGCTACCGGCGCGCGGCACGTCGCGCTGATGTTGGACACCCTCTCCAATCACGCCTTACTGTTGTGGCGATTGGGACACGTCCGCGCCGCGCTCCAGGCCCATCAGGAGGCGCGTGACGGCTACGGAGCGCTCGGGGCGGCGCTGTACGCGGCGCGCGAGGATCTCAACATCGGCACGGTCTACCTGGCGTTGGGTCACTACGCCACCGCGATGGGCCTGCTGGCGTCTGCCCGCCGTGACTTGCGCGCCGCCGGGCTGGCCTACCCTGCCGCCCAGGCCGGCCTATATCTCCTGGAATGCGACGTGCGTCTGGGGCGGTTCCGCGAAGCCCTCGCCACGGCAATCCATCTGCGCGCTGAATTCGCCCGCTGCGAGGCCCCCGTGGAACAGGCATGGACGCTGCTATGGGAAGCTCTGGCCCGCGCGCGCGTCGAGGGACCGCGCGCGGCGTTAGGTGCTCTGGAAGGGGCGACGGTCCTGCTGGCGATGGGCCAGTCTGGCCGGATGCTCGCGCCCTACCAGGCGTTGCTCGATATGACGCGGGCGCAGATGTTGCTTGAGACCGGACAGACCCTGGAGGCCGACCGGACCCTCCGACACGCTATTCCCCTGCTCCAACAGGCGGGCTTGGTCGTGGAGGCGGCGACGGCGCAGGTCCTATGGGGAGGCGTCCTGCTGCTGAGCGGACGCCTGAGTGAGGCGCGCGCCGTGGCCAGCTCCGTCTTCGGGTTGGCCGAACGCGAGGGACTGGACTGGCTGGCGGCGCGCGCGTTGCATCTACACGGCCGGGTCCTCCTTGGCGATGGCGCCGACGACGGCGCCCGCACGGTGTTTGCCCGCGCCGTCCACCACCTCGACCGCGTCCATGGCCGCGTTGCCTGGGACGATCGCGCGTCGTTCGCCGGGACGACCACCGACCTGTATCGGGATGCCATCACCCTGGCCTTGCGCCAGGGCCGTACCGCCGTCGCGTTGCGCTACGTCGAACGGTCTAAAGCACGAGCCCTGGCCGATCATCTCCGCGCGGGCGTTGAGGTGCAACCTCGCGCGCGCGATGAGCGGTCACGGGACCTCGTCGCCGAACTGCAGGCGCTGCGCGACCGCCTTGCATGGCTGGAGGCGGTCACGACCACGCGCCCGACGGATGAGGGCGGGGGGACGAGCCCCATCGTACCCGTGGCGCCTGTCCCGGCCGCGCGTTGGGGGATTGGTTCCGGCGAGACCACGACCACGACCCAACCCGAGGCGATGGCTATCGAACAGCGCATCGCCGATGTCTGGCGCGAGTTGCAGCGTCACAATCCCGCGTACCATGGTCAGGCTGCAGCGCTCGACCTTGCCGTGGCCGATGAGGATGACGGCGAGCAGGACGACGAGGACACGGGCGCCGCGCGCTGGGTCGAACGGACCCAGGTGACGCTGCGTCAGGTGGGGACGGATGCGCTGGTCGAATACACGGCTCTGGGCGACGATCTGGTTGTCTTTGTGCTGCGCGCGGGCATGGTACACGCGCGGCGCCTCGACGGAGCGGCCGTGGCGCTGCGGCGCCTTGTGCCATTGCTACGGCTCAACGTCGAGCGTAGCGCCGCCATCGCCGCCCACTCGGATAGCCTCAAGCGGCAGAGTCTGAGGGCAAACGCCGAGGGACTGCTGCGTCGCTTGCACGAGGCGCTGCTTGCGCCGGTCGCCTCCTGGCTCGACGATGTGACGCGGATCACCGTGGTCCCGCACGGCCTCGCTCACCACGTGCCGTTCCACGCCCTGCATGACGGTCGCGCCTACGTGGTCGAGCACGCCGAGGTCACCTATGCGCCGTGCGGCAGCCTCATCACGCATTTCGCTCGCCGCCATCTGGCGGTCACAGGGGCCAGACGTGGGCATGCCCATCCCGCCCTGGTTCTATCCTGCTCCAGTGGCGGCGCTTTGCCCCACGTTGCCGCCGAGGGCGAGCGCGTCGCCGCGATACTAGGCGGCCGTTTGCTGCGCGACGGCGCCGCGTCGCTTGTGTCGCTGCGCGCGCTCTGCGGCGATTGTACGGTGTTACACCTGGCCGCGCATGCCCGCTTCCGGCCGGATGAGCCGTTGTTCTCCGCGCTCCAACTCGACGACGGCCAGCTCTCGACGCTTGATGTGTTCAACCTGGATCTGCGCTGTTCGCTCGCGACGTTGAGCGCGTGCGAGACGGCGTTGGGCACGGTCGGCGCCGGCGATGAGGTGATGGGCCTGAGCCGGGCGTTCTTGTACGCCGGCGCGCCGTCGTTATTGCTCTCGTTGTGGAAGGTGGCCGATAGCTCGACCGCCGCGCTGATGGAGTGGTTCTATCGCTCGCTCGTGGCCGGCGCCGATAAGGGCACGGCCTTGCGCCAGGCCCAACTGGCTCTCTTGCACGGGGAGCCCGGAACGCGCGCGGACTGGAGCGCGCCGTTTTTCTGGGCGCCGTTCCAATTGGTCGGGCATCCCGGCCCGCTTTAAGCCCGCGCCGATGGTCTATCCGGTCTATCAACCGGGCCAGGACAACAACAAGACAACAATAAAGATGCATAAGGAGGAAAGACATGGCGGACAGGGACGGACAATCTTTTGGTAGCGACGCGGGGCCTGTGACACCGGCCCCGGACTGGCCCTCGTGGCGCGACCACGAGCACCCCCGCTACATGCCAGGCGAGATCCTGATCAGCGTCACCGACGGCGTCGGCGCGCCTCCCGCTGACGATCCGCGCGTGCTCAGGCTACTGGAGAGCGTTGCCAGGCTGATCGGGGTTGACCGCCTGGCTCCTGTCGGTGCGCCGGTTGGACGCACTGTCCCTGACCGGGTCCGTGCCCCGGTCGCGGCAGACGATGTGGAACCTGAACCGGAGGAGGGTGACATCCGCGTCGACGTCGACTCCCAGGTCGGCGCGGGTACGGTTACCGTGCTGTCAGACGATGGGCAGAGTCGGCAGCGCGTCGAGGCGGCTCCCCAACCGCCGTTGACCCTGAACCTGCGCCTTCCGGGCGGCGCGCCACCCGATGGCGTCAAGCGCGACGCGGTCCGCACGGCCGTCGACCGTATCAATGGCAACCTGGAGCGTCTGCGCGACGGGGGGCTCGCCGTCTCGTCGGCCATGCCCAACTGGATCTGCGGCAGTACCGACGCCAAGATACACGGCGGACCCGGTACCTCGCCCGACACGGCGCCAGACGGGGCCTGGACTTTTACCGTGCCCCCGTCCGGCTCGTGGGCGCGTGACCTGGAGGGGTCCGGGGATCGGCCAGTAGGCCAGCCGGTCGTGGTGGCCGTGCTCGATTCGTCCCCGGGCTGGGAGAGCGTGGCCGACGCGGCGCGACGCTTCTCAGGCAACGCCCTGCTGCAGCGTCTGGCCGACGGGGCCGTCATCGACGACTGGGACCGCTTCACGCCGCGCTCCGACATCCCCAAGGTTGGCTCGCACGCCACGCCCGACCATGGCCTCTTCGTCGCCGGCATCATCCATGGTATTGCTCCTCACGCCCGCATTCACTTGCTGCGCGTGCTTGATGGCATCGGCTTCGGCGACACCGCATCGCTCCTGGCGGCGCTCGACTATTGCCTGGATCTGGCGCGGCGCGGACAACGCGTGGTGGTTAACCTGAGCCTGTACGCGCTCATCCCACCCGACGATGAGGTGTGGGCCTACTGGTTCGCGGACGGCGCCGCGCGGGTCGCTCCGTTCGAGCCATCCCGCCAGGCCCCCTTGCTGGAGATCATCGACGAGGAGATCGAGCACCGCATCGCCCTCTTGCTCGACGCCGGCGTCGTGGTGGTCGCCGCGGCGGGTAACGACGCCTTCGTCTATGACCACCACCCGCAGCCGCGCATCCCGGCCGACTACGATACGGTGCTCTGCGTCGTGGCGACCGACCGCGACGGCGCGATCGCCGCCTACTCGAACGCGGCCGACGTACCGATGACGGGCAACTGCGTGGCCACCTGGGGCGGCCAGGGACGTCAGGAGACGCTTGGAACGACGGCGGGGCCGGCGACGACCGTCGACGTGGTCCCCACCGGGGTGGACCCGCGCGACGGTGTGGTCGGTCTCTACACGCAACCCTCCGTCGATGCCGCGCTTGGGCCGGTCGATAATAGCAGCGGCTGGGCCTACTGGTCGGGCACCTCGTTTGCCACGCCGATCATCAGCGGCCTGGTGGCCAACCTATTGGCGCGCGACCCCACGCTCACGCCGCGCGGCGTGATGAGGGCCATCGCCGCCATGGCCACGCCGGCGGGCGTCTCCCCGTCCCTGGGCTGCCCGTACATCCGCGTCGAGCAGCGGCAGTGGCCGTAGGTAGGTACCCGTTTCCCTCACCCCTTTGATCCAGGGCCTGCGTGCGCCGATATGCTACTATAGCGAGAGTTGCGGACGCACTATAATAGACGTGGGTGTCTCCTCGCGTCGCGCCTCGTTCCGTGGCGCCGGCGGTCTCCCCTGAACGGGCCTCTCGACAGGCCCACGCTGCTGGCCGATAGTATAGTGAGAGTCTCGGCGTTGCGCCGCCCTTGCGACGCGCGAACGATCAAAGAAGGTCGAACATCATGGACGTTGAGGATCTGGCGTCGTTCCCCCTGCATCGGGTCGCCGCGCGCGATGGCCTCGTCATCGACGCGGCCACCTGGACCGACGCGCATACCTATCATCAGACGGCGCAACGGCTCCATCACCGCGCCTTACACGGATGGGGTATCGTGGCGGGGCTGACCGTCATCCCCGGCGACCCGACGCGCCGCACGGTCATCCTGCAGCCGGGGCTCGCCCTCGACAACGATGGCCAGCTGATCGTCGTGCCGCAGCCGACGCGCGCCGAGATCCCGCCGGGCTATCAAGGGGTGGTGTGCCTTGTGCTCCGCTTCGCTCAGGCGCCCCTCGCCTCGGGAGCGCGCGGCCCGGCCACGCGCCTGGCCGACTCCTATCACCTCGAGTTGATCCCGCCGCCCATCCTGCCGGGGGACATCGAGGTGGCGCGGATCGACCTCGCGACGACCGACACGCCGATCCGGCCGAGCACGGGGTCCGCGCGGCCGCAGCCGGGCGAGATCGACGCGCGTTTCCGCCGTCAGCCGCGCCCCGCGGTCGCCGACACTGTCACCATCGCTCAGCTCGCCGGCGCCGCGGACGACGGCCTGCACGGCCAGGGAGTGATCGACATGGTGCGCGAGTGCGGCGCGACCTCGCCGTTCGCGCTGCAGTTCCTCGGCCCGCTCCCCATCGACGAGGCGATTGCGCGCTGCGCCATTCTGTACATCAGCGGCGCCGGTGAGTTCCGCCTCACGCCCCACGAAGGCGCGCGCCTGCGCGCCTTTGTCGATGGCGGCGGGGTGGTTCTGGCCGAGCCCTGCGTCGACCGTGAGACGCGGCAGCGGGAGAACGGCCGCTTCGTGGCGAGTGTCCGACGGCTGATGGCGGATCTCCGGATCGACCTGACGGAGATTGGCCGGGGCCATCCGCTCTTCCACGCGCGCCACGTGTTCGGCCTGGCGCCGGACGGCCTCGGCGGGTCGGCGCCGATCCTGGGCGGGGGTAACGTCTTCCTCAATCCCAATGACTACGCGTGTTGCTGGCAGGGCGGGACCGAGGCGGAGCCGTTGCCGCGCGAGACCATCCGCGGGGCCATGGAGTTTGCCGCGAACCTGGCCTGGTACGCCGCGGACCGCGCCGGGCGGCAAGCGTCGGCGCATGACGGCGCCGCCGCCCCTGTCATTGCTGGCAGGGCACAGCAAGAGGAATAGAGAGAACACGCCATGGCTAACGGAATCCGCGTCAGCTTGACCCCCGAGACGCTGCACGCGCCCCTCGACGGCAGCCCTGTCGAGGCGGTCATCGCGATGCAGAACACGGGCACGGACGTCGACCAGTACGCCGTCGAACTCGATGGCCTGCCCAGTACCTGGTACAGCCTGGTCAATCCGGCGGTCGCGATGTTCCCGCAGGACAAAGAGGAGGCCCGGCTGATCGTGCGGCCGCCCAAGGGGGGCAGCGTCACGGCCGGCGCCTACCCCTTCCGCGTCGCGGTCGTCTCGCGCAAGGACAACGCGGAGACCAGCCGCGTGGAGGGCGTGCTGCGCATCGGCGCCGTCTCGGTATTCGACCTGGAGGTCGCGCCGCGCAAAGTCATCGCCACCTGGTGGGGACGCTTCAACATCGTGCTGCGCAACAGCGGCAACGTCGACCTGGACCTGGCCCTGGAGGGCAGCGATCCCGAGGACGCTTGCCGCTACACCTTCCGCCCGGAGTCGCCGCTCCTGAGCGCCGGCGAACGCATCACCGTACGCGCGCGCGTGCGGCGACGCGGCCTGCACCAGGTCGGCTACCGCAAGCAATTCGACGTCAAGTTTGCCGCCCAGCCCAGCACAGGGCAGTCGCGCACGGTGCACGCCCAGTACATCCACACCCCGCTGTTCCGCACCTGGCGTCCCGTGCGGCGCTGGCTGCTGCTCTTCTTGCTGCTCTTCTTGCTGCTGCTCTATCTGACGGTACCTCCGGTGAACCGCTACGTGCGCGCCGAGGCGTCCACCATCCGCGGCGCCGTCTGCGTGTACGTCAGTATAGTGTGCCTTCGGCACATCCACATCACCCTGCCGCATCCGAAGCACACCACGGTGACGACCTTTGCCGTCGACGACGGCGTGCAGGGGACGGACCTGTACCAGTTCAACTACGTGCCGGCCAGGGACTGGCAGCATTGTCTGACCCCGCCCATCGGCCACGATTGCCATCCTAGCTACTATGAAGGGACCAATAGCGCCTCCGACGTGCCCCTCACCTACGCGACGATCGCGTTCACGGGCACGGCGGTCGCCTACTATGCGACGCGCGGCAGCAACCGCGGCTTCGCGGCGGTCTCGATCGATGGCGGAAGTGAAAGCATCGTCAACCTCTACGGCCCGGCGCCACAGTATCACCCGCGACCGGGCGACCACCATAGCCCCCTGGTGACACAGAGAGGTGACCTGCCTCTCTATCAAAGGTCAGGCCTGACGAGCGGCGTCCATACCTTGAAAATCCGCGTCACCGGCTCCAAAGATATGAACAGCACCGGCACCTTTGTGACCGTGGATCGCGTTGACATCACGCTGCCCCCCACCCGCTCCTGACGAAAGCCCCACCGTGCAACACAATGCCTCTACGTCTCGGGTGTACCTTAAAATAGATGCATCCCTACGTCTCCCGACGGACCGTGGGCGCGCCGGGGCGTGTTGGGGCCTGCCTGGGGCGTCATGCTACACTTGTAGATAACGCTGGATCTCAGCGATCCGGGAGAGGGCTCTCATGCGGTGATCCGATGGCGTGCGCGGGAGTCGAGGGGATAGAGGGCGAGGCCAGCTACCATGCCGGAGACGATCCAGATCGGTCTTGCAGCCGATACGTTCCACGTTCTTGCCGACGGGAAGCCCGTGCGGGCGGAGGTGATCGTGCGGAATATCGGGCTGGCCGTGGACCAGTATGCCCTCGTGCTCGACGGTCTGCCTCACTCCTGGTACACCATGCGCGCCACCACCGGGGTGCTTTTCCCGCAGGACAAGGAAACGGTCGAGTTGCTCTTGTGTCCTCCCCCGGGTCTGGTCAAGGCCGGCGTGTACCCCTTCACCGTCTCGGCGGCGGCGCTGGCCGACCGCTCCCAAACGCGGCTGGCCTCGGTCAGGCTGGACGTGGCGCCCGTGACCACGCTGGACCTCAGGCTGACGCCCCACCGCGCGATCGGCCACAAGGCGACCTTCGAGGCCACGGTTCATAATAACGACAGCAACGTCGACGTGGACCTGGATTTCGACGTGCGCGACGAGGACGACTACTGCTACGCCGTCTTCCGACCGCGCGCGCCGCACGTGGAGGCGGGGCGTCAGGCCACGGTGCGCATGAAGGTCCGGGCGCACCGCCATCGCGTGGTGGGCAAGCGCCAGTCCTGCCAGCTCCAGGTCACGGCGCGGCCGAGTCATGGCGAGCCGCGCACGGTGCGGGTTGAGTTCGAACACCTGCCCTGGCTCGGCAGCTGGCGGCCCCTGCGGCGTCTCCTGCTGCTCGTCGTCGTCGTGTTTACGATTGGCGTGCCGTACCCGCGCAACCCCGTCAAGCAGTTCTTTTGTATGCGCACCGCCGTCTGCACCCTGTTGCACGCCGGCTGGCAACTGCTCGGCGCGGAGGGACCCCCCACCCCTCGCCCCATGGCTGACTGGCCCCCCGATCCCTACCCGCGGGATCGCCGGTCCATCGCTCCTCTCCCGACCGCGGGAGAGGGGAAGCCGGACAGAGCTTCCGGCCACCTGGCGCCTGGCAACCGGGCGTATGCAATACGCCCCTACGGGCGCCTGGTACCTGGCCCATCCGGCGTTGTCTCCGCATCTATCCCACAGAGTTCGGCAGCGGACGCGCCGTCCGTGGTAGGATAGACGTTCGGGGAGGACCGCTGACCGATGACGATGACGCCCGGCGCTGACGCGATCAGCGTCCGCTTGACGCCCGATACCGTGCTTGCCCTCGACGGCGCCAATGCGCTGCCGGCCGATGCGGTCATCACCGTCGAGAACATGGGCGTGACGGTCGACCATTATGAGCTGACGTTGGACGGGCTCCCGGAGTCGTGGTATACCCTGTCCACGACGAGCGTGGCCCTGTTCCCACGGGACAGCGAAGAGGTGCAACTGGCGCTGCACCCACCCAAGGGCGAGGGCGTCAAGGCCGGCGCTTATCCCTTTAGCGTCACCGCCCGCGCCCATGCCGACCTGGCGCAGATCGGCCGCGTCGAGGGGACCCTGCAAATCGGGGCCGTCACCACGTTCGAGCTTGATTTGCTGCCCGCCAGGGCCACCGGCCGCATCGGGCGCTATAGTGTCCTGCTCAACAACAGCGGCAACGCCGACCTGGATGTCCACCTGGACGCGACCGACGCCGAGAACGCGCTCCGCTACTCCTTTGTGCCCGCCCTGGCGCGCGTCGAGCCGGGTCAGCGTAGCCGCACCCGCCTGGTGGTGCGGCCGCCCCACCGCTTCGGCTTGATCGGCAAACCCAGGCGCTACGAGTTCGACCTGCATGCCCGGCCCGACCAGGGCGGGGGGCGCGACATCCGCGGCACGCTGATCCACACTCCCCGGCTGGCCGGTTGGGGACCAGTGTGGCGCTTGCTGCTGGTGCTGCTGGCGGTGGGGTTGATCGTCGGAGGAATCTGGTACATCAGTCACCCCACGCCGCAACTCGCCAAGACCAACCTCGCGTTCGGTGACCGCCAGATCGGCGCGAATAGCGGCGTCGACACCATCCCGCTGACCAATACGGGCACCACGCCGCTCGACGTCTCCAACGTCGCGGTCACCGGCAAGAATCCCGGCGACTTTTTCATCACCGGCAATACCTGCATCGGCGCCCCCATCCAGCCGAACAGTGGCTGCGTCATACGCGTCCTTTTCCGGCCGCGAACCATCGGCAAGCGCAGCGCCCAGATCCTGATCGCCGACAACGCCCGCAAGGGGCTCAAACAGACGCCGTTCCAGGACGTGGAGTTGAGCGGCAACGGCATCGACCCCTACAGCTATTTCAGCCCCGGCTCGGTGGTATTCCCGGAGAACCCGCAGCTCACGGCCAGCGATCCCGTCACCGTGACCCTGGCTAACACCGGTACCACCCCTCTCAAAATCGGCCGCATAGACATCATTGGCCCGGATCGCGGCGACTTCAGCCGCACCGGCGCATGTCCGTCGACGCTGCCGGTGGGCGGTGTCTGCTCCCTCGGCGTCCGCTTCACGCCCGCCGGCGTCGGGCCGCGCCGCGCCGCCCTGCGGCTCATCGGCAACGCCGCCAACAGCCCCGCGCTGTTGGCGTTGCGGGGCAGCGGCGTCAACCCGGAGGTCAACGTCAGCCCCGGCAACTACGGCTTTGCACAGTATGACCTGGGCGTCACAAGCAAGCCGACCACCATTTTGATCGCCAACAGCGGCACCACGCCGCTCAGAATCGGGCGCGTCGCGTTCGATGGACCCGAGGACGCCGGCCAGCGCGACTTCGGCGTCTACCCCCGGGGCAACACCTGTCTCCGCGCGGTCATCCCGCCCCAGCACAGCTGCACGGTCGGCGTGACCTTCACGCCGCAAGCGGCCGGCCTGCGCAACGGCGCGCTCTATATCCATTCCAACGCCAGCCGCTACCCGCAGAGGGTTAGCTTCACCGGGCTCGGGGTCATCGCCCCCACGTGGACGCCGACCCCGACCGCCACGCCGATACCCACGCGCACGCCTCGCCCCACGGCGACACCGACGGCCACACGGCCGGCGCCCACGCCCACGCTCGTGCCGACCCCCATCATTTTGCCTACATCGCGGCCCGCCACGGCGACGCCCACGCCCATGCCCTCGGACACCCCTGCGCCAAGCGCAACGCCCGTGCCCTCGGACACACCGGCGCCCGCGCCGCCCACGGCCATCCCGCCGACAGCGCCGCCTCCGACGGCTGTGCCTCCAACAGTACCGCCACCACCAACGGCCATCCCGCCGACAGTACCACCACCACCGACGGCCATCCCGCCGACAGTACCGCCACCGCCGACGGCTATCCCGCCGACAGCGCCGCCACCGACAGCCGCGCCACCGACGCCACGGCCGACCCATACCCCGCGGCCCCGGCCAACAGCAACGCCACGGCCGACCCATACTCCCCGGCCGACGGCGACGCCACGGCCAACGCCCCGACCCACGGTCACGGCGACCCCCCGGCCCCGGCCGACCCCGACCGTCGCCCCGCTGCGCATGTTCGTCCGCGGGCACAAGCTGGCTTTCGCCAACCAGGAAATCGGCACGTCCAGCCACGCCGAGCGGATTGTCGTGGTCAACACGTCTACCAGGCCGATCGTGATGGGGCGGGTCTCGGCCACGGGCGATTTCGCGGTGGTCGCGCCCGATACCTGCTCAGGCCGACCGCTGGCGCCGCGCCGGACCTGTACGATCGCGGTCGTCTTCCGTCCCCGCGTGGCGGGACGGCGCTCGGGGGTCCTGCGCATCACAAGCAACGCCATCAACAGCCCGCAACTCGTGGCGCTACAGGGCATCGGCCTCCCTCCACCGACGGCCACGCCCCGCCCAACGGCCACGCGACGGCCGACGGCGACACCACGGCCGACGGCGACACCACGGCCGACGGCGACGCCGCGTCCCACGGCCACCCCGCGTCCCACGGCCACCCCGATCCCACCGCTGATGGTGTTGAGCACGTACCACATCACCTTCGCCGACCGGCGCGTCGGCGGCGGGCCCAGCGGCGTCCATACCGTGATCGCCGTCGATGCGGGCAGCAGGGCGATCGCGCTGGGTCGGGTCGCCGTGGAGGGCGCCGATTTTGCGCTCGCCCCGCCCGATACATGCTCAAACGTGACGCTGCAGCCGCGCCAGAGTTGCACGATCGGCGTCATCTTCAAGCCGCTGGGGGTTGGGCCGCGCACCGGCCGCGTGCGCATCCTGAGCACCGCCGCCAACAGCCCGCGCTTCGTGGCGCTGACCGGCGTCGGCCTTGCGCCGCCCACACCGACGCCGCGTCCCACCGCGACGCCACGTCCGACAGCCACGCCGACGCCGCGTCCGACGGCCACACCGCCGCCGCCGATGCTGGCGCCGAGCATAGATCGTCTGACGTTCTCGCCCCGCCGCATCGGTACGACGAGCCAGGTCCATCAGCTGATTCTGGTTGCCGTGGGCAGCCGGCCACTGACCGTGGGTCGCATCAGCGTCGAAGGGCAGAGTTACAGTCTGGTCCAACCCGATGGTTGCTCCGGGGTGACACTGCAGCCGCGCGAGCAGTGTACCATCGGGGTGATCTTCAGACCGGTGGCCGTAGGTCCGCGCCACGGACGCCTGCGCATTCCAAGCACCGCGGCCAATGGTCTGGTCTACGTGGGCCTGAACGGCGCTGGTTTGCCCGCGCCGGCGCCGACTCCGATCCCCCCGCCTCCAGCGTCGACGGCGCGGATCAACCTGAGCAGCTACAGCCTTGCCTTCGGCACGCACAACATCGGTACACCCAGTGCGCCCCAGACGGTGACGATCGTCAATGTCGGCACGGGGCCGCTGACCCTGGCCCGCATCACCATTGGCGGCGCTGACCAGGGCGATTTCGCCGTGGCCCAACCGGACAACTGCTCCGGCAATATGTTGACGCCGCACAGCACATGTAGTGTCGCGGTCGTCTTTACGCCATCGATGCCGGGCCTGCGCCGCGCGCGCCTCCGCATCCTCGGAACCGCCACGAACAGTCCGCAGACCGTGGCGCTCGAAGGCGCCGGCAGATCATGATAGTTGCCAGTTGCCAGTTGCCAGTTGCCAGGGGATAGTGGACCGGACTTTACGAACGTGTGTGACTGTCGACGAACAGCAAGGTCACGGTGCAAAGCGGCAGACAGCAACTGTTACTGACAACTGACAACTGACAACTGACAACTGACAACTGACAACTGACAACTGACAACTACGGGAGGACACCATGGCTCTTCCACTGGTCACGACGCAACGTCATGCCCGCGCCGAGGACGGACTTGCGCTTGCCTGGCAGGCCGTGCCGGGAGCGATGCGCTACGGCCTCATCATTGGCCTGCCCGACGTACCGCTCCCGCCGCTCGACGTGGTGATGAAGGGCGCGCTGCGCAGTTTCACCATCATGGGCATCCCCGTGCGCTTCACGGGCGCGGTCGACGTCGGCTCACCGGTCGGCGAGGACCGCCAGTATAGCCTGATCGCCTATCGCGGCGACGGTACCATCGTGCCCGTGCCCGGAGTGGGGTATTATCCGGCGCGGCAGGCGCCGCGCGACCGCGACTACCACCTCCTCCAACCGCCCGCGCTCGCGTCAGAGCCACAGCCAGCCCCGCCGCCACAACCAGCGTCCGAGCCGGTGAGCAGCGCTGACACCGCACTCGACGAGTTCGGCGATCCGTTACCTGTTGCCGCTGCGCCCGACGCTGCATCCGTGGCGCCAATTGACCTATCCGACGGCTCGACGAGTGGCCCAACGGACGGTTCAGCGGCCAGCCCAACAGGCAGCGTCCCTGTTCAGGATGCGGCGCCCGTCGAGCGCAGGCCACAGGCCGCGTTTGCCGCCGCGACGGCGGGACCTACAGAGGACGCGAGCCTCGTGGACCCTATCGCGGAACCGGCCGCCGCGTCCGCGCCGCCCGTCACAGCGGAGTCGGTGGACGTGGCGGACTCGGCGGACTCGGCGGCCGGCGTGCTGGAACCGTCGCGCGCGGAGTCCGAGCCCGTATCGCCGGCCGAGGACACCTCCCTGTTCGCCTCCGCCGTGTCGGCCGACGACACAGTGCATCAACCGGCGGCTGAACCAGCGGCGACAATCCCCGCGACGGTCGAACGACAGGATGGCGGGACGGGATGGAGCGACGCGGCCAGCGGGCGCCAGACCGCGGACGACCTGGAGTCGGCCCCGGCTCCTACCGTGACTGCGGCCGCAACGGAACCGGCCACGAGCGAGGATCAGGCCGCGCGCGCTGATGGGGACCGGTTCGGGCGCGAGAGCGAGGCCCGGCTTGCGGGCGTGGGCGAGGATCAAGTCGGGCCCGTGGGCGTGGGCGAGGATCAGGCCGTGAGCGAGATCCGGAATAGTGGCACCGGAGTGGAGCGGCCGGTGGGCGACGCGACGCCGCGCGCGCGTGAGCTAACGGCCCTGCTCGACGAGGCCGAGCTACACCTGCGCTGGGCTGGCGACGAGCGGGACATCGCGCGCCTGCTCGATCAGGCCCGTGCCCTCGACCCATCGGATCGCCGCCTGCACGAACTGCAGGATCGGCTGCGGCAGCGGCAAGAGGTGGGAGCGGCGGAGGCCGCGCCGCCATCGGTCGAGCAGTTGCTGGCCGAGGCGCGGCGGTTAGTGGACAAGGCCGACTACTGGCCGGCCGTCGACCTCTACACGCAGGTCCTGGCCGTGCAGGAGCACAACGACGAGGCGCGACAGGGCGCGGAGCGGGCGCGCGCGCTGGCTCAGTGGACGGCGCTGATGTCCGGCTCCCGCCGGGATGCCAAACGGTTGCGGCGTATCGGCGACGAGTTTGCCCACGCGCCCGACCTGGCCGCCCAATCCTTCGACGCCTCCTTCGCCCTGCGGCCCACCGTCGCCGCCTTGCAGGGCTGGCTGCTGGCGCTGGCCCACGACAAGGGTGGAGATGCCGTGATGGAGACGGCGCGTCACGGCGTCGAGACGCTTCGCTCCTGCGGCCGCGTCGAGGTCGACGCCACCCCGGCGCAGGAGCGCGCGCTAGCCCGCATCCAGAGCGAGGCGCGCGCGGGCACGCCAGGGGCGCTATCCGCCGTCGAGGACGCCATCGCGGATCTCGCGGCGGCGCTGGAGGCTGTCCGGCTATCGGCCGATTGAGCAAAGGGAGTTGACCAGGGCCATGTAGTTGTCGATCGCGTGGGCGATTCTCGGGGGGTAGGGGCGTATTGCATACGCCCGGTGGCGCGTGCCCTGGGCGTATGCA
>JAABUX010004577.1_pt1 | contig 17418 bp, 20 predicted proteins | sample 5561851 | NCBI WGS metagenome assembly JAABUX01 (sample SAMN10711883, study PRJNA513361) | rock metagenome | isolation source: Antarctica rocks | place: Antarctica: Victoria Land, Richard Nunatak red sandstone | collected 2016-01-03 | reverse complement strand
CGCGAACACGGCTTCCAAACGCCGCTTGTCGCGCTCTTGCTCGGCGCCGGCGCGAAGCCCAGCGACAATGCGATCGCCGTGACGGCCGCGCACCGCGAGCTGACACCCATTCGCGACGTGCTCGCGGCGGGCCATCCGATGACCGTACCGATCGCGGGCGCCCTGGGCGATCGCGCATTCCTCGCAGCGCGCGTCGGCGAGGCCGATGCAGCGGCGCGCGACGCCGCATTCGGCTTGGCCGTGATCAACGGCGAACGAGAGGCGGCGCAAGATCTGCTTGCGGCAGGTGCCGAGATCGACGCGTACCTGCCGGTGCACGCGCACAGCACCGCGCTGCATCAAGCCGTTGCCAACGGCGACCTGCCGATGATCGAGATGCTGCTGGCACACGGGGCGCGTACCGATATCACCGACACGATTTGGGACGGCACGGCGCACGACTGGGCGACCTACGGCGACAATGTGGCGGCGGCCGCCGCCCTGGAGGCGGCGGGAGACGCGACGGCCCGAGCGAGTCGGGACGGCGCATGACCATCGCCGCGCACGCATCGAGATCGTTCAGCCAGAATACGAAACGCCCGCACGCGACACACTCGAAGCACTGGCCTGCGTCGCTTCTCCGCCCGAGTCAATCGCTATTGATCTTTGGATCCTAAGCCGTGGCCGCGACGAAACGCAAGGGACACTTCCGGTGCTCGCTGCGCTCCGCTCCACGTTCGGCTGCGCCGCCCTTGTCCGCTGCGCCGTTCCATCGCGTCCACGTCTTGGCCGGACCCATCAACAGCGACCGCCTCGGGCGGAGAAGGGTTCAAACCAATGACGACGCTCTACACGATCAGCGACGACCGCACGAAGTTCTGCCGCAAGGCGATGAAAGCCAACGACGGGGTCTGGAATCCCGTGACCGGCGCCTGGATGTTTACGAAAGCCGGTGATCACGCCAACGCGACGTGCGAACTGTACCGTGCGACGCGGCCGAGTGCGGCGCAACTGGAGGCGCTGCTTTCGATGGCCGTCGACGGAACGGGAGCGCAGGCGTGGACTTCGATCCGACCGTGACGCTCCCCGACTTCACGCAATTCTCGCGTGATGAAGCATCGCGGCTCTTGAGCGCCGGCTATACCGTCCGGCGGCTGCTCGGAACGCATCCGCTCGAGGACGTGCCGACCGACGTCGTCTCGGACATCTTCGATGCCTCGGAATTCGAGGAACGCGCGCGACGCGGGTCGCGCCGCCGTCGCAGCGCCGCGTAACGGCGCAGCTCTTACCTAACGCACTCGCGCGGCGCTCGTAAGGGCGCCGCGCTTCTCTTTTGGAGGCTTCGATGCGAAGCTCTGTTTCGTCGCGCCTGAGCGACGTCGTCTCCGCGCTGCTCGTTGACGCGAGCGAACGCGACCGCGCGATCGTCGCGGAGCATGTGTGCGCGTATCCCACGCCGTTGTTAGAGCGCTTGGTTGCGGCGCAATGCCGCATTCGCCCACTCGCACAACGCGAACGCTATCGCGACGTGTCGCCGGCGCTCCGGCGTCTCGGCGTCGACGTCGACGGCTGGCCGGTGCCGCCGGCGGGACTCTTCGTCGTCGAGGAGCGCACGCTGTACCTGCGCTCACGAACTCCGATGACGATTGGCCACGAGACGGCGCATGCGATTGATTGCGCGCTCGGCAACGGCGTCTACCGTAGCGGCTTCGACCCGCAAATACGTGCGGCATTTGCCGCGGCGCGCTCGTTCGTGACGCCATACGCTGCGTCGGGACTCGACGAATACTTCGCGGAGTGCGTCCGCGCTTATGCCGACGTGCTCAACGACGTGGCTTCGCCCTGGCCGCGCGCGACGGGTGAACGTCTACGTGCATGCGATCCGGCAATGCACGCGATCGTCGCCGAGATATTCGCTTCGGCGACCTAGCCCGAAACGCCGGCGATGTCGGCGTCGCGCAGTAAAACTGCGCCTGATGATGGGCTTCACCGTCACTGCCTGATGGAGGTTTCACCATGTCTCGTAAAGCCAAGACGAACGGTAGCACCGCGCTTGCGACGGTCGCGATCGCGCCGTCGGCGCTGCAAATCACGCGCGCAGACGCAAACGCGCGCATCAAGACGCGCGCGCTCGAACTGTACTACGAAGCGCGCACGCAACGTGACGAGCGCATTCGCGCCTTCGAGGCCGAGTACGGCCGCGCCGATCGCATCGACAACAGCGTCCTCGCGGACTTGCAGCGTACCCAAGCGCGACTCGCTGCGATCGCGGCGCGGCAGCAACGCGCGAACGCGAGCGGCGGCGAGCCGAAGGTCGCGAAATTCGTCGACCAGATCGGCACCATGATCGTAGGTTATTGAGAATCAGCGTTACCCGTCGAAGCCCGCTGGAACCCATCCTCTTGTTGAGGTTTGTATGGCCTTCGATATTACTCGTTACCCGTTCATTGTCAGTGACGATCTGGGGCAACGGTGGATCTCGCTCCGAGAACGGCTCGGCGCACCCGAAACGACGTTGAAAGCTTACGCGAGCGATCTCAACGACTATCTCCGATGGTCTTCGTCTCGGCGGCGGCCGCCTTACCCGCTCGCGCTTGACGGAATCGCGGACTACGTGCGAGATATGCGCGAAAGAACGGCACGTAGAGGTCAACGGCGCTCGTTCGGCCGTCAGGTCGGTCTCGAGGCAACGACGGTGTACCGACGAATAACAACGCTGCGGCTCTGGTTCGACTATCTCATCGACGTCGACGTAATTACAAAAAGCGCATTCACCCGCGAGAACTCGCGCTTTAGTTCACGCATCGGCCTTGTAAGGAAGCCGATCAACACACCATGGCTTCCGAATGATCGCGACTGGCAAACCATCATCGATCTCGTCGCGGCGGAATCACATCGCAATCGCTTGATGTTCCTGCTGACGTACGAGTGCGCGCTATGGCGCGCCGAGCTGTGCACGTTATCGCTTTCGGACGTCGATCATGCGCTACGGCAAATCGCGATACGGGCCGCGAAGTCGAAGAGCCGCTACGATCGTTGGCTGCCAATCTCGAAGGAAACGGCCGCCCTACTCATCGCGTACGAGCGCAACCTTCCGCCAGCAATGAGCTCGACGGAGCCAATATTCCGGTCTGAGTCACACCGCAACGCCGGAAACGCGATCTCGTCCTGGACGTGGAACAAGGTCGTTGAGCGCATCCGTGATGAGGGCTCGCTGCCGCGTTTCCATCCGCACACAATCCGCCACGTTGCGCTCACCGATCTCGCTCGTGCCGGGTGGGACGTGCTCGAACTCAAAGCGTTCGCCGGACACCGGAAGATCAGTACGACCGAGGTCTATGTTCATCTCGGTGCGCGGCACCTGGCGGAGGCAATGGATCGAACGTGGACAAGCATCTTTGCGGCTCGCCGGCAATCGTTGATCGGGATCGCTCGTCCGTGAGCAATTCGCGTGTAGAGGGTCCGATAAAAAGGCCGAGCTTCTGGCGCTACGGCGGTGGAGTCACGCGCCGCACACCGTGCGTGCGTACAACGATCCATACCTGGTTCGGTTCAAGGAGCCGATTCTCACGTGTTGCGAGAAGTACAATATCAACGTCCAAAGGCGGGTCTCGCTGGTTCGCTTTGTCTGTTACCACATGGCGACTCTGGCGACGCCATATTGGGAGTGGAGCGCTGATGATTGGATGGCGCTGATCGCGGAGACGGTTCCGCCGAACTGGAGGGCGGCATTCCGGCCGTATGTCGTTCTTTTGGCGTTCGGCCTCGGTGGGTTCAATCTGGCCGTCGAAATCATGCCGCCGCGCTTCAAGTCGACAGAATTCGCGGCGACGCTGTGGGGCGTGGCAGTCGTCGAAGATTCGATCGCGTTCGTGCGTGATTACCTCGTGTCGCTTGGCTATCGCGTCGGCAAGACGCAAGCTGGTGGACGTCTGTTGCGGCAAACGCTCGTGGCGACGATGCTTGCGCTGAAAGAGGCCGATGTGCGGCGCTGGGACGAGACCGCCTACTACGCTCTCATCCGCGAAGAGAATCCGTCGGTTTCCATAGCGCTCGCAGGAAAGCGGCGGGATTACGCGCTGGCGACCGCGCTCGCGCTCCACCGTTTGGGAATCTTCGTCGTCGATCCGCAGGTCTTCTCGCACGGGAACCGTTTCGCGAAGGCCGCCTCGACCGGATATACCGCCGAGTGGGGTGAGTGGATAGACCGCTTTGGCACGTTTAGCCTCGCTGCAAAAATGACGCTAAAACACTTTCGGTACTTCCTCCAGTTCGTCGGTCGTTGGGCGTTCACGTACCATCCTGAGGCGTCGCATAGCCCCGGGGATTGGAATATCGAAATCGCGGCCCACTTCGCCGCCTTCGTTGCAAGTGGAAAGGTCGGTGACGTGCAGCGGGAAACCGCGGTCGTCGATGCACGCGCCGGAACCCCACTGAGTCCGAACACGAAGGCCAGCAGACTCGGTATGATCAGAGTGTTTTTCGATACGCTGATTGCCAGCGGGTTGATTCGCCGGCGGTTTGCGACACGCATCGTGTTCCGTCTTCCTGAAGAAGTCGCGCGCCAAGCGGCACCAAAGCCGCGCGATCTTGAGGACGATGTGTGGGCCAAGTTGTTGTGGGCCGGACTCAACCTTGAGACATCAGACCTCGGGCCAGTCTTACGACGTCGATACCCGATTGAGCTTTTGCAGGCGATCGTCGTCGTTTGGCTCTTCGCCGGACTGCGCTGGAGTGAGCTGCATCGCTTGGACAGAGATTGCGTGCGCTGGGAGTACAGCCTGCTGGAAGCCGGCGAAGACGGTGTGCAACCGGCGATCTGTTACCTTACCGTGCCGGTGAACAAATACAAGCCAGAGTTTCGTAAACCCGTTGCCGGTGAAGTCGGAAAAGCGATTGAATCATGGCTGGCCATCAGACCCGATCAGCCGGGAATCATTGACCCAAAGACCCAGCACCGGGGCGATAAGTTGTTCTGCGTGCGCGGGCGCCTTATTGGGACGCGCCTCATTCGCAGCCTGATTCGCTCGATCTGCGCGAAAGCCGGGGTTCCCGATTACGACCGCAAAGGGCGATTCACCGTCCATCGCGCGCGTTCGACGATCGCGACGCAACTCGCGAATGCCAAGGAACCGATGTCGCCGTGGGAGCTTAAAGAATGGCTCGGCCACAACAGCATTCGATCAACGGAATGGTACGTTAACCAGCGTCCGCTGACGCTCGCGAAAAAGTACGCCGCGGCTGATTCCTGGCGGCGCAATCTTGCGCGCATCAAGATAATTCTCGATGCTGGCGTCATTGAATCCGGCGCCGCCGCTCAGGGCGCAACCTCCCGAGCTTATGATCTTGGCCACGGCTACTGCACGGATCGCTTTTTCTCACGCTGCCCGCATCGCATGGCTTGCGCTCGGTGCGGTTATTACGTACCGAAGGATTCGACAAAGGGACAGTTGCTCTCAGCACTCGGCGCAAACGAAGCGCTGTACGAAGAAATTCCGATTCGCGACGAAGAGAGGCTCGCGCTCGAAGGTGATGCAGAAGCTATTCGCCAGCTCGTCGGGGGCTTGGAGGACACTCCGGCCGGCGACGGACGTACGCCTTCCGAGATTCAAGGTCACCCAGTTGAGGTGTTAGAGGAGCCTTGATTCCAGATAACGGGACCGTCAGCGCCCATCTCGCGACGGAGCGCGCGCTCGAGCTGTTCGCGCCCGTGCAGCAAGCCGACTACGTCGGTTGGAACGGGAGCGGCGTCGGGCCGAAGGGCCAGGACGACGCGCTGCTCGCCGGTTATGAAGTCGTCGACGACCCGCTGGGCGCGGAAAACGCCGCCCCGACGACCGACGAAGACGGCGACGTATGCTTACACACCGAGATCGATCCGTACGATGACGAGCCGACGCGCGGCGGTTGCGTTGAGTGCGGCGAAGAGTTTGGGTTGCGCGGCTCGCCGGCGGACGCCGCCGATGCGGCGGAAGAACAGCCGGGTGACGGCGGCGTGGTGGCCGAGTCGGTCGTAGCGGCATGAAGCACGAAGCGGCCCCGGCGCATCGCCGGGGCCGCCCGCTTCTAGACGATGCCTTCCCGCCGCACTTCGTTCGCTGCGCGTATATGCTCGCCATTCGGCGTGCCGCGCGAGATGCGCATCGAACCATCTGCGATCGCGACGCCGTGGAGTGCGACACCTGTCGCGAGCTAGCCTCGGCAATTGCCGAAGCTAACTATCTGCTAAATCATCGCGCCGACCTGACGTCCGGCTGAGATAGCCAGTCACGTTGCCAGGCATTCGATCGCGTGGCGTTGACGGCGTCGTGTACGAATCCTATCTTGTACGGCGTTCTTTAGCATCGATTTTGGAAATGATGCGTTCTACGTCAGCCACCGCGACGCCAGCAGCGTATAGCTCAGTTAATTCGCGCCTACAGTCGAAGACTGCGTCGAATGCCATTTTCTTCAGAACGAGAGACGCGCGTGCTGCGCGATCCTCCGCTACGGCGCCGACTGGACGGAGTGGTTCGTCGGTCGTTAGGTGTGCGACCCGTTCCGGAAATTGTCTTCCGCCGCGCCAAGTAGTGCGGCTCAGGAGACCTTCCGATGCGAAAAAGCCGATTCTCCGAGTCTCAGATCGTCGCGATCCTCAACGAGCATGACGCCGGTACGCCGACGGGAGAGCTCGCGCGTAAGCACGGCGTCCACGCGAATACGTTGCGTCTTTGGAAAGCCAAGTATGGCGGCATGGACGCGGCCGAGTTAGCTCGGCTGAAGCAACTCGAAGACGAGAACACGCGAATGCGACGGATCATCGCAAACCAAACGCTCGAGATCGACGCAATGAAAAACGTGATCTCAAAAAACGGGTGGGGCCTTCACAGCGGAAAGACGCGGTGAAGGCGCTCCTGGCGGAAGGGTTGAGTGAACGGGCCGCATGTCGACTTGCAAGCTGCCCGCGGCGAATATTCCAGTACTGCGTACGGCGCTTCGATGAACCGATGATTATCGATCGCATGCGCGCAATTGCGGCGGAGCGGCCACGTTTCAGCTGGCGACGGATCAATGTGTTGCTACGACGCGAAGGGATCGTGCTCAACCATAAGCGGTCGCGGCGCATCTACGAGCAGAGCAGCTGCAAGTTCGCGCGCGCAAACGTCGTCACGTTCGCTATGTCCGCGGCAAGCACGTGGAGCCGGCAACGCGGGCCCAATCAGCGTTGGTCTGCGGATTTCGTTCACGATACGCTCCGCGAACGGTCGACAGATCCGCGTTCTTACGCTGATCGATGACTTTACCCGGGAAGCACTTTCCGTCGAAGTTGACTTCATGCTTCCGACGCAGCGCGTCTTACGCGTGTTCGACGCGATCGGCTGGGAGCGCGGTCTTCCTGAAACGATTCGGTTCGACCATGGGCTGGAGTTCACAAGTCTAGCGATGCTCAAATGGGGCGCAGAGCACAACGTAGCTCTGCATTTCATCGACCCCGGGAAACCAACGCAGAACGGCCAGGTCGAATCATTCAACGGCAAATTCGCGACGAGCTTCTTAACCCGAACTGTTTCGCCAACGTCGTCGCGGCTCGGATCGCAGCGAGCGAATGGCTCATCGATTATAACGACCTTCGTCCGCATAGCGCCCTCGACTATCTCACGCCAAACGAGTTCACCGCAGCCTTCCTCAATCAGAGCCCTCAACAATTATCCGCGGCGTGAATCTATGGTCTCAGGTCACCTGCGAACATCGTGATCTGCAAGAAGAAACTTTTACGACTTGCCGCAGCGTAGCTGTATTCCAACGCCGGACATTATCACGAAGTGGCGGCAAAGGCTTATAAAACGGAGGTTGTTTCCAACCCAACAACTTCTACAAGGTTTTGGGTTCGTTAAGTCGGCTTCATCAGAGTTTGCCTTAAAGTATCTCTCGGGATAGCTTCTCGCTCAATGCGCTTAATATAGCAAAGAAGGGCTATGTGCACGCTATGCAGAAAAAAACTTTCCTTCGCAGTGTGTCTACGATTGTGCCCTTCACATCTGTTGAAAGAGCTATCTAAATGAATAGCCTTATATGTCGCGCTCGCTTCCTCGCCGCTGTGCCTCTTCTCGTCTTGACAATCTCATGTTCAACACCACTAGAACACCTTTCAACATTAGTACCTAGTCCCGCACCGTCGGTTTCGCAGAAATCACGTTCAGCGGAGTTGGTCGTCCCAGGTCAGACGCATAAACTACCCGATGACCGATTACTTGAGCAAGACGCAACGCCAAGTCTAAATTTGAATGCTGCTCAACTCACGCACTTTAACGCTTTTAATCCAAGGAGATTGGTTAAGAGCCAGGCGCTAGCACCCACGCAAAGTCAACCTGCGCCTTTTACAACCGACCCACGCGCTGACGCCGACGGATATGGGTTCGACGAATATTATAATGGACAGCACTTTGAGGGTGTGACAGCATATAATACTCTCTGGACCAGTATCATTATACCAGGCGGCACGGACGGCTACGGGACACGCGCGCTGTACGCGCCAACGATGAAGCCGCCACGTTCATGCCTTGAAGTGTCGAATCAGTATTTAAATGGAAGCCAATACGTTGCCGTATACGATTTCTGTGAAAATGGTGGGCAGTACGTCGTCAGTAAACAGGCCAGTTCTGAGTTTTCACAAACCTACATTCGATCATATTACGGTAACCCGCAAGCCGGCATTCAGACGGTACTGGAATATTCGAAATCGTTTGATCCATACGTCGTAACTGCGTGCCCGACCTATTCAGCTCAATGCGATGTCGCCGCAATTTACAACTACATTACTAATCGATATGACGTGTTGTACGCTAGAAACGAAGGAAACACTAACGGTGTGACGCAGGGCTGGGATCAAATTGAAACTCACTTTGAAGCGGGCTTCTGCCCTTTACATCCGGATATTTACGCAATTGAGATAAACTTGTACGACGCGAACTCGCATCAAGACGTTCCTGGGACTACTTCTAATTCGTACCGCGTGACGCCGTATCTAAGCGACGGCTGCTTCGCTCGCGGAATTTATCAGTTTAACCCCTACGCCCCTAATACAAGTTGGCAGTCCATCGCTCGCTAGCTCCGACAGCACAATATTGTGTTGTTACTGGACGCGTATGCCTCATCTGTGCGAAGGCGTTGCTGGAAGCAACGCCTTCGTGATTTCAAGTGTCGCGTGGCCTAACAAGCAAGCTCGTTCCATCATCAAACATTATCAAACCGCATTGGCGACCCGCACGGCGGCGCGAGTCTAGTTCGAGCGAGCTACTTGCGGGGTCGTCGCTTATCAGAAGAATTGCACCCAATTCCCTTGCTTCGTGGCACGGATCAGCTCCGTTGACATCAAATACCGTTACACCGGGTATGAGTACATTAATAGATCCCGATCTTAAACGCCATGCAACGAGTCGCTGGACCGCGGAAGTTTCAAGCCAGTGAAACAATGTAGACGGCTTACCGCGCTTTGCAAGCAAATCGCCATAGTAAGCAGTTGGATGTGTTCCCGAAAGACGTGCCGCGTATGTGATCAAAGACGCCGCTACGAGCGCTGTCGCGCTCCGCCCAATTTCGCCGCGGGACAATACCAGAACTATCGACACGATGCAGATTACAATAAATACGTTATGAGTTGTGGCGTCGTTTTTGAAGATCTGTTCGACGTTAAACACTTGCACGGCCGCGATTCCGAAGGCAATGGCTGCAACAACATTAGAACGTCTGGAAAGCATCGGGAAGGCCGCCACGAATCCGACCATAAGGCCGGGCAGCAGAAATCGTAACGATTGACCAGTCGCGAGCTGAGGGATATCGTTCCGAAATCCATATGGTAACACTAAAAATAGAATCACTAAAAATGCCGTAGTAAGACGCATAACATTGTTTCGGCGCGCGACGATCGTGGCGAAAGTGCTTACTATCAGGATTAAGAAGCCCGTATCTTGCTTAGCAATCGTATCGACGAGCACACGGATACCTGCCCGACCCTGGAAGGCAATCGTAGTTTGTTCCAGATGCGGATATGAGGTGTACGTCGCACTTATCAGCGCGGTATGTGACAGGATGACGTCTCGCGCAATCCATACGACGATGGGGAAAATAGCCACTAGGACGACGAGTAGGCGGGTTTTTGCGAACAGCAGACACACAATTGTAATTATGCAGCCGTACACTTTAATGATGCTACAAATGGCAGATGTGCGCCACAATGCGGCTCGCTCGAATCGAATGCACCACATAATCTCTACCGTGAATGCCGCAAGCCAGACATCATTTTGAAGATTCGCGGCTTGCATCGCAACAACTGACGTTGTTACTGCCATACACGATAACGCGCCTGACACGAGCGGTTTTACGCCTTCCTGCAGGGCGAACTCGAAGAGGCGTTGCCCTAGAAGGACCAATATAATGCCGCCGCTGAGCCCTATTGTAAGCGGCCCTGCAACCGTATACACACCGCACGCGAACAACTCTGAGCCGCCCGGGTACCACCAGTACGATGTATTCGTAATCCAGAACGAGTGTTGTTGGCTCCATGATGCAGCGTTTGGCAAGTGATATCCGAGAGAATCGCCTTGAAGCAGTGGGCGTACCATTGCGGGCCACATGACTGCGAACGCTCCGATCGTTGGAAGCGCGCGAGCGACTCTGACCGCAGTACTAGCGGCCGCTTTACTTGGCCGGAACGTTGGAGGCGCAAGCTTCGACCGTATGAGGCACAAGGCGATCAAGGACGTCACGCAAACTGGTACGATGAGCGTGTGAGTCATCGCCAAACTAAACGGTATTGCGACGCCTAAGATGACGCAATCTCGCATGCGGCCGGCGGGCGATAAGTTGGCATCGTGGCTGAATATTTTGGCAGCGTACCAAAGGCCCACGAGCCAGACTGCAGCTTTAATGCCGGCAACTGTTGCTGCACTAAAAATGTTGGTCAACGAAGCTGAGTGGACTAAGGTTAGTATCACGAGTGCTTCCTATGAAACCCAATTATTGTAGACTCGCCCCTTGACCACGTCTAATTCGAAAGCGACTTTCGAGTCAACGAAAATCTGCTTTCGAGAATGCGAACAATGTTGACTCTTGACCAACGCGGTCGAGCATCGCTCAATCCGAGTCGTCCGGTGCGTGTGTGGAGGCCGTGCCAAAATCGCGAAGGACGGCGAGGATGTCGGACGTTGTCGTTAATCTCCAGAGCCGGCCACGAAAGCGCGACTCAAAAAGCTCTGCGCGCTGCAGGCTCAACCCAACCGCTCTGACAATGCGCCCGCGAGCGAACACAAAGAGTTTTGGATCGTCCCGGAAACCGAACTTCGTCATGTGGAGTGCGGTCTGCATCGTCTTTAGATACCGCCATGCGTATAGAAACGGTACGAAGGCGGTCATCAGAATTAGCGGTAGAAGAAATTCACGTAAGTGCGCGAGCGAAACAACCTCACCGCAATGGATAACTGCCTGACGGAGCACGAAGAGTAGGACAAATATTCCGCCCAGCGAGAGACAGCCCTTGAGAAGGCGCGACGTTGCAAGGAACTCTTTACGGGTTTCTGCGAGGACCTGCATCGCGACGAGTATCGACACGGCTGGCACAAAAATCAGCTCAACGGGTAGGGGAAACGTGAAGACATCTTCGAGGAACTCGACGACCGCACCGAGCTAGAGGTTGTCTACGACAAGCCCGCGAAAGTATGGCGTAGTGCTCTTCGTGTTGGCGAAAATTGCTGTCGTCGCTGTTCCGAGAAACCACCACGTTGTCGTCTTCGTCATCGGCGCTTCCCAATAGCCGAAGTGGACCAGGAGGAGCACGACAAAGACGTTATACGCAAGAGCGGCGACGACGAGCCAAATCAAGAACGATCCGAAAAGCGAACCGAGTACGGCGCCAAAGCTTCGACGCACCTCGATCCGCCCGAAGGACCACGCGAGGAACAGTGCGCCCCAGACGAGCACTGCGGTCTCCCGGCTGTTCAATGCAAATGGCGGGGTCTCGTCTTGACGGGCCTTTGCACCGCTCGTTGGCTGGACGGTGAAAGTGCGGCAGTTGCGGAGGTACGGCGTATTGGGCTGTAGTTCCCCGCGCCGAGCAGCGTCGATGCATGTCCGATACGCTTCAGTGTCGGCCACATCAGGAAGACGGAGGTTGGCAGCGCCGAACGTAGTCGTCCCTGACGAGCGCACGCAGTATGGATTGAGCGCCGGCATCGCCGCAATTAGGTCCGCGCAGGTCAAGGGTCGATGCTTCTGTTGCGAAAAATCATGCCACCGCTATATACCGCGTGGTCTACTGCGAAGCGCCGCGATAGCGATCGGTTTAGTGGGGCCAGGCCGCATAGGCGAGGCGCCGATGGGCCACGCGACGGCGATTTTCAAGCGACTTCCAGATCGTCTGAGGTGACTTGCGGGACCCAGAGCACGTCATCGAAAGCTACTCCGTCGACGGTCAGGAGTGCGACGGCTTGATCGGCGCCGAGGGCGCGGAACGTTTGCGCTGTGAGAAGCCGCTGGCGCTGCAGCGAGGCGGAGTGCCCTTCGGATACGGAGGCGGCCTTAGGAAAAAGGAGCGTCGGCTGCTTCGAGCGGCCGGTGTTGTAGCTTTCTTTCCAGACGTCGACGTCGCCGAGTTTGCCCGCGACGTAGTTCATCGTCCGTTCGGTTGAGCGAAACGCGACGACGTTGGTGAAGTTGCCGAGAAGGGCCGTTGCCGCGTGTTCATTACCGATCGCGGCGATGTACGCTTCGATGGACTGTGCGGCAACGATGCCGATAACGCCGAGTGCGCGCGAGGTGTCGAAGAACTGCGCGTCGCCCGCGCTACAGATCTGCTGGTACTCATCGCACAGGAAGAGGAGCGGCCGACTCTTGCGCGGCCCGGCGGGGAGCTGCGCGCGCGCGTTGACGGCTTGGAAGAAGCGTTCCTTGACGAAGAGGTAGACGACGCTCGCGGCGGCTTTAAAGCGCTCGCGCGGAACGTTGACGATGAAGACGCTGCCGTTGAGAACGTCGGCGAGGTTCGCCTGAACGCCGGTGTCGGTGCAAAACGCGTCTTCGAGCTCGGGATCGGCGAACCGCGCAAGCGCGGTCTCGATCGTGCGGTTGACGCCGCTACGTTCTTTTTCGGTGTATTGCGCAGCGATGGTCGCTTCGTAATCGATCGCGCTCTTGAGTCGTCGCGCGTCGAGACTCGCGTCACGGTCGCCGTCGGCGGCGCGCACCTGGAGCTCGAGGAGCGCGTCGCCCGCGGTCGCGATCGCGGCCTTGCGGACGCGCTCGTCAAAAACGTAGTCGTAGAGCCCTTTGAGCGAGTATGCACCCGGGACGTGGAAGAGGACGGCCAGTGCCGCTTGCGAGCGCGCGACCGCAAGGGAGAGCCAGAAGGCCGAGTCACCCTCGCCCTGGCCGAGCAGTTTAAAGGCGGCTTCGAGGAACCCCGCGGCGGTGTTCGGGGTGAGGCCGTCGAGCAGGTTAAGCCCGAGCTGCCCGACGCCGATGCGTTGGATCGTCTTGCCGGTCAGTTGCGCCGCATGCGATGTCGTCGTGTGGAAGTCGCCGCGCACATCTAAGATGAGTCCGCCGCAATCGAAGTCGAGCGCCTGGACGAGCAGATGGTTAATGACGCGCGTGGTCTTGCCGGTGCCGGTCTCGCCGAAAATCGCGATGTTCTTTGCCGCATCGCGGAGGTTGAGGGTGACGTTCGAACCGCGTTGTAGTCCGGCGGTGTGGCCAAGTGCGGAGAGCGTCCCAGTGGCCTCACCAATCCAGAGCCCGAAGTCCCCCGGCTCGCTGAGGTCCGGGCCGACGGACGGTGCCGCGTCGATGTCCTTGCGTAGCGGCAATGTCGGGAGTGGTTTGCCGTCGAGCGCACGGACTAGGGGCCGGAAACCGAAGCCGCCGAGCACTGCGGCTCCAGCGAGCATTGGGAGCCCGTGCGAGAGCGGATAGACGAGCGCGGTGGTCGGGACGGCCCCGAGGACGAACATCCCGGCCGCCGGTGTCTCCGCGAAGGCGTTGCCGTTAAAGACACCACCGCGTAGAGCTGGGAGTGCAAAACGGGAGAAGGGCCGCACAACGAGGAGCGCCGCGAGCGCCGCGACGACGTAGAGCGCCATCTGGATCGCGAGCGCGACCAGCATGACGACGTAGATGGCAACGATCACGAGCACCACGCCCAGGCACCCCGGTGCGAGTCCGTACTTGATGCGTGGGCGCGACGGCGTCACGCCACGGACGAGTTGCTGCCGCCCGAGCCAACGCCGGTAGCGCAACCCGCGAACGAGATCGTTCGGTGCGGTAGTCGTCGTCATCGAGTTGCTCGTCAGCTCTTGGCTGACGGCTTCCGAGCGGTGATTTTGTGCGATGAGCGGTTCGGTTTCGCAGTACCGTTGGTGTCGGCGTTGCTCTTGGTAATGCGCTGGACGTAACGCCGAATCGTTTCGGGCGAGGCTTTGAGGCCGGCTCCGCGGAGCGCTTCCGTGATCGAACGGTAGTTGTGTCCCTTGGCGTGAGCCTGGGTGATCAGCTCGCGATGCGGTTCGAGAGTGGCTTCGAGGACGGAACGACGTGGTACGGGGGCCGCCTCGATAAGGGCGGTGAGCCGAGAGCGGATTTCGGCGTGTAGTGGTTCGTCGGCGTGCATAGGTGGTGCTCCGCTGGCGGGTAGTTGCGGCTATCGTAGCACGCATGCTAAGGTGGTTGCAACGCGAGCAATAGTTGGAGGGGGAACCTAGAGGGTGGATATCCGACTGCGGCGAATCCACCCTGCACAGCGGTGCTCGCACGCTTTGCGCGAAGCTCGTACCGTGGAGACGTAATATGCGAATCAACATGGGAGGAGCGGTCGCGCTCGGGGCGATTGGCGCCAGTGTCGGCGCCGCGCTCCGAAACGTCGCACTCGGGGTCGCGGTTGGCATCGCTGCGGGCGCAGCACTAGGGGCGCTCGCCGCACGACGTAATCGTAACCAATTACGCAGCGCGAAGCGCTGGCGTAAGCGCGAGTAGACGTGCCGGCAAAAAATCCCGAGCAACAAGCCTCCTACGACGCGCGTCGGAAACGCTCGGAACAGCTGCTCGTGCGGCTCGCGCCCGACGAAGCGCAGCGCGTGCGCGAGGCGGCCGCGTCTTCGGGGCTTTCGCTTTCCGAGTTTGTTCTCGCGCTCGCCGAGGGGCGTCCGCAGCCGATCGTCGACCTCGCGCAGGTTGCGGAGATAACGGCGGCTGTCGCGGTGCTCGCGGGCGCACCGAAAGCGCTCCGCGATTTGGAAGCGGATCTCGGGCGACTCTCGGGTCGTCTGTCGCATCTCTTCACGGAAAACTACGACCGTGCGAGTCTGCACCGCGACGAGATCCACGAGACGCTTTGGGCGCTGCAAGACCTCATGCGCCACGTGCTGCCGGAGATCGCGACAATGAGCGCCACGGTCGCCGAACCGCGGGCCGAAATTGCGCGGGTCATGCGCGCGATCGCGCGCGAGCTACGCGCCGACGGATAACTATGGAGGAACTGTGACGAAAATCGAAGTCAGCGGCGATGAGCTCGTCGTTCATGTCCAGGGGTGGGATAAGCTCTTAGCTTTTAAGAGCGAGTTACGCATCCCGCTCTCGCACATCGAGGGGGTCGCACGGGCCGACGATGAGCTGCGTGAGTGGAAGGGTTGGCAAGCGCCGGGAGCGTCGATTCCAGGATTTTGGGCCGGCACGTTTCACACAAACGACGGCCGGGCATTTTGGGACGTCTCCGGCGGCGACAAGGCGATCGCGATCTATTTGCGCGGTGATACCTTCAGTAAATTGGTGATCGACGTCGAGGACCCCGATACGGCGGTCGCTATGATTATTCACGCCGTCGCCACACCACGTTGAAGGCGTCTACGTCGACGATCATCGCGCGGGCTTGAGGCGCCCAAGAACGGTGATCGAGGAGTGATCGCCAATCGCGGCCGCGGCCGGATGACCGGGACGTCGAGTTTCGGCGCCGCGATCGACTATATCGTCCGCGAGGGACCCGAGCACGAACGCGACCACGAGCCGCCGCTCGCGGTTTGGAGCGCGAACCTCGCGAGCCTGGAAACGGCCGCGCTCGAGATGGAGGCGACGGCCTCGCAGAGCCGGACGAAGGAGCCGCTCTACCACCTCATCGTGTCGTTCGCGGAAGGCGAGCGCCCGACGTACGAGCAGGCACGGGCAGCGCTCGATACGCAGATGCGGCACCTCGGCTTCGAGGGATTGCAGTACGTCGCGGCGCTGCAGAACGACGGTGTCGGCGGCATGTATCACGTCCATGCGGTGTTCAATCGGGTGGACCCGCTGACACACGTCGCGCGCGACATTTGGCAAGACCGCGAGAAGATGCGAGCGGCGAGCCGCGAGGCCGAGCTCGAGCAAGGCTGGCGCGTCGTCGACGTCGCGAAACGCCACGAGCTTTCGCACGGCGCCCGGGACGTTGAATACTACGGCCGCAAGCGATCCTTCGAACGGGCTGTGCGCGAAGACATCGGTCCCAAACTGCGCGACGCAATGAAGGGCGAGAGCGCGTCGTGGGCTGACGTGCATCGGGTGTGCGCGGAGCACGGCGCTCGCTACGAGGAAGTACGGACCGGTCGCCGTGACGACGTCGTCGGCGGCCGGCTCGTTGGCGCGGAGCGCGGCGAGTACGCGCGGGCTCGCGACCTTGGACCCGACCTGACGCACCGAAAACTCGTCGAGCGAATCGGCGACTTCGAGCGCGATCGTGAGCCGCTGACACAGCGCCAAGACCGTTCCTTTGCCGAGCGCTTTACGGCGGCGGCGTCCGACGTCGCGGCCTTGCGCGGCCGTGACGGCAACAGCCGTGCGGGCGAAGCCGGATGGCGGGAGGCGCACGCCGCCTTCGAACGCCACGGCGTTATTTACGAGCCGTATCGCACGGGCGCGCGTCTCAGCGACCTCGATAGCCCGCAGACCGCCAAGCCTTCGGAAGTGGACCGGCACCTTTCATTTGCGTCGATGAAAGCGCAGTTCGGTCCTTACGAAAACACGCAGACCATTCGCGATCGTGAGACGGCGCGCGAAGCCGTCCGCCGGGCCGAAAACCTCGCGCTCGGCGCGCAGCTGATCGCCGATCCGTCGCCGCTAACCGAGCGGCTTACGGCGAACAATGCGACCTTCACTTTGCGCGCCGCGGAGCGGCTCGTGGCGGAACGGGTCGTCGACCGCGAGCAGCGCCAAGAGCTTTTGGAAAAGATCGTCGCGCAGAGCGTTTCGCTCGCCGACGAGCGCGGGAAGACGCGCCTTACCACCCCAGAGGTGCTCACGGCCGAGGCAACCCTCGCAGGCGCGACGCGAGGGCTCGCGCGCGAGCGTCCTGGCCGTGACGGCCTCGCGATCACGCGGCCGGCGTCGGAGCGGCTCGACGAACAGCAGCGGCGCGCGTACGACTACGCAATCGGCGACGATTCGCGG
>JAABUX010004576.1_pt1 | contig 17422 bp, 13 predicted proteins | sample 5561851 | NCBI WGS metagenome assembly JAABUX01 (sample SAMN10711883, study PRJNA513361) | rock metagenome | isolation source: Antarctica rocks | place: Antarctica: Victoria Land, Richard Nunatak red sandstone | collected 2016-01-03 | reverse complement strand
CAGTCCCTGCGGCACGTCGTCGTGGGCATGTGGTGTGCCGGACCCGGACGGGCGTCCCGCGCACCTGGCCGCAGGGACTGCGGCGGTCCCAGTAGAAACGCCCGTCGCCGACTTTTCACGAGCCCTGCTCTATCCATAAAGGTCATTGCAAGGAGGGCTGCTTTTCGGTACACTCGGAAGTGAGGGGCCGGGTTCGCGGCCTTTGACATAAGGAGGCACCGCATGGTGCTTGCGACTCGGCCGCGGCAGGATGACTTTAAACACCACCTGCCGGACAGCGCCGATGTCTCGGTTGTTCGAGGCGACAGGTTGTTGCGGCTTCGCACCACCTGCGCCACCCGCGAGGAAGCTGAGCGCACCTTCCTCTTGTTTACCTTCGCCTATGGTTTGGGGGCCGCGCGACCCCTGCACGTTGGTCAGGCTCCCGGTGGGGAGGTCTGGGAAGCCTCCGTTACGGCGATCGGCCGTGACGCGCGCGTCTGTATGTCGTGCGACCGCTACGTCCCTATCTTCGACTGCTGCGTGGACGCCAACCACATCTGTATGGCCTGCATGCTGGCTGGCCGGGGGCCGCAAACGCCGCCCGTTCCGTTTGCGACGCCGCGGGAACGCGCGATGCGTCCCCCCACGATGTCGGCAACGCCGGCCCTACCCATGGCGTCAATGGCGGCCGCCGGGACCGCTGGAGCCCCCGTTGGCAGCGGCGCCCGTGCTGGGGCCACCGTGTCTTCCGACGACAGTCGGACGCGATCAGCGCGACGTCGGCGCGGCGGTCGCCGGCGCGGCGGTCGTGGCGCGGGGACGACCGACTCGACGGCAGCGTAGTCATAGCGTTGCTTCCGGCCGCTGGCGGTCGACCGTCGGCCGCGCGGCATTCGTCCTCAACGCGAGGACGCGCGGGAATCGCGGGTATGCCCGACAGAGACCCTGTCACCCAGGCACTGGCCCTGGAGACGAACGCAATCGAGGAGGACGCGGCGGCACGGACGCGGACGATGGACAAGGGCGTAGCATAGTATCGGGAGCAGGCCTGGCCCCTCACTCACACGTTATCCAGCGCCGCCTCCCGGCGCTACGCCGTTCCTCGTCCCATCCGCCGCTCGCTCCTCTCGACCCCTTCCATCCCTACCCTCTATCCCGTTACCCCGTTAGCCCGCATTATTCACGAGGAGACCTCCCTGGGAGCGCCGGCTTCCAGCCGGCAGACCTCCGCGCCAGGCCCGGTCGCCGCTCGCGGATGCGCGGCAGGCGACCGGGCCTGGCTGGAAGCCGGCGCTCCCAGGGGGACGTTCATGGCCACTGCACCCGTCATGAATAACCCAGGCTAGAGGCTGTGCGAGGAGGACGCCGTCCCTTCTCCGTACCGCGCACGGAAATTGCGCCACGTCAGGACGCCGAGCCAGGCAAGCAGCGCCTGTCGCGTCTGCGCGGGAAGCCAGCGGAAGCGCAAGCGCAGATCGATCGTCGCATCCTCCTGCTCGTGCGACAGGGCGATGATCTCCGCATCACACTGTAGCGGCTGGCGCGCCGGCAGGGTCGCCACGACGGGCCTGTCCTTCCAGGCGTCCGCAAGCCTCTTGTCATCCCCTAACGGGAGGACAGCGCGGATGTGACATCCAGCTCCCGACACGTCAAGCAAGCGCCCCTGTACGGTGACCTGATCGATTATCATGGTCACGGGAAGGTCCATGTGCGCGGTCGCCACACGGCGCAACGTCCGCTGGGAGGGGTCTCTACGTAGCAGCGTCTGTATCCGCGTCGACACGTCCTGTTCTTCTTCGGACATCACCTCACCCTATACCTTATCCCTATCCCATGGCCGTCGCGGGTCGTCGTCCCAAGATCGTCGCGGGCCCAGCGCCGCGTTCCACGAGACCCGCTTGACAAGCGCTCGACAAGCCGATTCATGCCAACTCGGCGAGCAAGCCTATGCCCGCGCCTTGATGACGCGCGGGCTTCATTTTCTACTATCGGCATGGACGCGCGCTTGATGAACCACCGGGACGCGGGGACGCGGGGACGCGGGGACGCGGGGACGCGGGGACGCGGGGACGCGGGGACGCGGGGACGCGGGGACGCGGGGACGCGGGGACGCGGGGACGCGGCACGGCGCGGCCACAGTAGCGGCATCGTCCGACATGCTAAAATAGAGGGTGAGATATTGTTATGCCTGAATTACCCGAGGTCCAGACCGTTGCCGCCGAGCTGCAGCAACGCCTGCCGGGGCGTACGATCACTGGGGTCGAGGTTCTGTGGGCGCGCACCGTGGGGCATCCCGCGGCGGACGAGTTCGTGACCCTGCTGCGCGCGCGTCGTATCGCGCGGGTGGGGCGCCGCGCCAAATATGTCCTGATACGCCTCGACGACGAGTCGCTGCTGGCGCTACACCTGCGCATGACCGGTCGCGTCACCATTGAGCCTGCCGCCTCGCCGCGCGATCCTCACACGCGCCTGGTGCTGCGACTCGACGGTGACGACGAACTGCGCTTCGCCGACACGCGCAAGTTTGGCCGTTGGTATCTTGTTCCTCCGGGAAACACCCTGCCGCTGGCCTCGTTCGCCGCGCTGGGGCCGGAACCGCTCGACGAGGACTTTACTGCCGATGTCTTCGCGCGGCGGGTGGCGGCGCGGCGCGGCAACGTCAAGGCCGCCTTGCTCGACCAACGCCTCGTGGCCGGCCTGGGCAATATCTACGTGGACGAGGCGCTCTTCCACGCGCGCATCCATCCGCGGCGCACCCTGCCATCTTTGAGCGCGGGCGAGGTCGCGGCTCTACACGCCGCGATCGTGGCCGTGCTCCGACGCGCCATCGGCCGCGGCGGCACCTCGTTCAGCGACTACCGGACCACCTGGGGGCGGTTGGGCGGCTATCAGGAGGAACTGGACGTTTTTCGCAGGACGGGGGCGCCGTGCCCCGCCTGTGGCACGCCAATCGAACGCACCGTCGTCGCCGGCCGCGGCACGCACTATTGCCCGCAGTGCCAGGCGGCTAGTAGTTAGTTATTAGTAGTTAGTAATCAGTTTGTTATCATCCATAGGGTGAGAGCCGAACGTAAACCAACTACTAATAACTAACTACTAAGGACTATCCATGGCCGTCATCACATTGCAAAACGTGACCAAGGCGTTCGGTGGGTTGCAGGTACTCACCGGGCTGTCCGTCGGGTTCGAGCGCGGCGAGCGCGTGGGCCTAGTCGGGGCCAACGGAGCCGGCAAGTCGACCGTGCTGCGCATCGTCGCGGGCCGCGAGAAGCCCGACGAGGGGACCGTGCACATCGCGCGGCGCCTGCGCCTGGGCTATCTGCCGCAGGAAGCCAACTTCCGCTCCGATCGTACCTTGCGCGAAGCCATGCTGTCCGTCTTCGCCGACCTGCGTGAGCAAGCCGCGCGTCTGCGCGAGCTGGAGGGCCGTCTGGCCGAGGGAGGAACCAACCCGGCCGCGTGGGACGCCGACCTGCTGGAGGAATACACGGCCCTGCTGGCCAGGTTCGAAGAGCGCGGCGGCTACGCCCACGAGAACAAGGTGGAGCAGGTGCTCGACGGCCTGGGCTTTGCGCGCAACCTGTGGGACCGTCCCGCCGCGACCCTCTCCGGCGGCCAGCGCACGCGAGCCCGCCTGGCCCGCCTGCTGTTGGAAGAGCCCGATTTCTTGCTGCTCGACGAGCCGACCAACCACCTGGATCTGGAGACGACCGAGTGGCTGGAAGGTTTCCTCGGCGCGTGGCGCGGCGGCGTGGTGGTGGTCTCGCACGACCGCTTCTTCCTGGACAAGGTCACGCGGCGCACCGTCGAGATCATTGCCGGGCGGGCCGAGAGCTATCCGGCCCCCTACAGCCGTTACCTGTACCTGCGCGCCGAGCGCTACCGCCGCCAGGAGAAGGAGTATGAGGCGCAGCAGGCGCGGATCGGGCGCACAGAGGAGTTCATCCGCCGCTACAGGGCGGGGCAGCGCGCCAGGGAGGCGCGCGGGCGTCAGAAAAAGTTGGATCGCCTGGAGCGGGTCGAGGCGGCGCCCCGGCAGCGCGACGCGGTGGCCGGGCTGCGCCTGCGCGAAGGGACGCGTAGCGGCGACATCCTGCTCTCGACGGTTCGCCTGCGCGCGGGCTACGCCGGCAAGCCCCTGCTGGCCCTGCCCAACGTCGCGGTGGCGCGCGGCCAGCGTATCGCCTTGATCGGACCCAACGGGTGCGGCAAGTCGACGCTGCTGCGCACGCTGATCGGCGAGATTCCTCCCCTGGGCGGCTCATTCGCCTGGGGCGCCAACGTGGAGCCCGGCTACTACGCGCAGTCGCACGAGGGACTGCGGCGCGACCGCACGCTGCTGGCCACGCTGCAGGACGCGCGGCCGATGGGCGAGCAGGAGGCGCGCTCGTACCTGGCGCGCTTCCTGTTCACGGGCGACGACGTGTCTAAGCGCGTCGGCGACCTCAGCGGCGGTGAGCGCAGCCGCGTGGCCCTGGCGCGCCTGACCTTGCAGCGCGCCAATATGCTGCTGCTCGACGAGCCCACCAACCATCTGGACATTGCCTCGCGCGACGCGCTGGAGCGCGTGCTGTGCGACTACGACGGTACCATGCTGTTTGTCTCGCACGACCGCTACTTCATCGACGCCGTGGCCACCACGATCTGGGCGGTGGCCGATGGCGCGGTCTACGTCTACCCTGGAACATACTCCGCCTATGTGGAGGCGCGGGCGGCCGGACGCTTGCCACGGACGTTGCCCGACGCCAGTCCCAACGGCGGCGATGACGCCAGGGACGGAGGCGTCACGGATGCGGCGGCGTGGCCAGGCGGGCGGGCGCGCGACCGCGGCGGGGAGCGCGACCGGGCAAGGAGACCCAACGACGGCGGCATGCCCATCCCGGCGGCGCTGTCCCCATTGCCGGCGCCGCGCATCGCCATTCGCGACGAGGAGGTGGCGGCGCTGGTCGCGACGGCGCGGGAGACGGAATGGGTGCGCCAGGGCCTGGCAGCGCGGCTGACGCGGCTACAAGGACAGACCCTGGACGGCTTGCTCGAGCTGGCCACGGAGCACGCTCGGGCGCAGGACAGTCTGGCCGAGGAAGACGCAAGGTTGCTGGCCGCGGTGCGGCGCGGCCTGGGATAAGTTGACAGCCGAGCGTGGCGTGTGTTAAGCTGCCGCCTGTGTTTTACCAGGCACCGGGTGCTGGGACCCACCCCTGGAAAACACGCGCACGTCATAGGGAGGAAGACCTTTTGACAAAGACGCTCATCAGCCTCGCGTTCGCCGGCGCCCTCGCCGTGGCGAGCCATACCCCAGTCCTCTCCGCAACCTCCTCTCAGGCCCACACCTCCTCTACTGCCCGCCTCTCGGGCTCGAGCATCGTCGGCACTGCCCTCGCTTACGTCGGCTCACGCTACGCCTACGTCGGCGATACCCCGTACACGGGCTTCAGCTGCACCGGCTTCGTTCATTGGGTCTACAGTCAATATGGGTACAACACGCCGGAAGACGTGGGGCAGCTGTACTACAGCTATCCCCAGGTGTCCCTCGGCGCGATCCAGCCGGGCGACGTCCTGATCTTCGCAAACACGTTCCACCCCGGCCTCTCGCACGCGGCTATCTACATCGGCGGCGGCCAGATGGTCGGCGCCGATAACTTCGACGTCGGCGTCCGCGTCGACAGCGTGTACGACGCTTATTGGGGACCTCGCCTCGTGGGAGCGGTGCGCATCGCGCCGTCCGCCTCCGCCACGCAGCAGGTCGCCGGGTATAGCTACAGCACGCCTCCACGCCGTCACTAGACCCCTTGGTAGCCGGGATGTACTCGGCGGGGGATTGATCTATCCCAGCGCAGTCGGGGCGGGACCCAGCATCCGCATGGCCCGCCCCTCGTTTAATGTGTGAGGAGTCGCGTCCGTGCGTCCTTTGCCCTTGGCGTTGGGGCCGCGCGTATGGTACTATCCGTGATGTAAAGGGAAACGCACGCTGTCATCACCGTCGTTGGGGCGATTAGCTCAGCTGGTTAGAGCGCACGGTTCACATCCGTGAGGTCCTGGGTTCGAGCCCCCGATCGCCCATGTCGCCCTCCTCAGCCCCGTGGCCGGGAGGGCTTTTTGTTGCCGTCGCGTCGGGAGGCGACGCGACTCCCGCGAACCGTGTCATGGTGAGGAGGACGGCGCGCCATGGCTGCCGCTTGTGGCGCAATGCAAGAAGGCGTACCATAGAAAGATTGGGGCGCGGTCACACTCTCGAAAGGACGATGTCCCGCGCCATGTCTGACGATGCCGTCCGCCGCGGTCTCCGCTCTACCCATCTGTGTCGCCGCCTATCCTTATGGGTTGCCCATTGGTCATAGTACGCCGCCGCGCTTCGCGGCAGATAACGCCCCGTGCGTGGCGCCTCCCGGTGGCGCGACGGCTGACCCACCCGGTCGTCGTCGGTCCGCTGATCTTCCTCACTATCCTCGCGGGCTATCTGCTCTCGTTTAACGTCGACAAGCCGACCCATAACGCCGATTGGTTTATCCGCTATCAGGTCAGTTGTGCGATCGTCGAGCATAACCAGTTCTATTTCGACCCCTACCGCGGCGATGGGCGGACGGGTCCCGGCGCCGACGGCCACATCTATTCGCAGTACACGCTCGGCCAGTCCACGGCCATGATCCCTTTCTACCTGTTGGGCCGCGAACTGGCTGGGATGCCCCAAACCAACTGTGACGCGAAGATTGCCCCGCCCATCGTCTTCCTCACCGCCAAGGCGCTCGACCTCGTGCTCGGCGCGTTGCTCTGTACGCTTTTCTTCGCCACGGCGCGGTTGCTGGGCTACGCGCGCCGCGTCTCGCTGGCGCTGACCTTCCTGCTGGCCTTTGGCAGTTCGCTGTGGCCCGACGTGCTGTCCAGTGAAGAGCACACTATGGAAAGCCTGTTCCTGCTGGCGGCGTCCTACGCGGCGCTCCGCTACACGCCGCAGCGCCGCAAGAACAGGGTGTGGGTGTTCATCATGGGCCTCGCGGCAGGGTTGGTCTTCGTCACGCGCGTGGCCGGCGTCATCGCCGCGCCGATCTTTGCCATCTATCTGGTGCTGCTGCACATGCGCGGACGACGCGGGAGCAAGACGCCCGGCGCCTGGAAGCGATCTCTGCTGCGCGATGAGCTGATCTTCGCCGCCGGGGTGATCCCCTCGATTGTGGTGAATGGATTGTTCAACGCCCTGCGCTTCGGCAAGCCGTGGCGCTTCGGCCCCGGCAACGACGAGTCGTTCGGCTTTCCCATGTGGCAAGGATTGCTCAACCTGCTGCTCAGCCCCGGCAAAGGCTTGCTCTGGTACTCCCCGGTTGTCCTGTTGCTCATCCTGGCTGCGCGGCCCTTCTGGCGGCGCTTCCCCTTGCCCGCGCGCCTCTTCACCCTCACCTGCGGCGTCTACCTGCTCTTCTACGCCAACGTGAACTATTGGCACGGCGACCCCGCCTGGGGGCCGCGCTATCTCTACGCAACACTGCCCTACCTGATCCTACCCCTGGGTGAGGTCTGGCGGCGCTGGCGCGGCTACGCGCGCCCTGTCCGCGCCGTGCTGATTGGGGTACTAGCCTGCTCCTTCCTGGTGCAGTTCTCCGCCGTCTCCGTCAGCTACTGGCGGCACTGGCACTACATCTATGGCTACCACTACGATCAGGTCGAGGACCACGCGTGGGGCCAGAACCTGCACTACTTCTGGCTGCCCGAGCAATCGCCCATCCTGCTCTCCCTGGAGGGTATCGCCGACATCACCCAGAAATACGTCGACGGGGCGCCGTTGCTGCAGCACTCCGAAGCGCAACGCCTCTCGAACCCGGACGAGTCATCCAGTTTCAAGGTTTATGGGCAAACCTCGATTTATCTGACCGATCTGGACGACCTGAACCTCGGGGCAAACTGGAACACCTTTACCATGTGGTGGGCGCATACCTTTAGCTGGTGGGACCAGGCGACCGAGACGCGCATCGCCCTCTCGTTGCTGGGTGTCTTTCTCGCGGGTAATGGCGCTCTCCTGGCGCTGCTGCGCCAGGACGGATCGCCCGCACGCTCACGCGGCCGGCGGTTCACCATGGCGATGTCGCCCGCTATCTCCGCGGCCGGCGGCCCCACCTTGCCCTTCGCGCTAGGCAACGCCCATGGGAACGGGAACGGACGTAGCGCCGGCCACGGATACAACGGCGCTGGTACGGGCAACGGGCATGACGGCCATGGCTATAGTGGCGCCCCTGGGGCCGCATCCGACGCCAACGGACACGGCAGCGGTCACGGCAACGGTAGAGGTATACCGGCCGATATCGCCGCGTTGCCCGAGTTAGAGATCGCGCGGCAGGCGTCGGCCAGCGGCGCGCTCGTCGGCGGCCAGAGCACGCAGGCAGGTCAGACCGAGCCGCTCGGCGGAGGCGGCAGCATTGTCGGTGGGACCTCGGGCACGACGATGGTCGAGGCGCCGGTCGAGGCGCCGGTCGCCGTGCGACGACGGACGGGACGTATTCGTCGTGGCGCGGGGGTAGGGCCGGTCGCGGGGGCGCTGTTCCTCGGGGCGCTCATCTACGGCGGCATCATGAACGTGGCCGCGCTGACCGCACCGCGCCAGGCGCCGCCGCTCGTCCACACCTACCCCGCCGGCGCGTCCGTCCGCGATGGGGCCTGGGAGTATCGCGTGTTGGACTATACCATCGTCAAAACTTTGCCGTTGGACATCGAGCCACCGACGGATATCGCGCACCACTACATCATCCTCCGTCTGCAAGTGACCAATCATACCGTGCGGCCGTGGCACATGCGGGCGGATGCTTTCCATCTGACCAATCCCCAGGGCCTGGAATGCCTCGCGTTCATCCAGTGGAAGAAGGTTCAAGATCTGGCCCAACTCTACCACCTGACGCCGCTGGGGACAATTATCCCGCCGCGCAGCACGGTGGACGGCGCCATGATCTTCCTGGTGCGCGACAGCGCGGCCCAACCCCTGGAGCTGCTTGGGCCGGGCATCGCGCTGGTCCCGCTCGACACGCCAGCGGCCATCACCAGGCAACGGCTCGCCAGCCGCTAACGAGTAGGCAGTAGGCAGTTCACAGAAGGTACGATCCTGCGACTGCGGTCGCATGGCAAACCACGCCGACTGCGGTCGGATGAACATACCCACTGCCTACTGCCTACTGCCTACTGCCTACTGCCTACTGCCTACTGCCTACTGCCTACTGCCTACTGCCTACTGCCTACTGCCTACTGCCTACTGCCTACTGCCTACTGCCTACTGCCGCTGAGCGCGAGAACGAGCGCGGCGTTTGCGGCCAGCGCCTCGACCATCTGAGCGATCTCGATGTGCTCGTCGGCCACATGCGCCTGCGTCTCGTCGCCTGGACCGAAGCCGACCGTCGGGATGCCGGCGGCCATGAGGTGGCCTCCGTCGGTCGCGAAGTTCCAGATACCGGTCTCGGGCGGACGCCCTAACGCCTCCTCAAGAGTCCGCTCGGCTGTTCGCAGCAGCGCGTCGTCCTCGTCCAGCACAAACGAGGGGAAGATCGACGGGAAGCACTCCGAGAGCCCGGTATAGGTCGTCATGTCCTCGGCATCGACGCGCGCCTCGCCCGTCATGCCCTCGGGCAGCGACTCGTCCAGCAGCCGGCGCAGCACAGCCAGCACGTCGTCGGGCGACTGAGACGGCACGTTGCGCCAGTCGAGGACAACGCGCGCCATGCTGGGGATGACGTTGGGGCTGCTGTTGTCAGTGGCGTAGAGCGTCGGCGCGACCGAGGAGGCGCCAAAGGGGTCCTGCCGCGGCATGGACAGGCCGGGCAGGCGCGTGAGCAACGCGGCCATGCCGTAGTGCGGGTTGACGCCCCGCTCGGGGATGCTGGCGTGCGCGGCCCGCCCGTGCACCTCGACCACCAGGCCGACGCGGCCGCGGTGGCCGCGCCGCAGCCGGTTAGAACTGGGCTCGCCGACCACGGCGCAAGCGGTGCGCAGGTCGCGCGCCAGATGCTGGCTGCCGAGGCCGCCGCGCTCCTCCAGCACGGCTCCCACCACGTAGAGGTCGCCGGGCGGGCGCAGGCCCGCCGCGAGCAAGAGGCCCCCGGCGTGGACCTGGCAGGCTGTGGGTCCCTTGATATCGACGGCGCCACGGCCGTAGATGGCCCCATCGCGCACCTCCGCCGCGAACGGCGGGCTGCTCCAGCGGCTGGGCTCACCGGGCGAGACGTGGTCGAGGTGAGTGTTGAGCATCACGGAGCGGCCCTTGCCCCCGCCATCCTGACCCCGCTGGCCACCCTGACTATTCCCGCCGCCCTGACCTCGGATCAGGCCGATCACGTTGCCCACCTCGTCGGTGCGCACCTCGTCGTAGCCCAGCCGGCTCATCTCGTCCCGCACCAGCGCGGCGGCGGCGCCCTCCTCGCCCGAGGGGCTCGGCGTCCGGATCAAGCGGCGCGCGAACTCCACCAACTCACCCTCGCGCTCACGCGCCAGCGCCATAAAATCGACATCTGTTTCTCCCGCCATCCTCATCTCTCCCTGTTCATTACAAAAGAACTCCTGTACAAGATACGCGCTCCGGCGTCTGTGGACAATTATCACCATCCTACCTGCGAGAGTGCGGCATATAGTACAGTAAGACGGGTAAGGTGTTTGTCTAAGAAGGAGGATGCCATGACCCACGATGAACGATTGCAGGTCTTTGCCAACGCGCTCAAGCTCTTCGGCGACGATAGCGCCGCCGCGGTCAAGGCGCTAGCTGTGCTCGATGCCCTGCCCGACCGGCTCGCGTTCGGATCCGAGGGCTACATCATCCTGTCCGACCCCGACGACCCCTCGACCTACGTCCAGTTCTCAAGCGAAGAGGGACAGCCCTTGCACTGGGAGGTGTCGTCCCAGCCGTACGATACCAATCTGACACCGGTGCAGCAGCGCGCCCTGCGTCGTTACGGCTTCACCGTGCCCACCAGCTCCGAGCAGAACCCCTTCCAGGACTGGCCGCGCTCACGCATCGAGGAGTTGCCCAGCTGGGTCGAGCGCATCTTCCGCGACGTCTTCGGTAAGCCCGAGGACTTCACGCCCGCCCTGGCCGGTGGGGTCTGACGAGTGGGCAGCGGGCAGCGGGCAGCGGGCAGTGGGCAGTAGGCAGTAGGCAGTGGGCAGTAGGGAGGGCACGATGGGTGTGAGCCAGCAACCGCAACCAGAGCCGGAGTTGGGGCAGGAGACGGTGAGCGCGTTCGTGCAGGCGGCGCATGGCGACCTCGGGACCGTGCAACGGATGCTGGCGGAGGAGCCGCGCCTGCTAAACACGCGTTGGGCCGCGTTCGACGAGTCGGCGCTCGAAGCCGCGTCGCACATGGGCCGTCCGGAGATAGCCCAGCATCTGCTGGACGCGGGAGCGCCGCTCACGGTCTGCACCGCGGCGATGCTCGGCATGACTGATCGCGTCGCCGCCCTGCTCGACGACGACCCCACCCTGGCGCGGGCCACGGGGGCGCACCGCATCCCTGTCCTGTTCCACGCCGCCCTTGGCGGTCGGACGGAGATCGCCGAGTTGTTGTTGGCCCACGGTGGAGGCGACGGACTCGGCGCGGCGTTGCACGGCGCCGTCAGGCCGGGGCATAGGGAGGTGGTGGTGTGGCTGCTGGAGCACGGCGCCGACGCCAACAGCCCCGACTACGAGGGCAAGACGCCGCTCCAGGTCGCGGAGGAGAGCGGTCGCGACGACATTGCCGACGTGCTGCGCCAGGCTGGGGCAACCCTCACCCCCAACCCGTGACGGCTGGACCGTTGACCCTGACCGCGGGTCAACGGTCCAGCCTGCTCTCCCAACCGCGAGGCAACCCTCACCCCAGCCCCTCTCCCGTGCGCGGGAGAGGGGAGCGACTGGCGACCGGCGACCGGCGACCGGCAACTGGCGACCGGCAACTGGCGACCGGCAACTGGCAACTCTGCCCGTGTGGACATTCATGGGGGATTCATGTGCCGTCTCTATACTTGCTGGTAGGTGGAGCGTCCATGGGCCCTCCGCGAGCACCGAACCGGCGGCTCTTTCATAGCCGATCATTTTCTATCTTCCCGTCGGTAGGAGCATGGCGTACCGGGCCTCGGAGACGACTAGTCGTCTCCGAGGCCCTTCTTTTTTGTTTGCCGCGCCCACCAGATACGTCCACGGGGGTAGACTGAAGTCAGAACAGGGCGTGTGAAAGATCGTTGATGCATGGACGGCCTGGGAGCGCGGGCGACTCGCCCGCTGTCGTCGCGGCCGCACGAATCGGCGCCCTCGATTGTCGTGAAGGCCATTCTAGGCAGACAGGCTACCCGCGCTCCCAGTCTGGTCGTACCCGGTACCTGGCGGGCGAGCCACCCGCGCTCCCAGTCTGGCGCCGTATCATTCATGGACCGTGGGTGTCAGAGACCAGGAGGGAGATAGCTGATGGTGATGGGCGGGACGGACGACGAGCTGGCGGCGCTGGTCTTCGCGCTGGAGTCGAAGCGCGGGGGGCCGGGGGTGCGCGCGCAGGCGGCGCGCCTGCTAGGCGAATCGGGCAACCCGCGGGCCATTGAGCCGCTGCTGAGCCAGATCCAGGACACGGCCGACCCCTACAAAATGCCGGTGGTTACGGCCGTGCTGGAGTCGCTGCCCCGCTTCGGCGGTGCGCTGGTCGAGCCGCTGCTGCGCGTCCTCGACGTGCCAGGCGATATCCGGCGCAAGTACGTGCCGCGGCTGCTCGTCTCCGCTATCGACGCCGACGCCGCCCCGACGTTGGTGCGCCTGCTCGACGACCCCGAGGAGGATGTGGTCCTGAACGCAGCCACGGCTCTGGGCGACCTGCGCGACGCCGACTATGCCGCGCCGCTGCGGGCTATGGTCGACGACGAGGCGCGCCCCGTGGGGGTGCGCGGCGTGGCGGCCTCGGCCCTGGGCATGACCGGCGCGGCCGGCGCCTACCAGGCGCTGGTGGCGCTGCTCGGCTCCGACGAGCACAGCCTGATGGCGGGGGCCATCGACGGACTGGCCGAACTGGGCGATCCCCGCGCCCTGCCCCTGCTGCAAGCCCTCCTCGCCAGCAACCGCCTTGACGAGCGCACCGCGCGCGGCGCCAGGCTGGCCCTGATCAGCCTGCGCAACCGCCGCTAATCGGTGTGACCGCATCTCTATGAACTTGTCGAGCAACACGCCGGCATCGTCCAGCGGCATGGCATCCAGGTCGACTTCTTCGCAGCGCGCCGTAACGCGGACCCCTGCCACGATGTCTTAGGCGTCGCCAGACGATATCTGACGTTGACGAATACGCGCTCGTACGGCGAGAGCATCGCCGCCCTTGCCCTGTGGCGCACGGCCCCTCTTCATCGCTAACCTGACAGATAGCTCCGCCTTTACCAGGGCGTGCTCCTCCGATTCGGGCGCAGTGTGGAGGTAGTGATGGGCGAGGTCGAGATGAATGCGATAATCTTCGGAGCGGCTCCGTAGATAGAGCTTTACCGCATCGTCGACGATAGAGGACATAGGACGTCCTTCATAGCTGGCAGCGGCCTCCAGCAATTGCCGCGTCTCATTATCGATGCTCAGATCGTGCCGAGACTCATCTCTTGTATCCGCATCTCTAGTGGTTGTTAGATCGCTCATACTGATACTGTAACATAAGGACGAGCCACTGTCCGCCGACACGCGGGGCTTATGTCATTCAGTCCTGACTGGGCGTCTTCGGGGCCGTCGCCAGCATGTTGAGCCAGTGGCGGGTTCTGGCCTCGTCGCGGCCCCGCTCGTCGATCGTGAAGCCCGTTCCCAGCAGCGCTTCCGCTTCGTCCGAGGTGTAGCGGGCAAAGAGGCGCTCGACAGCGCCGAAAGGGCCGCTGCTCTCCCACACTTCGCCCTCACCCTCTTGAAGGCCGAGATAGAGGGTTCCTCCAGGGACAAGGACACGGCGCATCTCCACCAGCGCCTCGGCCGCCCGCGCCTTGGGAACGTGGAGAAGCGAGGCGCAACACCAGACGCCGTCGAACTGGCCCGTGGGCAGCGCGAGTCGGCACATGTCCATCCGCAACAACGGACCGTGCACTGTCTTCCTTGCCAGGTCCAGCATGCCCCCGGAGAGGTCGATGCCGGTCACTTGCGCGCCCCGCGCCTCCATCCAGGCCATGTCGCGCCCGACGCCGCAGCCAACATCCAGCACACGAGGGTTGGGTCCGAGGTGGGCGAGGAATCGCTCTCCGAGGGTAGCAAGGTTGGCGGGCATCGCCGCGTTGATGATGGCGTAGTCCGGGGCAATGCGGTCGTAGGCAGCCGCGATGCGCTCACCGATCGTGGACACAAACGCTCCTTACAGTTCATGCATGTCCCGCCGAGGGTTCAGTTGCTCTCAGGATACAGCGCGGCACGTCTCAGCGGTAGCCGAGACGTGCCGTTGTCATGGTCTGTGAATTGTACGGTTCCCTACTGGGAGCGCGGGCGGCCCGCCCGCCTCATGTGGTGCTTTTGGGAGCGCAACTGGCGTCCACGACGGTTGGCGCACCGATCCGCGTGGCCGCGACGGAAGCGGGCGGGCCGCCCGCGCTCCCAGTCCGACAATTCACAGGCTCTGGCGCCGTCCCACCTCCGAAGTAGGGAGCAACCGGCCAACGAACAACGGTTGCCCAACATTGCATAAAAAATCAAAATGTGCATAAATATACGGTATGGGCACGTGAGAGGGGGCGAGCAGTGTATGACGTCGGCATCCTGAACATCAACAGCTACGCGGGGATCGGGCTGGCCGCGCTGATCGAGGCGCATCCGCAACTGCGCCTCGCCGCCGTGGCGGGACACAGCAGCGCGGGCTCGACGCTGCGCGCGCTCTTCCCGGCCTGGAGCGGACCCGATCTACCCGTGTTGGAGGAGTTGCCGGCCGATGGGCTTGACCTCATCTTCTCGGCGCTGCCGCACGTCGCGGCGGCGCGGACGCTGGCGCCGCTGGTGCGCGATGGTCAGCGCGTGGTCGACCTCAGCGCCGACTTCCGGCTGCGCGACGCGGCGGCCTACGCCCACTGGTACGGGCACGAGCATCCCGCGCCCGAGTTGCTGGCAGGGGCAGTCTACGGGCTGACCGAGACGGCGCGTGAGGCCGTGGCCGCGGCCACGCTGGTGGCCAACCCTGGCTGCTACCCCACGGCCATGGGCCTGGGCCTGGCGCCGCTGCTGGCCGCCGGGCTGCTCGACCCTGTGCACGGCATCATCGTCGACGCCAAGTCTGGCGTCTCGGGGGCGGGGCGCACCCTGCGGACCGAGAGTCTCTACTGCGAGGCCACCGAGAGCGTCGCCGCCTATGGGCTGGACGGCCACCGGCACCTGCCCGAAATCGAGCAGACCGTGGCCACCTTGACGGGGACCGAGGCGTCGGACGATGCGAGTCTGGCGGTCACGTTCGTTCCGCACCTTGTGCCGATGACACGCGGCATCCTGGCCACGATCTACGCGCGCCCCATAGAGCGCCTGGACACGGGCGCGTTGCGCGCGCTCTACCGCGACTACTACCGCCGCAGCCCCTGCGTGCGCGTCTGCGACACGCCGCCCGCCACCAAGTGGACCGCGAGGACGAACCTGTGCGCCATCCACCCCACCGTCGACGCGCGCACCGGCCGCGTCGTCGTCGTGTCGTGCATCGACAATCTGGTCAAGGGCGCGGCGGGCCAGGCCGTGCAAAACGCCAACCTGATGCTGGGTCTACCCGAGGCGCTGGGCCTGCCGTTGCAAGCGGACTGGCCATGAGCGACACCCAACGTCCGACCATATCGACATCGACGCGCCCCATCTCGGGTGGCGTGACTGCCGCTCACGGCTTCACGGCCGGTGCCGCGACCGCCGGGCTCAAGCCCTCCGGTACGCCCGACCTGGCCCTCGTGGCCAGCGATAGGCCCGCCGCGCTGGCCGGCGTCTTCACCACCAACGTGGTCAAAGCCGCGCCGGTGCTGCTGTGCCGGGAGCGGGTCGCCTCCGGCCAGGGACAGGCCGTGGTCATCAACAGCGGCAACGCCAACGCCTGCACCGGCGAGGACGGCCTGCGCGCCGCCGAGCGTATGGCCACCGCCGCCGCGACGCGGTTGGGCATCGCCCCGGAGCAGGTCCTGGTGCTCTCAACCGGCGTGATCGGCGTGCCGCTGCCGGTGGAGCGCGTCGAGGCGGCTCTGCCCGCCCTGACCCTCGCGCCAGATGGGGGGGACAGCGCGGCCCGCGCTATCATGACCACCGACACACGGCCCAAGACCGCCGCGGTCGAGATCGAGACGGCGGAGACGACGGTGCGCGTCGGCGGCATGGCCAAGGGCGCGGGCATGATCTGCCCCACCATGGCCACCATGCTGGCCGTCATCACCACCGACGCGGTGGTCGCGCCGGCCGCCCTGCAGTTCCATCTGGCGACGGCGGCCGCCCGCAGCTTCAACCGCATCGACGTGGACGGCGATATGTCCACCAACGACACCGTGCTGCTGCTGGCCAACGGCGCGTCCGCCGCGACGCTTTCCGAAGAGGTCTTCGCGGCGGCGCTGCAGGAGGTGTGCACCTCGTTGGCGCGGCAAGTCGCCGCCGACGGCGAGGGCGCCACCAAGCTGATCGAGGCGACGGTGACGGGGGCGGCGACCGAGCGGGACGCCGAGACCGTCGCCCGCGCCATTGTCGGGTCGAGCCTGACCAAAGCGGCGATGTACGGCAACGACCCCAACTGGGGCCGTATCATGTGCGCCGCCGGCTATAGCGGAGTCCGGTTCGACCCCGCTGCCGCGCACCTCATCGTGCAGGACATCCCGCTGTTCGGCGCCGGTATGCCGCTCTCGTTCGACCGGGCCTCGGCCTCCGCAGCGCTACGCGCCACGGAGGTGCATATCGTGCTCGATCTCGGGGCTGGCGACGCGCAGGCCACGGCGTGGGGCTGCGACCTGACGCCGGGGTACGTGCACATCAACGCGGACTACACGACGTAGTTGCCAGTTGCCAGTTACGCCCCTCGCCCGCGCACGGGAGAGCAATTGTCTTAAATGTCAAGCGGCAGCGGCGGGCGTGGGGGCCTGCCAGGGGGTTTGATGGCGCAGGATAGCATTGAGGATGGTCAGCAACTTGTGCATACAGGCGACGAGGGCAACCTTCTTGGGCTTGCCGGCGGCAACGAGGCGCTCGTAGAACGGACGGATGACCGGATTGTGGCGGGAGGCGGTGAGCGCGGCCATATAGAGGACAGCGCGCACCCGTGCGCGCCCTCCCCAGATGAGGCGCTTGCCGCGCAAGGTCCCACTGTCGCAGGCCAAGGGGGCGACGCCGACCAGCGCGGCGATGGCCTTGCGGTCGAGGTGGCCCAGTTCGGGCACCTCGGTGAGCAGGGTGAAGGCCGTGGCGGGACCGACGCCGGGCACGCCCTGGAGCAGGTCGTCGCGCGCCCGCCACAGGGGGCTGGCCTCCACCGCCGCCGTGAGCGCGGCGTCGAGAGCGGCCACTTCCTCG
>JAABUX010004575.1_pt1 | contig 17425 bp, 16 predicted proteins | sample 5561851 | NCBI WGS metagenome assembly JAABUX01 (sample SAMN10711883, study PRJNA513361) | rock metagenome | isolation source: Antarctica rocks | place: Antarctica: Victoria Land, Richard Nunatak red sandstone | collected 2016-01-03 | reverse complement strand
AATGGCGGCACAGGCTGATAGCAGTTGCGCCGAGTCCGGCACGGGCTCCTACCTGCATACCTGCGGCTCACAGATCGTCGACGCCAGCGGTGCCCCGGTACGCCTGCGCGCGCTCAACTGGTACGGCTTCGACAACAACGACTTCGTGGTCGGCGGCCTGCACTACTATTCCTATAAGACTATTATCCAGCATATCAAGGCCCTTGGCTTCAACGCCCTGCGCATCCCCTTCTCCGACCAGTTGGTGCAGGACAACCCGGTCGTCAGCGGTATCCAGAACGTCTGCGCGGGGACGACCTGCGTGCCCGTGCCCGGCACCGACCCGGCCAACCCTACGCCCATCAACGGGCAGTACCTGCTGGCCGCCGTCAGCGACCCCACGCAGACCAATGCTGACCTGGTGGGCCAGCCCGCGCTCAACGTCCTCAAGACAATCGTGGACTACGCCAGCAGTCAGGGCCTCTACGTGATCCTCGACCACCACCGCTCCGAGGCTGGCTGGTCCTCGCAGTACAACGGCCTCTGGTACAACAACTACCCGCCGGGCTGCCCCACCACGCCCGCCCAGCCGGGCCAGCACACCTGTTTCACCTCGCAGGATTGGCTCAACGACTGGTCGGTCATGGAGAACCTCTTCCAGGGCGACCCCGCCGTGATCGGCCTCGACCTGCACAACGAGCCGCACTCTATGAAGGCGCCGACGGACTGCGGGTCGTATTTGGGGCAGGCGCACTGGGGTCCCTGCAACGACGGCAACAACAATAAGGACACCGACTGGGCGCAGGCCGCGCAGACGGCTGGCAACCAGGCGCTGGCGATCAACCCCAACTGGCTGATGTTCGTGGAGGGCGTCTCCTCGTTCCAGCAGCCCGACGGGTCGTTTTCCAGGGACGGCTACGGCGAGAACCTGCAGGGCGTGACGATTGAGCCCATCGCACTGAGCGTGCCCAACCGGCTGGTCTACGCGCCCCACGACTACCGCTTCTTCCAGGACAACAGTTCGCTGCGCCAGATGTACGACACGTTCGACCGCGTGTTCGGCTTCGCTTCCGTGCCCGGCCATCCCTACACCGCGCCGCTGTGGGTGGGCGAGTACGGCACCTGTACCCATGCCAACAACTGCGTCGTGGACGGGACCGAGCCTAACGCCAACAACTCCGGTTTCTGGTTCAGCAACTTCGTCAACTACCTCAACAACGGCGACGCCAGCCCCAATCCGAGCCTGCCCACCGGCACGACCCCCATTCCGGGCAATATGAGCTGGAGCTACTGGCCGATCAACGGCACCTACGGCGACGGCTACCAACCGCAATACAACAAGTGGGCCACTTGCTACGGGCAGCGCGAGGACTACGGTATCCTGGGCGGCGACTGGAACACGCCCTCCAACGGCTACCTGCAGACCGTGATCGCCCAACCGCCGGCCTCACCCGCGGCCGGTGGCGCCGCGCTGTCCGCGGACGTGGTCACCACGGCGCCGACGGCCACCGACATCGCCTCACCAGCGGGCACAACCTCGGCCGCGACAATTGGCGCGTTGGCCGTGGCCGCGGTCAGCGCCACGCCGACGTCGGCGCCAGGGACCAGGACCACCACCCCGTCGCCGACCCAAACCCCGTCTCCGATCCCGCCGACGGCAACGGCAACGCCAAGTCCGACGGCAACGGCGACCGCAACGCCAAGCCCCACGGCGACGAACACCAACACGCCGACTCCCACTGATACGCCCATCAATACGCCGGTCCCGCCCACCCCGAGCGGTCCCTGGAGCTCGTACACGTGCGCCACGTACTCGAACGTCACGCCGACGGCGACCAATACGCCCACGCCGACCAATACGCCGACGAACACTCCAACTAATACGCCGACCAATACGCCGACGAACACTCCAACTAATACGCCGACCAATACACCGACGATCACGCCCACCAACACCGCGACCCGCGTCCCGCCGACCGCGACCCGCGTCCCACTAACGGCGACCCGCGTCCCACTAACGGCGACCGCCACGCCCGGCTCGCCCACGGCGACCATCACGCCGGTCATCCGCGTCACGGCGACACCGCGTCCACGGCCGCCACTGCTCAGCGTGACCTTCCCGCGCACCGTCGCCGGCGGGCAGGCGCTGACGCTAAGCGGACATACGCTGCTGCCGAACGGGCAGATCAGCGTGACCTTCCAGGTGACGACGACCAGGGTCACGTACACAGGATCGGGCAAACAGCGCCATCGCCTGACGCGCACCGTCGTGCTCTACAACGTCGTCCAACGGGTGACGGCCGACCGTCACGGCGCGTTCCGCACGCGCCTGCGCGTCACCTATCGAACGAGCGCCTCTATCAAGGCCAGCATCCTGGTGACGGTCAGCGCCGAGCACGGTAAAGCCACGGCAGCACGCAGCACGGCCGCCATCAACCTGCTGCCACCGCTGCTCACCGTGGTCATCCCCCGCGCCGTCACCGGCGGGGACATCCTGAGGCTGAGCGGGCAGACCCTGCCGAACGGGCAGGTCGGCGTGAGCTTCCAGGTGACGACAATCAGGATCACCTACACCGGGCAGGGCAAGGGGCGACGCCGCGTGACGCGCGCCATCGTGCTCTATAGCGCATCCAACCGCACAACAGTGGACCGCCACGGGGCGTTCAGCGCGCGCCTGCGCGTCACTTACCAGACAAAGAAGCCCATCAAGGCCAGCATCGTGGTAACGGTCAGCGCCCAACGCAGCAAAGTCACGGCGGCCAGCAGCGCGGCGGACATCAACGTCCTGCCGCGCCCCGCGCCATCGTCAAGATAAGCGCCGCTGTCACCGATCTCGCCGCCCATGAGATGGGATCTCGGCGGTCGCGACGCCGACGCCACTCTCGGGCTTCACACGCCAGCACTCGCGCCGATACTTCTACTATGACACAGACCGAGATGCCCGCCGCCGCTACCGTCGCCCTACCCCCGCTTGCGGAGGCGATCGAGGCGTCCCGGCGTGAGCGTGTCCGCTGGCGGGACTGCCGCTCCCTCGTGTCCTGGAACACGATCTTGAGCGGGCTCTGCGCGCTCGCGCTCTGGGGCCTGGTGTGGGATGGGCATTGGGACGCCGCCCTCGTGCTGCTCCTCTCGTTCTACACGCACGAAGCGGGACACCTGCTCGCGGCGGTGCGGTTGGGCATCCCCGTCGTTTTGTCCCCGCTCTTCACCGTCGGCGGGGCGCGCGTGTTCGTCTCCCATTCCCCGTACGATCGCGGGGCCGGTCTGCTGTTCTACCTCGCCGGCCCGCTCGCCGGCGCCGCCTTCGCGTCGGGTGTCATAGTGTACGGGGCCGCGACGCGCGAGACGCCCCAGACGCCCCTGGTGCAAGCCGGCGTGGTCGCCGTTCTTATCAACCTCGGCAGTCTGCTGCCGTCCCAGTCGTCGACCGTCATCAGCGATGGCATGCACATCGTCCACCTCCTGCGCGACCGGGAGGAGACCGGTGAATCGGCGTGGCCGCGACGTCGCTTGAGGTGGGTCTCCTACGTTGTCGGCGGAGCGATCGGGCTCGGCCTGGATATCATCGCCTTGGCGCATCCCTCGGGCGTCGTGCGGACCGCGGTGCGGGTGATCGTCATCGTTGCGGCGGTCACCGCCGCGACCGCGGCCGCGCGTCGAGTGACCAGATGGGCGTGCGCGCCCGATCGCCCCAAGGCGGCGCGGTACCTCGCCCTCGCGACGTGCTCGTGGGTGCAGCCGCCGTTCTGGACGCCGCAGAGCGTCCCGCTCGCGCTCGTGGCCCTGGCGCAGGCCCGCGGGCTCACGGGCCTCGCGCTATTGCGCTGGTGCGCGCGGTCGTGGACCCGATCCTACCCGGATATGGCGGGCACGGCCTGCGCCTACGGATATGATCTCCTGGGATCCTCGGCCGAGCGGGAGCGATGGCTACAGGGACAGGCCGCGGCGCCCCTCACGGAGCTCGCGATCCTCTCCATCCTGACGAACCTCGCCGGGTTGGGGTATGGGGAGGATGGGGCGCGGTGGGCGAGCGCCCAGATCGCCCGCGTCCCGGTCGGACCATTGCGCGCCCCGACGGAGAATCGGCTGGCCACGGTATGGTTGACGTGCGGGCGGAACGAGGAGGCCGTCGGGGCCGCGCGAACGGCCGTCGCGGCCGCGCCTCTCCACGCTCCGGGGTACACGACGCTGGGGGTCGCGCTCATGACCATGGGCACGCCGGAGGCGGCCGAAGCGGTGTTCCGTCGGGCCCGCGACATCGAGGACACGCTGGGCCGACGCCTGCACCTATGCCGCGCCCTGGCCGCTCAGGGGCGTTACGTCGAGGCCGTTCGCGATGCCGAGGTGGCCCTGCGCGTGTGGGAGGCGTTTCGCAGTGCGGGGAAGGCCGAGTGGGCAGCGATGGTCATGGAGATGCGCCGGTGGGACGTCATCGGGCGTTGGTATAGGCGCAAGCAGACACGCCGGGCCGACCAGCGTCGGATAGTCCGGCTGGCCCGCCCCGCCGAGCGCAAGCGCATCCGACGGACCTTTGTGCCCGTCCTGACGCCGACGAGGTAGCCGAGCCGGCGTTGCAGGCGCGTCGCACGCCTCGACCCAGGCGTCACGCGGGGGCCGGCGCCAGCACGCCCCGCGCGACGTCGAGGAAGGCCCGCACGGCGGGCGAGAGCCATTTGTCCTTGTGCCAGGCCATTTGGGCGCCGATGCCGCGGGAATAGTCCTCCCACGGCAGCGCGGCGAGCAGGCCGCGCTCGAGCTCCGCCGCGACCGCCACCTCGGGTAGGATGGCGATGCCCATCCCGGCCATCGCGCACTGCTTGATGGCCTCGACGCTGCCGAACTCGATCGCCGGCCCCGGTCGGCAGTTCGCGGCCGCCAGCGCGCGCTCGAACGGCACGCGGTAGCTGCAGCCCGGCTCGGTGAGCAGCAACGGCTCGCCCTCCAGGTCGCGCGTTGCGACGTTCGCGCGCTGCGCCAGGGGATGGTCCGGGTGGGCCGGCAGGCGCAGCGGCTCTGACACGAGCCTCTCGCTCGCCAGGGCGTCGTCCTCTTATCCTGACTGACGCCGAGCAGCGGACCTATCACGTGCAGCGGTGGTGCTACCTGGGCAGCATCGACCATTGGATCGACACGTGCAAGAGGGGTCTGATCGCTGACCTTGCTCCCGACGTGGTTCCCGTTCTGGGTACCGACGACTTCTACGAACTCTGGTAGCCGTACCAGTCACGAGTTGGACCCGGCCACATGACACACGACCCGTGTGGGACGTATCTCTTTCCCCACAACATTGGGGTTAGCCTTGCCCCCAAGCCTCACATCTCGGATCATGCTCCTCCCCAGACAACACGATGGATCGATTTTTTCAGCTGGCTAACCGATCGCCCGTACCGGCTGATCTCTGTCCCTGGCCACATCCCTTGGGGCGATCACGCGCGCGGACGGCTCACCCCTGCCCCCGGAGGAGCGGCCCGTCGCGGTCGCCTTCCGCACCGGCCAACCCCAGCGCGGCTGTATCGTCGGGATCACCCGGCCGGACGGCAGCCACCGCTCGGTGAGCATGGACGTCACGCCGCGGCGCGACGGGGATGGTGCGCTCCAGCGGGTCGTGGTGAGCTTCCTCGACATCACGCCGCGCGTACACGCGGAGGATGCCGCGCGTGTCGCGGAGGCGCGCTTCCGGATGTCTTCGTCTATCGCCGCGCCATCGACCAGCGCCGAGGCTCCGTCGCCGTAATCATCCATGGATCGCGTCACAAGTTACCGGTTCTCCCGCAACGTCACGGTCTCGGCTTGCGCTTGCTCTAGCGGGGTGACGTCGGTGATGACGATATCCGACAGTGATTGCAGTGGCAGCGCCGCCTGGCCGGCCGGGTCACGAGGGCTGCGGTGGCGCGGGCGCGCGGCCAGCACGGCGGCCACGGACATTTCGCTCATGTGCTGGCGCGGGCCGGACCAGGGCGCGGGCACGGCCACGAAGTAGTCGGCCAGGTCGTAGCAGACCGCCTCGTAGTTGACCCGCCAGCCCCGGAAGTCCGGCCAGGCCTCCTCGGCCGAGCGCTCCAGCGGGAAGCCGAGCCTCTCCAGGGTGGCCACGGCCTTGGCAAACTCTCCATAGGTCAGGGTCAGCGGCCCATCGGGACGCGGGTCCTCGTCATAACGTCCCCCGGTGATGCGCGAGATCGCGCGCAGCCCCATGAAGCCGCCGCGCAGGCATTGCCGCGCCTCCGCCGGGGCGCGCGAGGGCGTCAGGGCCAGGTACAGGGCGGCTGAGTCCAGTACGGCCAGCAGGCTGACGATCCACGAACGCATCGGGTTGGGCGAGCGGAAGGACATCAGCCAGGGGTAGCTGGAGTGGCTCTCGGCGACGTCGGCCGACCAGCCTTCCCAGGCCGCGTAAAGGGCGGGCAGGGTACCCAGCCCGTCGGCAAGGTGGTGCCGGGCCAGGATCTCCGGCCCCCACACGGGCACATCGGGCGCGCCGGCCCGGTGGGCCAGGACCGTCACCAGCGACTCGCGCCGGTTGTAGGCGCTGTAGATAGTGGGCAGGTACCCGATCTCCAGCGCCACGATCACAAGCCCCGTCGCCGCGGCCATGACCTCCAGCACCGTGGGCACGGCGTGCGCGTCTGAGGCGATGCCAAGAGTAACGATCGACGATCCGCTCAGGCGCAAGGCATCGCCGATGTTGCCGTTGATGAACGGCCAGAACAGCAGAGCGTAGCCCAGCAAGGCCATCAGCAGCCAGTTGCCCAGCAGCATCAGCAGCGAGACCGGCCCCAGCAGGGCCAGCACGCGGTCTTTGCTCTCGTAGTCCGGCCGCTTGGCGGCGGCGGCCATGAACGCGCGATGTACCGTTTGCCAGGTCAGATAGCTGATCTTGGAGGGCAGCAGGCGCGGGACGACCAGGGTGGTGACGATGCTGCTAATGACGGCGCCGACGGTGACGATCCCGGCCACGAAGCCGATCCACCTCACCACGCTTATAACATCCAAGTGTTTCCTCCCACGACATTCATCCCCACGAACTCAGCCTCGTCAGTAGCCCGGTGATGCCTGCTGTCTCGCCTCAAGACTCCTCGGCGCCTGTCCTTTGCCATGCGATCTGAATCGGTCAGCCAACGCCGCCGCGGCCCTAATGAGACGTTTTGCTTGACGCGCGCGCCCGCGTACCGAATACTATAGCCGTCCCTTGCATTGTCGCGGCCCGTACTGGCCTCGCTTGCGCGGGCAGTGCTGGCCCCGTCGCCCCGGTTGCCGGAGTGTACCGGATACTGAGGAGAGTGGCCGGCAGACCCGGTGTCCCATAAAGCTGTAAGCTGGCGTACGCGCGCCGCCATGATGCATCGTAGCGGCGCAAGATAAGAGGGAGTGGAGAGACTGATGGTGACAGAGGAGACGAGCCGCCGGCTGACAGCGATGATCCGCGACGTGCCGGACTTCCCGCAGCCGGGCATCCTGTTCAAAGACATTGCGCCGATCTTACAAAATCGTGATGGACTGCGCGAAGCGATCGATGCCGTGGCGGCGCCGTTCCGCGATGCGCGGATCGATGTGATCGTCGGGCTGGAGTCGCGCGGCTTCCTGTTCGGCGCGCCCATCGCCTACAACATGGGCCTCGGCTTTGTCATCGTGCGTAAGCCGGGGAAGCTGCCGGCGGAGAAGCTGTCCATCGAGTACCAGTTGGAGTACGGCAGCAACGTGCTGGAAATCCACCGCGACGCCATCACACCGGGGCAGCGCTGCCTGATCGTCGACGACTTGCTAGCCACCGGCGGGACGGCCCGCGCCGCCGTCTCATTGGTCGAGCAACTGGGCGGTACGGTTGCCGGCCTGAGCTTCCTGATCGAGCTCGGCTTCCTCCATGGGCGCGACCAACTGCGGGGCTACGACATCCATACCGTGATCGCGGCCTGACGCCACGACCCCGCCGCGGGCGATGCGCGACAGACGGGTAGGCGGGCGACCCGCGGCTCTACCGGCGCTAGCGAACGCGCCAGGTGATACGGCCGCGGGTCAGGTCGTAGGGCGAGAGCTCGACGCGCACGGTGTCGCCCAACACCACGCGCACGTAGCGCTGGCGCATCTTGCCGGCAAGGTGCGCCAGCACCTGGTGGTCGTTCTCAAGCTTTACTTTGAAAGTAGTATTGGGAAGGGCCTCGACGACGGTCCCCTCCAGTTCGATAACGTCATCGCGTTTGCTGTTTCTTGGTGCGTTTGACAATGATCACCTCTCGGTCGATATCAATTGGGTACCCTCGGGGAGTGTCGCGTCGCAAAAGGGGACGCGCATGCAGAGACTCTGCTTAAAGTATATCACCCGTCACTCGTCACTCCCTGCTCGCCCCCTCCGTCCCGGCCATGGAGGCCGTGGAGTTGCGCATCGACTGGATGATCGGCAAGCCGTCGGCCGGGCTGGCCCAGTGCGGCTGCGAGTAGTCGTCGATCATCACCGGCTTGTAGCGCACCGCGACCAGGCGCGTGCCGTAGAAGGTGTAGACGCCGACCACCCCCTGGCGTGTCTCCAGCGACCACATCTGGTCGAAGATGAAGTTGCCGTGCGCGTAGGTGATCAGGTGGCCGTGGTAGAGCTCGACCCCCTGCACGTGGTGGGGATGGTTGCCGATCACCAGGTCGGCCCCGCTGTCGATGATCCAGTGGCCTACCTGGCGCGGATCGTCGTCGGCGATGCCCGGCGCGGTCTCGGGGACGGACACGTACTCCTTGCCCCAATGCACTGAGACGATGACCACGTCGGCGCCGCGCCGCGCGGCCTGGATATCGCGCCGCGCCTGGGCGTAGTCGAAGCGCTGCCCGACGGTGTTGTAGGCCAGGAAGGCGAAGCGCAGCCCGCGCACGACCTTGGTGTCCACGGCGTCCCAGCCGCACCAGCCGATCCCGGCGGCGCGCAGGTGCTGGCGCGTCTCGTCGATGCCCTGGAAGCCGTAGTTGCCGGCGTGGTTGTTGGCCATGCAGGCGGTGGAGATCCCGGCGTACTGTAAGCCCTGCACCGCGCGCGGGTCGCCGCAGAAAGTCATGCCCTCGGTGGTGACGGGGCAGCCGTCGATCAGGGGCGCCTCCAGGTTGATCAGCCGGATGTCGCCCGTGGCGCGCAAGAAGTCCGCGGTGCGCCGCCAGGGGTAGAGGAAGTCGCCGTAGGTGACCATCTTGTAGTTCACGCTGCGCGCCGGGATCACGTCGCCGGTGGCGACGAGGGTGCGGATGTTGCGCTGGTCGTAGCCCGCCAGCGACAGCGGCTGGGCGGCGAAGATGGAGGCCAGCGTCAGCGGCGGCGGGTCATGTGGCTGCATCCGTGTGACGCCTGCCGGCGTGACGCCGGTCCTTGTCGTCCGGCCGTTGAGCGTGCCCGAACCTCGGTGCGTGCGTGTGATGTCGGCAGGCGCAATGCGGGTGGTGTGTCGTTCCCCCGCGGGCGCTATCGTCGTGGAAGCCGCGCGCGTGGTCGTGGTGTCCTGCCGCTGTGACCCGACGGCCCGTCGCGCGAGGGCAGGCGCGACGGGTCCGACGCGCAATGGCGCTACCGGCGCCGGCGCGGTGGTCAGCGTCGAGACGTTGGCCAGGACGCTCGTGGCGCGCAGCACGCTTGTTGCGTTCGCACTGTTTCCGTTACTTGCCAGGCTTTGCGCGCGGGTCGGAAGCCCATCGGCCGCGCCCGGTCGCGCCCACACAGCGGTCCCGAGCAGCAAAAGGGCAAGTAACGCGGCGATGGCGATAGCGACAGGGCGGACGTGACGCATGACGGTCCTCCTATAGGTCATTTAGGTCATTGGCAATGAGCCATGGGCTTATGATGGCCTAACGTGATAGCCGTTGGCAAGCTGGGTCGGCGATGTCCTTCAATTGAACGGAGGCTGGCGTCCCTCGATAAGGTCCAGCACCTCCCGCGTGGCCCCCTCGGCCAGGGCAGCCAGAGCGGGGTCGAGGCCCGCCGCCAGCGCCGCCGTCAGGTCGTCGCGGTCGAGCACCTCGGTGCGCCAATCTGGCAGCAGCAGGACGTCGAGCAGCAGGTCGCGAAAGGCGATCGTGCCATCGCCGAACTCCGCCGGCGTGGAGATGTTGCAGTACCAACACTTGAGCCGGGCCTCGTCGGGCGAGAGCACCTGCCATAGGCCGTAGGGCTTGCCGGCGTCGTAGTGCTCGTAGAAGACATCGCCCGGCTCGAACGTGACGCCCTCGGCGATGCGCGCCGTGCCCGGCCCGGCCCACACCGCTCGCAGCACCACGGACGCCCCGTCGCGGCCGCTCACCCACACCTCGCCCTGCCACGAGTAGACCTCCTCGCCGCGCCAGTTCAGCTTTGTCACCGTCACCATCACGAGTTGCCGGTTGCCAGTTGCCAGTTGTCAGTAAGATGGGGGATGCGCTTGCCCCTCCTGCTGATGACGACCGGCTCTTTACAACAACTGACCAGCGGCAACTGGCAACTGACAACTCATTGCCGCTCCATCGTCGCGGTCAGGCCGAAGCTGGTGAGGCGCTCGCAGTAGAACTCGGCCAGCTCCTTGGGGCACACGATCACCAGGGCCACGCCGCGCAGGTGCGCCAGCAGCATGATCTTTTGCGCGTCGCGCCTGGTCAGCTTGGGCACCGCTTTGAGCAGGGACCGCACGACGTACAGCATGTCGTTGTGGTCGTCGTTGTGCAGCAAAACGCGGTAGGGCGGCAGCAGGCGCGTCAGCGTCTCGGTGTCGGTCTCCTCTCGCGGCCGCGTCTTTGTCTCGGGCGTGGTGGTCGCTGGCGGCCGCGTTTCCGTCTCGGTCGGCATAGCTCCTCGCTCCTCCCCTTGTCGCACTCGACTCTACGCTATCGGCAGCCCACCGTACACGACTGCACACGACTGCGCGCCCTTCCACGAGAGTAGTGTACCACTGGCCCGGCGGCAGGCGCCCTGATGCGGAGCCGGTTGCGAGGCGCTATCCCGAGATTGCGATCGTGCGCGCCGACAGCCTGCCCCCAGGTCATGGCAGGGGTCAGACCTTTTAACGCTTGTTGTGAGTTGTTTTGCCCCGTTTCGCGACCGAAAGTGACGGCTATAACGCTTCTGACACGCGACGTGCCCGTCGTTTACCACAGCAAGCGCAATTATTGGAACGCATGACCCAGATCGACAACCATGCATCGCCCCTTTGCGGGCCAAACAGGCCTGTCGAGGCCAAAATCGGCCCATGTAATTCACAACAAGCGTTTTAAGGTCGGTGTGGATGTGCCGTGCCGTCGCCCCTTCAACGCCGGTTGGTCAAAGGAAATCCCGACGATACGGTGTTTGTCATTACACTGTAGTGATAGCAAGGGAGGAAGAGTGATGGAGGTGAAACAGGTGGATGAGCGGCTAGAGCGGGCACGGGCGTCGCTGGAGGGGCTCGCCGTGGGCGATGCTTTTGGCGGGTGCTTCTTCACCATACGTCACGACTTCGTCGACGAGTTTATCGCCGCGCGCGGCCTGCTCGCGCCACCGTGGTACTACACCGACGACACGCTAATGGCGCTCTCTGTCTACTCCAACTTGCGCCAGTACGGCCCGAGCGGCCGGATCGACCAGGATCGCCTGGCGCGCAGCTTTGCCGCGCGCTACGACCTCGGGCGTGGCTACGGACCCAACATGCATGGGGTGCTGCGCGCCATCGGCGAGGGCATGCCGTGGGACACCGTGGCGTCGGCGCAGTTCGGCGGCCAGGGGTCGTACGGCAACGGCGCGGCCATGCGCGTGGCGCCGCTGGGAGCCTACTTCGCCGACGACCTGGATCGCGTGGTCGAGCAGGCGCGCCGCTCCGCCGAGGTCACCCATGCTCACCCCGAGGCCATCGCCGGCGCTATCGCCGTGGCCGTCGCCGCGGCCTGGGCCACGCGTCTGCGCGGAGCGGAACAGCCGCCGAGCAAAGAGCAGTTCCTCGACCTCGTGTTGCCGCTGGTCCCGCACAGCGAGGTGCGCTCGCGCATCCGTCGCGCCCGCGAGTTGGAGCTGAGCGGCTCGATCTGGGCCGCCGTCGACGCGCTGGGCAATGGCCTGGAGGTGTCGGCGCAGGATACCGTGCCCTTCGTGCTATGGTGCGCCGCGCAACACCTCGACAGTTACGAGGACGCCTTGTGGCTGACCGCCAGCGGCCTGGGCGACGTAGATACGACGTGCGCCATGGTCGGCGGCATCGTGGCCTGCTACGGCGGCGTCGAGGCGATCCCCGCCGCGTGGCGCTCCTCCCTCGAACCGCTGCCCGACTGGCACGAGCGCGAACACGATGCGCCATGAACGTTCATTGGCGCGTCACGAGTAGCCGGGATAGGGACATAGCCTGATGGATGCGTGAGCGGCGACTGTCCATCCTGGGAGCGCCGGCTTCGTCTTGTAAATAATCCAGGATGGGCGCACGTAGGAGCGGGAGGCTCTATGGTCAGTCAGGGTAGCGATTCAACAGAATCACAGGAGCATAGCGAGGCCGAAGAGACGTCGTGCTCTATCGCCCGGTGGGGCGAAAAGAACTCGACCTGATCCGCGAGAGCGGCAACCGCGCCTTCCCGCCGCGCCTGTCCTGGCAGCCGATCTTCTATCCGGTGCTCGACGAAGCCTACGCCATCCAGATCGCCCGCGACTGGAACGCCAAAGACGAGTTCTCGGGCTACGCCGGCTACGTCACGCGCTTCCGCGTGCGCGCCGCCTATCTCAGCCGTCACCCCGTGCAAACCGTCGGCAACCTCACGCACCGCGAGTACTGGATACCCGCCGAGGACCTGGGCAGCTTCAACGCCAACATCGTCGGCTCCATAGAGGTCGTCGCGGAGTACAAAGGGCCTGAGCCGAGTAAAGGTTGAGATGATGGAAGAACGGCAGATACCAGTAGCTGGTGGACATTTGTGGACGGTACGGCAAGGCAGCGGACCTGCTGTCCTCCTTTGTCATGGAGGTCCTGGCTTATGGGATTACCTAGCCCCAGTTGCCCGGATGATCGATGATCTGGCGACGGTGTATCGTTACGATCAACGAGGGTGTGGACGCTCATCGGGAGGGCCGCCCTGGACCATGGACATGGCGCTGGACGATATCGAAGTGCTGCGGCATAACTGGAATGTCGACCGCTGGCTTGTCATCGGACACTCCTTCGGCGCGTCGCTCGCGCTAGCCTACGGCCTGTTCCGTCCTCATCAGACGCGCGGGATTGGGTATATCGCGGGAACAGGCATCGACCCGGCCTGGCATGAGGCGTATCACCAGGAGGCGCGCCGCCGTTTTACCGATGATGAGCATGCTGATCTTCAACAGAGGAAACAGCAGTACCGGCAAGCCCGAGGCACGGAGAGATACGCGCTATTTCACGAGTATGCCGAGCTTCTGTGGGCAAGCGACGTGGCGGACAAACACCGCGCGTCGGTTCTCTTAACTGGCCTGGTGGATAGCCCGTGGCTCCCCAATGAAGACGCGAATCGCGTCTTAGGACACGATGCAGCTCGGCTCATGGAAACCCCCGAGATGCGTGAACGCCTCCACAACGTGCCCATTCCTACCTGGATTCTTCACGGAGAAGCGGATCCTCGCCCCATTCGTCATGCCCAGCAGCTTGCCGCGTTACTCCCGAAGGCCCAGTTCGTCCCACTTGCAGACTGCGGACACATACCCTGGGCCGAACAACCAGAGGCGTTTCAGGAAAGCATCCGACAATTTATATCCCATATGTAACAAGCAAGCTTCAGAGACTTGGTGAGCTTCATCGCAAGAGAGACGCAGGTGCTATTACAAGTGATGATTTGCCTGGCACGCTAAGGAGAGATTTCCCCGCCTCTTTACATAGGACGGACGCTGGCCGATATCCAAGCGGCGTGCAAGGGCTGATCCTCGAAACCGGTGCGGGCCAGCACGATAGAGATGGTGTTTTAACGGCGACGACGGATCAGCAAGGAGCAACGACGATGAGTTTCTATCCGGAGCTAGACAATTTGAGCCTCAAAGAGGTGATAGACTGCTTTACCGAACTGCCTCTTGATGGCCCGGAGTATGCCGCTGTCTACTATCAAGAGGTCGCTTTGTTGATTGCCCAGCAAGGGACGGACGGCACGGCCTATCTTCTCGGTGTGCTTGAAGATTCCAACCTCGATACGGACCGACTTCGATCTGCTCTTATGGCGCTAACGCAACTCCAACCTGAGCACTCACCCAGGGAGCGGCAGACTCTGCGCCAACTGTTATCGCAGTATCTCTACGACCAGAGACCTCTCATCATTGCCGCAGCGGTCGATGGGCTTTGGCGGCAGAACATCAAGGATGCGCGCGACGCTGTGCTCCGTCTGCAAGCCCATCCATCGCCTTACGTGCGTGGAAGCGTCTTGCGCTATATGAGCCGCCTTTACCCCAACGAAGCGGTATCGCTGTTGGTTAAAGCTCTACACGATGATGATGACATCGTGCGAGAGAATGCGGTTGATGAGTTGGATTGGTTAGGCGCCAGGGAGGCGCTGGATGCAATCCGCCCATTAGCTCACGATTCTAATCCGGCTGTCCGGCAGGCGGCGGAGACGGCGGTTGCCAACCTGTCCGCTATGCAAGAGGGCGCTAATCGCGTAGCAACGTCACGCCCGACGATTTAGCTGGTCAACCAGTTGGAGTGAGAACTCCTCCAGGCTGGGCAGGATGAGGTCGGCGAGCGAGAGGTCCTGCGGGCGCAGGGCCGCGGGGTTGGGGACGCCGATGCAGAGCGCGCCCGCCGCTTTGGCCGACCGCACCCCCACCTCCGCGTCCTCGAACACGACGCACTCGTCGGGCCTGACGCCCAGCCGCTCCGCCGCCAGCAGGTAGGGCTCAGGGTCCGGCTTGCCGCGCGCCACGTCTTCGCCCGAGACGAGGGCTCTGAAATAGCGCAGCAGGTCGAGGCGTCCCAGCACCGTCTCCAGGTAGCGCCGCGCGCCCGACGACGCCACCGCCAGCGGGTAGCCGGCCTCGTGCAGCAGGCGCACCGCTTTATCCGCGCCGGGCATGGGCATCAACTCCGCCGTCGCGACCCCGTCCATGAACAACTGCTGGCGGCGCGCGTAGACCTCCCCGAGGGGCCGCGACCAGCCGAAGTGGGCGTGCATGTCGGCCACGATGTCCCACACCCGACGCCCAGACGTGGTGCGCAGGTCGTGCGGCAGGTCGTCGTAGTCATGACCCATCTCGGCGACCATCAGGCGCTCGGCGCCCTTGTGCTGCGGCTCAAGCGAGATCAGCAACTCGTCGACGTCGAAGATGGCGGCGCGGATCATCATTGGTTAAACCTCTTCAATTGCGCCCGATGCGCTTGCGCATTTTGGCGTAGGAACTGAGGAAGTGCACCAGGCTGGTGGAGTGGCGGCCGCCGATGCGGCCTTGTCTGGCTTTGGCCAGGAAGTCCCGCGGCCCGTCGAACGGCTCCATCTCCAGGTAGGCGTTGCCAAACTCGCCGACCGAGTGCGCGTCGCTGCCCGCGGCCATGGCGAGGCCGTGCTCGTCGGCGTAGCGCAGCGCCTTCTCGTCGTCCTCGTAGCGGATGTTGCGGGCGTTGAGCGCCTCGATCAGGTCAATGTCGGGCAGGATGGTGTCGAGCACGGCCTGACCGACCGCGCCCTTACGGTACGAGTCGAAGGGGTGAGGCACGTAGACCAGTCCGCCCTGCTCGTGGATGCGCGCCACCGTCTCCTGGGGCGTGAGGCCGCGTGGAATGAACTCTTTGAGGAATAGCCCGATGATCTCTCCCTGCGACGTGAAGATCTCCTCGCCCACGATGATCGGGAAAGGGGCGCGCTCCCGCATAGCGAAGGCCCCGTCGATCTCGTTGTGGTCGGTCACGGCGAGGGCGCCGATGCCGCGCCTCTGGCAGACCGCGATGATGCGGTCGTAGGAGAGCAGGCAGTCACGCGAGTGGCGGGTGTGGGAGTGCAGTTCTACTTTCATCCGTTTCTTTCTCGTCCCCGTCGTGCTAGACTGGCAACGTCATGATACCAAGGCAGACATCTCGACCGGCGGTAGCGCCATCGTTCAGGGTGGCCTCCTCCTATCCGCATCCGCGCGCGACAGAGCCCACGCCCAGGAAGCAGGTACATAGGCCGCGCCGCTGGCGGCGACGCACGCTTGTCGTGGCCGCCGGGCTGCTGGCCGCGACGATGGCGTGGCCGGCGACGCTGACCCCCAACGCCACGCGGTCGTCGGGGGCGTCGCGCCCGCCCGTGCCGTCGCAGGCGCAAGCCCGCATTCATCGGGCCGTCGGTGTGCTATCGGCTGCCCCGGCACATGCGGGGCCACCCTCCCCGCTCGCACCTTCCCACCCTCACCCCCAGTCCCTCCCCCATGCACAGGGAGTGCCGGCTGGCCTGTCGGCAACGCCGAGGGACCAATCCGCAGCGCGGCGCGGCGCGGGGATGGGAGCCCGTACCGGCTCGGGCGCGTCGCGCTCGACCGTGCCCATCCGCCACGATGCGGCCGTGCCCGCGCGACGCCTGGCCTTGGCCCCGAATCCAGCCCCGGCCCCGGTACCCGCGCCGCCGCCCGTGCCCTCGGCGACGACGGTCTTGCAGGCGTTCGGCAAAGACTTCGCGTTGGGACGCTACGATGCCATGTGGGCGTTGCTCGCGCCGGACGCGTGTCGGGGCTGGGCCGGTCCCGCCGCCTACGCCGCCTACTACCGCGCCAAGTTCGCCCCCGTCACGCTACGCGGCCTCTCGCTCGGCGTCCCGCGCGTCGACGCGGCGGGGACGCACATCCCCCTGACGCTCGACCTGGCCTGGCGAGGGATGAGCGGCGCGGGTGGCGCGGGTGGCGCGAGCGGCGCGGGCGGCCAGCCCCAGGTGCTCTCCTACCTGCGCAACCTCGACGCGACACTGGTTGATACGCCCGATGGTTGGCGCGTGGTCGAGGGCGGCCCGCTCGATCCCGAGGCGCCGGTTATCCCGCCGCCGCACCCCGCGCCCGTGGCCATCCACGTGCCGATCCTGATGTACCACCATATCTCAAGCCAGCCGCCGCTGGCGCAGTCGCAGGTCGGCCTGACCGTGACCGACGAGAACTTCGCGGCGCAGTTGGCCTACCTGGCCGCCCACGGCTATCACGCCGTGCGGCTCGTCGACCTCTTCGACAACCTGTACTATGGACGCCCTCTGCCCGACCGTCCGGTCGTCCTGAGCTTCGACGACGGCTACCTGGACAACTATACCGACGCGTTCCCCCTGCTGCGCCGCTACCACATGGTGGGCGAGTTTGCCATCATTGCCGCCTACCCCGGCATCACGCTGGGCGTCAATCGCTATATGACGTGGCCGCAGATCACGGAGATGGCCGCCGTCGGGATGGATATCGAGTCGCACACCATCGACCACCAGGACCTGGGGCTGCTCGATCCCGCCCACGCCACCTACGAGATCCAATACTCGCGCGGCATCATCGAGACGCGCATCCACCGCGCGGTGCAGTTCATGACCTACCCCTCGGGCGAGC
>JAABUX010004574.1_pt1 | contig 17427 bp, 18 predicted proteins | sample 5561851 | NCBI WGS metagenome assembly JAABUX01 (sample SAMN10711883, study PRJNA513361) | rock metagenome | isolation source: Antarctica rocks | place: Antarctica: Victoria Land, Richard Nunatak red sandstone | collected 2016-01-03 | reverse complement strand
TGACGGTCGCCGACGCGCGCCGCGCCGGCAAGCCGCTGAGCAAGCGGAAGACCGACTGCGAGGCGCGGCCCGCCCCGGCCGTGCCGCGAGCTGCGCGGAGCGGAGCGGCCACCCGCGTTGCGGCCAGGGCTGCGCTCCGGTGTCATGGTGAGGCGAGCCAGCGTGGTGTGCGGGCCGCTCAGACGCACCAGAAGCCGGGCCAGATCGCGTTCAGCCGCGATGGCTTGCTCTTCTTCCAGTGCATCGGGAACGGCGTGGAGGCGCGCCCTCTCACGGCGCCGCCGCGACGCCCTCTATCAGCAGCGACCCCGTGCCCTGACACAGAACAGGCGGACGGCAGGCCACAGCTGCCATAGCAGTGGTTGCTCTTGCAGGCGGCTGGGCCTGAGGAGGGCAGTCTCAGCGAGCGAGAGGTCTCATGCAGCGAGCGGGCGCTGTGCGGGCGCCAGTGAAGGGTAGGGTTAGGGTAGGTTTGAGTTGGAGCCAATGCCGTGTGCCATCCTGGCGCGCAGGTGTACAGCTACCCCGCGATGGAGTGCGTGGCCGTGCTGGAGGGCCACACCGGGCTCGCGCACAGCCTGGCGCTCGACCAGGGCGGGCGGTGCGGCCCGCGCGCGCCGGCACCATGGCCCGGTCCTGTCGGGCACGCACGGCCTATTGCAACCGTTTTCTGTCCTCGCAGCATGCTCCATGTCGGCCGCAATGCGCCGAGCGCGGCGCGCGCCCAGCAGGGCGCCGCCGCTGCGCGCGGCGCCATCACGCGGCCGCGGGCGGCGGGCGCGCAGGTGGCTGCTGAGCGGCGGCGCGGACGGCCTGGCCGCCGCGTGGGACCTGGACGCCATGGCCTGCCCGCGCACGCTCACCGCGCTCGACCAGGCGGTCACCGCGCTCAGCGTCAGCGCCGACGGCGGCCACGTCGCGTACGGCGGCGCGCAGGAGTTTGTGCCCATCGACGCGCTGGAGCCCGGCGCGCCGCCTCCTTCTCAGGGCTTATTCTTAAGGTTTTTAGGGCGTTACCGCACGAGCGCTTGCCCGCATCGGAGGTCCTGTTGCTCAGGCATGGGTGTTGCCGGCACACTGGAGCCGGCGCGCCTTGCTTTTTGGTGGACATGTGCTAGTAGCGGGCGTGTTCAGTCGGCAGGGCGGGCAGCGTTCGCCGCGCCGCTAGCTTGCCACGCCGCGGCCTGCCCCGTTCGCGTGCCACTTGCGCCACACTCTCGGGAGCGGGCGGCACACAGCTTAGGAAGGCCGCCGGCGATGCTGCTGATCACGCTCCGCACGGACAAGCAGCGCGTCTGGGAAGCAGCAGTGCAGGCGCCCAATCAGGCGGGTGCAGACACGCCGTGGTCAGCCCCCGGGGCGGCCGCTGACGACCGATCCGGGGCCCGCAGGCGCCCGGACGCACCTGCTGCCGGTCAAGCAGGCGGGCGTGCAGTGCCTGGCCTGGAACCCGGCGCACCCCGTGCTGGCGCTGACGGGCGAGGAGGTGCGCGCGCCGCGCGACCTGGGCTCGCGCGGCAGCGACACAGCGTCCATCCTCGTGTTCCGGCCTGCGTAGGGGCGCTGGCGCCCGTGCCCGTCCCGTGCTCGCGGCCGGCACAGTTGCCCGTTCCCCGCTCAGTGAGCCTGTACATCACCCTTTCGCTGGGGCAAGTGCTCTGCGCTGTGCGGCTGTCTGCATACATAGATAGCACCCGAGCCTTGCTTGCAGGGCTGGAACGTCCTGCCACAACTGGATGCCACGGACAAGCTGTGCATGAGGGACCATGAATTGGCAGCTCTTGGTTCCTAGGGCTACACAGAAGCGAATGAACCAGTTAGGCTTTTGAACACTGTTGGCCTTGCGCGCTGCGCGGCCTACATCAGCAATTTATGTCAAGCTGGGCAGGCTGTATGGCAGCGCATGTGTGGAACAGGCTGTGCACTGCATTCTCCCAAGGCACTGCCATCATGAAAAGTATATGAAAAATATGCTGCACCGCCAGTCCAGCAGAGGTGGGCAACCATGAGAAGAGTCACGGCTGCACGCACGTGACGCGCAGCTGAGTGACTGCTTAGACTCCAACACACTTGTCGCGCCACATTGCAAAAGCACACTTTGGCTGCCCGGGCTGGCTCCCAGGTCTTTTTGCTTTGGCCGAGCTCGCTCCTACCAAAGTAGGCTCTTTTCAACTTACTCATACAGGCTACCAGGCTGAGACACCGCACTGCGTGCGCTCTGTGCTGCGCGCCCCGCAGCCGTGTGCCGAGGGCGGCGGCATGAATGCGCTGGCACGGGCCGGCGGCGCGGACGCGGCTGTGCAGCCGCTGCTGGCACACTACCTGTACGGCCTGTGCGGCCAGGCGTGGCGCCTGGTGTCCACGTCCGCCTGCGCCTGCACAAAGCGCCCGCACCCCGCCTCGACAGGCGCGGCCGCTTGCTCTGGCCCGCGCGGCGGACTGCTGTATGACGTGTTTTTCTGTTTCGTATGTGAGACTGTCGACCAATGCGCCGCTCTGGTAGACGGCAGAGCATCACGGCTATGCATGTCCGTAGCCTGCCGCATGCAAGAGACAGGCAAACACCTGTCAGTGCCCGCTGCGGTTGAGGAGGGCGTTTGCAGCTCGCTGTGCCTATTGACGCCGCACCGTGGCAACCGCTCCATGCAAGCCATTTGCGAGCCGCAGGCGAGGAGCGCGAGGGTGCCAAGTCTGTCATCTTCAGGACGCTGGAGGCGATGGACAAGCCTGCGACCACTGCGGAGCTCTGGACGAAGCTGGAGGTGGGGTGGCCTGTGCCGCGCGGCGCTCCGCGCTTGCCAGAGCCCAGAGCCGTGGGGGGCGGCCTGTATGCAGCAGCAATGCGCCTGAGCGCAGCAGACAAGGGGTGTGTGTGTGGGTGCGTGGCCGTGCCGTGCTGCGCCTGCCAGAGCCCTGTGCGGGGACAGCGGCCCCGCCCTGCGAGCCTGACCCCCACGGCGCGCTGCGCAGGGTGTAGAACAGATGAAGAGCAAGCGGTTTATGAAGCAGATGCTCCTCCAGGTCTGCGGCCGCCTGCTCCCTGCATGCCCTGCCGCTGCACGGGCGCCCTGCACGCACTGGTGCTGCACGGGCTCGTCAGCCTGACTTTGCACTCGGGCAGCGCACCCGCAGTGGGGCCTGCTACTGCGCAAGCAACCGCAGGCGCGGCGAGCGTGCGTCGCATGCGCTGCGTGACTGCGCGCGACCCCTTGAGCATACGCGCGCCGCGTAGATGAAGAAGTCGCGGTACCTGAGGTCGCTGCCCAACGTGGCCGGCAAGAGCTTTGGCTACACGCCGGCGCTGCGGTCGCCCGGCGACAAGGGCCTCGCGCCGCCGGAGCAGTGGGCGGGGGCGCCGCCGGCAGAGGCGGAGGCGCCGGCGGCCGGCCCCGGCGCAGCGGCAGCAACCGACCTGGGAGCGGCGCCCGACGACGGGGCGGCGGCGCTGCAGCCAGAGGCGCCGGCGCGGCAGGCGGGCGAGGCGCTGGGCGGCGCGCCGGCCGCGCCGCAGCCGGGCGGCCTGCAGCCCGGCCCGCCGGGTGGCGCGCGAAAGGGCGGCGCGAGGGGCGGCGCGCGGCGGCCGCCGCCGCCGCCAGCGCCCCGGAAGACGCAGCCGCCGGTTGCGTGGTGACCGCACGGGGCCTGCGGGCGGGCCCGGGGTCCAGTGGGGAGGCTCCCGCCGCAGCTTAGAGCGGCTCCGGTGCGTCGAAGCCGGCTGGGATACATCGAGCTCTTGCCCGGTGTGGCCCACCTGTGGCACTGGCGAGGGCGCTCCGGGCGCTGGCGCACCGCCTGCGCCACGGCAGAGCCTGTGCGCTTCGTCTAGGCCTCGGAGGGGTGGGGCGGGGCGCACGGGGCGTGCGGGGCCGGCGATGAGCTGCCGCGGCATGCAAGGTGCGCCTGCATGTCATGTGCGGGCACCAGACAGTCAGAGGGTCTCAGTACTCTGTAGCACGCCGTGGAGCATCCGCGTGGCAAGGCGTGCACGTGTACGCAGAGCAGCTGTGCAAAGTGGTGCACTAATGTTACCAGCAGCGCTCAGGCCTCCAGGTCTTGAGTCTATCCTACTCTTTCCATGCGACCCGGCCAGCGCAAGAACTGCAGCGGAGTGCCCATGAAGCAGTGCAACTTACCAAACTCCCTGCTCGACAGTAGCAACAACACTGCTACAGAACTTCACATTGACGATATCACTGAGCTCTGGACACTGAAACAACACACAGACAGTTGCATCCCCATGCTTCTCTGACCATGCGCTGACAAGACATCCTGACACTTCACCAGCCAAAAGCCAAAGAACACTGGGCCTATCCCGTCTCCAGCCCTGACCATAACTCAGCAGCTCTACACACAAACAGCTGACAGGGCTCATCACACACATGAGTTGCTCCATGCATACAGCTCCATGCATACAGCACGTCCCTAGCCGCTCAAGGCTGCGCCCCGGCCACGAAGCAAAGCAATAACCAGACCTGCCCAGGCACAGCGAGCCCCATCATGGCACATGGGCGGGGTTGACACCATATCCTCAATTCTGCCACGCTGCCGAGCACACGTGGGCGAGCCGAGCCAGCGCTGCGCCCGGAGCCGCTGCTGCGTGGGCCCCACACCTGCAGACCCCTCTGCCAAGCTGGGCCACGCACTCTTCGTGCTGCAGGCGCCGGGCGCACGGCCTGGCGCCTCTGCCCTCAGAGGCCCCCCTGTGAGGATGCCCCTGCGCGCGCAAACACACACCTAGCGCCCCCGGCGCCCGCGCCCGCCGCCGCGCTTGGACCCGCTCGGCGGCAGGCCCCGCCCGCGCCTACCAAGCGCCTTCCCGGCGGCCGCGCTGCTCGCGCCCAGGCCCCGGCCGGCCTGCGCGGGCCGCGGCGCGCCCTGCGGCGAGGAGCGCGTGCGGCGCCCGCCAGCGCACGCGGGTCCCGCCGGCGGCGGCAGGGGGCCCGGCCCCGCGCGGCACTCCGCGCCGGGCGTGCTGACTTCAGCTGCGCGGCCGGGGGCGGCGCCCGCGGCGCGGCCAGCAGCGCCAGGGCTGCGGCGGGAGTCTGCTTTGGCCACCCCGTACGCAGGTGTGGCTTCGCCGCCCGCGCGGCGGCCAGCGCCGGCCGCGTGCGGCGTCTCACCGCCCGCGCTGGACTCGCTGCCGCTCGGCGGCGGCGCAGCCGCGCGGCCGCGCCGCGCGCGCTTGCCGGACGCCGCCGCCGCCGCGCCGCCGCCGCCACCGCTGCTGCCGCCGCTGCCGCCACCGCTGGCGCTGTCAGAGCCGCTGCCGGACAACGGCGACCTCGACGCGGCGCGCTTGCGTCCTGATGGCGGAGCGCCCGGGGCTGTAGGGCTTGGCGCCTCCACCATGGAGCTGGGCCCAGGCGCGCCTGCTCGCCCGCGCGCGCGGCCGCGGCCGCGGCTCTCACCGCGGCCGCCGCGGTCGCCGCTGCCGGACGCGGCGCCGCGGCCCCGGCCGCGGCCGCCGGCCGCCGGGGCGGCCCTGCGCTTGGGCGGCCGCGCGTCGCCCGCGCCGCCGCCGCCGCTGCTCTCGCCGCCGTCGCTGCTCGCCTCGCCCAGCGCATCGGCCAGCGCCAGGTCGGCAGCGGCCTGCAGCAGGACGGAGCAACATGTGAGAGCAGGACCACCAGGATACAGCGGGCATGCTGACCTCTACAGGCTCTGTGCTGTTCGGAAAGGTAGCTTCGTGCGTCTGAGGATGCGCCTCGAGGAGGACAGGGGCCGCGCCTCGGAGTAGCTGGCGGCGGTGCGCGAGCGGCGGCGCCGGCCGCGCGCGCCCTCCGCTTCCTCCTCCTCCTCCTCGTTGCCGTCGCCGGCGGACCCCGCGCTCAGCCCGCCGCCCGGCGCCGCCGCCTCCAGCACAAACGCCGGGAGCTCGCCCTCCTCCAGCAGGCCGCGCTCGGGGCCGTCTCGCTCCAGCCGCTCGGCGTCCATCTGCGGCATGCATTGCAGGTGTAAACCCTGATCAGTGTCATGCAGCCACAGCTTTTGCTATTACCAGGCAGGAGGGCCGCGGCAGGGTAGCCGGCGGTCTGCGGCGGTTTGCTGGCCATAAGCAGGCTCATCACGCAGGCCGCTCTCTGCGCGGCTCCGCACGGCCTCTGCGCTGGCTGCACAGCGCGGAGGCGGGGTCCGGCGCCGCGCGCTGCAGCGGGGTGCAATCTTTGGTGCCGGGAGAGATCATGCGGGTGCACTGTTTCGATCAAGCGCATGCGCGGGATGGAGCGCATGCGTGCACAAGCAGATGCAGCACGAGGAGTTGGGGTTTGGCGGGGCGGCGGCGCACCCGCTGGAACAGCGCAAGCTCGGCCGGCGTGCGCGCAAGCAGCTGGTTGAGCTCCGCGCGCGAGTGCACGCCGCGGCCGAGCTGCGCCACCCCGCGCGCCAGCAGCGCCTGGAGCACCTGCTGCCGCTCACCGTGCGTGCTGCGCGCAGCGCGCCCAGCAGACGTCAGCACTGGCCCTGCATACCCTAACCCTACCCTACCCTCTCATGCGTAATAGAGGCTGCACTCTGGACTGCGCCCCAACCTCTGGGTGCTGATGTGCGTGCTGCGCACCAGCCCGGTCATGGCAGGGGTGCGCTTCGACTGCGCTTCCTCCCGGTAGCTCCTGGGTGCCAGCGCGCCCGCCGCGCGCCCGCACAGCATGCACCCTAGAATGCGCAGGCAGGCAGACCCTTTACTGGCACACCAGAGGATGCAAGCATGGCTGGCTACCTGTGCAAGCCACGGCGCGCGCCCGCCTTGCGGCCCAGCCCCCTCTTGCCAGGCGCGACGCAGGCGGCACCCAAGCGGCAGAGGACAGCGCAGTTCTTTGTCCCAAGGCGGAAAAAAAAAGAAGAAAAAAGGAAAAAGAGAGAGAGAGATATAGCATTTCAGGGCGCGCCTGCGGTCGTTGAACATGCCGGCCTGGATGACCTTGGCATCCAGGTCGCGCTTCTGGCGCGCGCGGTCCAGGATGTCCTCCTCAATCGTGCCCGCCGACACGAGCACCAGCACCAGCACCTCGCGCGTCTGCCCGATGCGGTGCGCGCGATCCTCCGCCTGCCGCGCGCGGCAGGGCGCCCGGCTGTCATGCTGGGGATGGCTGCTCATCTGCTGGACGCCGCAGATGCCACACTGACAATTACAATCAAAGAACGCGCAGCTTTCACACTTGTGCCTCCTCCCAGGCGCGCCTGCAGGTCCATGCAGGGGTTGCACTAAGAGTCGAACATAATGACCATGTCGGCGCCCTGCATGACAACCTAACCCTGCCCCGGGCGCGCCTGGAGGTCCATGGAGGGGTTCCAGTCAGAGTCGAACATGATGACCGTGTCGGCGCTCTGCAGGTTGAGCCCCAGGCCGCCCGCTCGCGTGGACAGCAGGAAGCAGAACGCCCTGCTGCCGGGCGCGTTGAACTCGAACAACAGGCGCGCGCGGTCGGCCGTCTTGGTCGCGCCGTCCAGGCGCACGCAGGGCAGGCCGCGCAGGTCCAGGAAGTCCTCCAGGATGTCCAGCGCGCGCGTCATCTGCGCGCGGTTCAGGGAGTAGGGTGAGGGTAGGGCGTGTGTCGCGCATACTGCCTGACGTGACGGGCAACCCTTGTGTGCCTGCGCTCGCGTGAGTGCCTCCATGAGCGGCATTGCTTGCACGGAACGCTCGGATCGGCCTAAGCTCCGACGCAGACGACCAGCTTTACGCTTGGGCGAGCGCGCCGCGCGAGTTGTATTGCACCCACCGCCCCGCCCGCAGCGTCGCAAGCGCGGCGGGGCGCGCCTGGCTGAAGAGCAGCACGCGGTGGCCGGCAGCGCGCAGCTTGGGCAGCGCGGCATCCAGCAGCGCCAGCTTGCCGCTCGCGCGCACAAGCTCGGCCGGGTCGGCCGGCGCGTACGGCGGCTGCAGGCGGTCCAGGAACAGGTACGGGTGCGCGCACACCTGCCCGGCGCGCGCGCGCAAGCTCGCTCTCACACAGCTTCGCGCCGCTGGTGTGCAAACCTTGCGATGCGTGGCCCTGATGTGAACTCGCTGGGAGGCTCTCTGTGATCCCATGCTCGCCAGCAAATGGCTCAAACGCCTCCTGGCAGGACCAGTCAGGCGCCTCCCCAGCAGGACGGCAGGGAAGGACGCAGCACAGAGTCTGGGCGCCGCTGAGCAGTGAGCGCTGCCTGGGCCAGAAGCCGCGCTTGCTTGCGCACGCCCGCGCCGGCGCAAGCCCAATTTGGACCTCTAGCAGGGCCAGGCGCTGATGGTCATGCCTGACCCACTCTTGCCAGACCGCAACCTGCCACCCACCACCCTGCCAGGCCCTCTGCCCAGCACGCCCCCTCGCCCGGGGCGCAGCCAGGCCGCGCCTTGCGCAGGTGCATGGCGGCGTTCTGCAGGCTGCGCCCGCCGCGGCCGCCCACGCCGACGCGGCCCTCCTCCGTGATCTGACGGTACCAGAGGCGCTGCCAGGCAGACAGGCCGCAGCGCACGACGTGCTCCGACTTGCCCGGCAGCTCCGTCTCGACCTCCGCCTTGGTGCGCCGCAGCATGAACGGCCGCAGCACCTGGCACGCGCGGGTGCGGCTGCGCGCCTCAGGGGCGACCGGCGTGTGCGCCCGTCGCATGACAGGCGCGGTGCAGGCGCGCCTGGCGCGCCTGGCTCGGTGGCCACTTGCCACAGAGCGTGGCCATCGGCATGCGGAGCGCATGCGCTGGCGCACTCGCAGGATGCGTGACCACAGGTAGCGTGCACAAGCTGCCGGCAGCGCCCTTTAGCAGCATGCAGACCACAGCTCGCACTCGGTGACCAAGCAGCAGCTGGCCATTCCCCAGCGCGGCTCATGCCAGACCCTATACAGAGTGGGGCACAAGGACGCAGAGCGCCGTAGCCCGATGCTGCCTGCTCCCACAACCTGTCCCGTACCAAGCACGTGCATGCAGGGCGCGGTGCGCAGCTGGGCGGGCGGGCCCAGGGCGGACCTGGTGCAGGCGCCCGATGACCAGCAGCTGCTCCTCCTCATTCAGCTGCGCGTCCACGTCGTCCACATCCGTGCCCTGACCCTGCATGGCAGCCGGAGGGTTTTGCCCCTTGCACCTGCACCGACGTGCCCTGACCCTGCGGGGCAGCCGGGCGGCGACGCCGCTGGCACCTGCACCAAGCCCCTTGCTGGCCAGCACGGGTGGCGCAGTGAGCCCTGCTCCATACAGGCTGATGCAGCAGTGACCGCATGCAGTAACGGCCGCACGCAGAGCCTCGCAGTGCGACAGCGGCGGGCGCGCACGCGGAAGGGCGCGGCGAACCACTCATCGAAGCTGTCGGCGCAGTCGAACACGGCCGGCAGCACAAAGTTGAGCAGCGCCCAGAGCTCGGCCAGGCTGTTCTGGATCGGCGTGCCGGTGAGCAGCACGCGGTGGCGGACCGCGTAGCCGCGCAGCGCCTCTGCAAGGCGGCTGGCCGCATTCTTGAGCCGATGCCCCTCGTCCACGACCAGCACCTCCCACTGCACCTGGCGCAGCGCTGCGGGGCTGGTGTAGGGTTGCAACTCTGGTGTAGGGTTGAACGCAAGCCCTACCGGACACGCCTCAGAAATGGCTACCGCTGAGTCACCGCACATCAGCGCGCGTGATAGAGCCGGTGCGCCCTTGGACGCGCGCTTGTAGGTCTCCAACACCCTGTGCATCCGTGGCCGCGCTGGATTGGGATATGTGCGAGCTGTTCAGCTTGCCAGCATCGCTGTCTTCCAACGCCCCAGCGCGCGCGGCCACGGAGCGCGCGCCGGCGCTCGGCCGCCGCAGGACGGGCCGGGGCGCCGGCGACGCGCCGCAGGCGGGCGCGCCTTGCGCAGCGCGGCGCAGTCTCGCAGGGCGAGGTCGTAGTGCGTGATGAGCGTGTTGAAGCCGCCGGGCTCCACGTGCTCGGCGCGCAGCGCGCGCCGCTCGTCGGGCGTGCCGTCGTACAGCACCGCCTTGAGCCCGGGCGCCCACTTGGCGAACTCGGCCGCCCAGTTGCTTTGCACCGCCTTGGGCGCCAGGATCATGTGCGGCCCGGGCACGCCCTTGCGCTCGGCCAGCGTGGCCAGCAGCGAGATGGTCTGGATCGTCTTGCCCAGGCCCTGCGCGCGCGCGCGCCGCCGACGGAGCGTGTGAGCGGCCGCGCTTTCTACCTGATACCTCGGCAGATTTGGTGCACATCAGCATGCTGACAGCCTGACTGCGGGTGACAGGTCGCGCACGCCCCTTGATACAGAGTGCTGCAGAGCCTGAGAGGCATGGAGGCCCTGGTTTGCGCGCGCTTGAAACAAGCCTAAGGGTGCCCGCCAGCGCCAGCGCCGGACATGCGATATTTTGAAGCTGCAACCGCTGCCGCCGCAGGCAGGGCTGCTGCCAGGCGGGCCGCGCGCCGCGCCGGCCGGGCGCGTGCCATCTCGTCGGCCAGGATGCCATTGACGCCGTTGTTGACCAGCGAGAGCAGGAAGCGCAGCCCGCCCAGCTGGTACCCGCGCAGCGTGCCGCCCGCCAGCATCGCCGGCTGCGCCACCGACTCCCGCACCACGTGCACGCTGTCGTAGTACGCGCGCTGCGTGCGCAGCATCGCGCGCGCCTCCGCGTCGAGCCCGCGCTCGTCATCGCCGCCGCCGCTGCCGCCGCCTCCACCGCCGGCCTCTGCGCCGGAAGCGTCCGGGCGTGCTGCAGCCTCCGCGCCCTCGCCGCTGCCGCGGCCTCCCGGCTCGCCGGCGCCTTCGCCGCCGCTGCCGTCCCCGTCAGCTCGGACCTCTGCGCTGTCCGAGCGCGCAGCGCCAGCCGCCGCGCTGCCTGCTGCGCCGTCAACCGTGCCGTCCGCAGCGGGCGCTGCGCTGCCACCGCCGTCCGCCCAGATCGCGGCGGCTGCGCGCTCGGCCGCCGCGCCGTTGGGCGGCGGCGCGCGCTGGCTGCCCACCTGCCGCCCGGCAACAGCACTTTATGATGTGCCAATGTTTTGTTTATCAAACATTTCTGTTATTTACTGTCCTCGTGCCCTTCCAGGTGCTCATGATGATAGGGCTCGATCAGCTGCTGCTCCTGTGCAGGCTGTGCGGGCCCGGCCCCGGCTGGCCTGGCCGGCTATGCCCGCGCTCCCCAGCCTCCCTTCCGGCCTGTCAGCGGCGCGCGTGGCAGCGCTCCGCACGGGCACGAAGCAGGCGTGCGAGCAGCCGATCGACCTCCACTCCAGCCCGCACGGGCATGAAGCAGGCGTGCGAGCAGCCGATTGACCTCCACTCCAGGCCGCTCAGCTTTCAGTCAGCTTTCTCGGCCATCCCTTGTGGAGCAGATTTGCCTATGGTGCAAGGTAGGGTACCCCATGACGCGCCTTGAGCCCCAGCTCCTCGATGATGGCGTCGGTCTTGGCAAGCAGCGTGCGCAGGCGCGCGTCCTTGGTGTGCTGCGCCAGGCGCAGGTACTCGGTGTAATCGTTCTGCCGCAGCGCCGCCACGCGCGCGGCGGACTCGCGGCCCGCGCGGCGCGACTCGCGGCCTGCACCCACACGCCCCGTGAGCTCCTCAGATGCGCCTCATATGCGGGGCACAACTATGTTCGGCAAGCTTTGAGGCCATGTGCTTGACATGTCCCGCCGCTGTATGGCAGCAAATGCCAGCGCACCCAACCACGCTCGCATTAACAGCCGGTGAGCAGCACCGCAAACTACCGACTGCTTTTGCTGACGCCCACTCATACATCGTTGCAGTGCCTGAACAGGCCCCAGGCAGCGCGTTGGTCCTGGATCACACATTTCAGGATGTATGGCGGGTGGGGTGTGGGGCCGCACCGTGCCAGGCGCGCACGGCATTGCAACGCTGCATGCGCCGCTTGGCGGCCGCCTGCGAGGCTGGGCGCCAGGCCTCGCGCAGGTGCGCAGCCACGTCCGCGCAGAAGGCGCGCCGCTCCTGCAGCGCGCGCTGCGCGCCCGGGCCGCGCCCCTCAGCGCCCGAGCGGGGCGCTTTTGGCCTACCTCGCGCAGCTGCCTGGATACTTGGGCATGTGCAGGTGTTGTCTGGAGTGACGGGGCATGCCCGACCGCCGCAGATCATGTCCTCTGCACCATGCATGCAGCATGTCGTACGGTCTATGTTGTTGAAGCGCGCATGAATTCAGTGCCACAAAGTGCACGGCACTGTATTGCTGCATGTGGGACACAGACCATCTACCTCACAGATTGACAGAGTAGATAGGCGATCGAACTTCCGTCAGGGACACCCGTCAAAGAGCATGCCCATTGGGCCCGCGCCAGCGTAATATGTCCCCACGGTGCTGCCATGCCACCAAAATTGAAACTACAGTGACACTGGGCGCCCATAAGTGGTGTACAGGCAAAGGCGCACCAGCTTGGCGTCGCGGCTGCGCCTCTCCAGCTCCGCCAGGGCCGCGCGCCGCCGCGCGGTTACCGCGGCAGCCGCCGCCGCGGCCGCGGCGCGCCGCTCCGTCTCCGCGCGCGCCGCCGCCACCGCCCTCTGCCGCGCCTCCACCGCGCGCGACCTGCGGGCGGCGGCCGCACGCCGCCGGTGAGCCTGGGGCATGCCAACACGCTGAGACGCGGAGCACCCGGTCCCCGAGCTCGCTCATCACCGGCACGTGAGAGCGCAGAGCCTGCGCCTTGACCGCACCGGCTCATCTCCGTCTGCAGCGCGGCTAGCTCAGCCGGCGCGAGCTGGCCAGCGCGCGGCGGCGGCGGCGGCGGCCACGGCGGCGCCAGGTCGGGCGCGCCGGGCGCCGCGCGCCGCCAGGCCCTCCAGTCCGCCAGCGCGTCCGGCGCGGCCGCCGCGGCGCGCGCGGTCTCCGCGCGCACGGCCGCGCGCAGGCGCCGCTGCGCGCCCGCCGCGCGCAGCGTGCGCAGCTCCAGCAGCGCCGTCAAGCGCGCCGCCTGGGGACCGACAGGGAATGAAACCCGTTCTGGTCGCAAGTGGATCGCACGCGGCGTGATACCCCGTTCGGAGAGCGTGCCTGGAGCTGCGATAGGACGCGCTGGCACCCACTCACAGGAAAAAAAGAGCCTGTGAGCCAGGCGCGCATAGCAGGCAGGCCAGGCAGGCGCGAGCGCACACGGCGCGACGCACTCGCTGCGCTTGACAGTGTGTCGGCGGAGCCAGCGCAGCCTGGGAACGCCCGCCGACTGAGCGCGGGAAAAGGCCCTCGATGCATGGGCGAGGCCCGCAGCCGGGCGCGCACGTTGGGCAGGCCGGGCAGCAGCTGCTCCAGGTCGCGCAGCCGCGCCTGCAGCGCCTGGTGCGCGCGCGCCTCGCGCGCCTCCCGCACGGCCGCCAGCGCGCCCGGGCCCGCCACGCCCGGCTGTGCTGGGGGGTGCGGGTCCTGCACGCCCAGCGCCGACGCTGCGTGACGTACAGGCGAGAGCAGTAGACGCGCGTGGAGCGCAGATCACCTGGGGCGGATAGCGTGCGGGCAGCGTAGCACTGTGTCGTGCAGGCGTATAGAGTGAGCTCGAGGAGCACGTGCTTGTGAGCGAGGCGCTAGACGTGCTGCGTACCTCTGCAGGCAGTATATGATTGGCGGCGCGGCTGGCACAGGCAGGCGGCAGCGCACTCCCCTGCAGACCAGCCACAGCACGGAAGTGAGGTTCATGCGCATCAAAGCACTGAGCATACTTGAAGGCAGCCGTGTGCTTGAGCAGCGCGCGTCAGCGCATACAGGGTGCATGCGCTCATACAGGGTGTGCCGTACCAGTGCTGCCTTCTGTAGTGCAGCATTTTTATGGGGCCCAGCCGCGTCCATGAATGTGCACACCAGTCGCGGTGTCCTTCTTCAAGACCTGTAAAGAGGTTAGAGAGGCACCACCAGCGACGCTGGGATCGCCTGCAAAGCAAGCACATTGCAAGCAGCCAACCTAGGGTTGGCTAGGTTCAGTGCCGCGTTACCATCCTCCAACTTTGGCCGTGTGTTATGGCCGTGTGTACGAGTGATTTGTCTCCCTGGTTTTGGCCCCGTCTGATTGATCATTGATGTCCATTCTTTCGTTTGCATTTCCAACTTGGTCGCTACCGCCAAAAACTTCGTCGCAGGTAGACGCCTTGCCCACACGCTCCTCAGGTTCTCAGTGCCGCAGACGGCAAACAAGGTGGTGCACAAACAACTAACTGTGGCGCGCTTGTCACCAACTGCATTGTAGCGAGTGTGCGCCGCAAGCTGTGAAGTGTGCCACTAGATTTTTTCTATTGCTACTGTGCAACTGCCACCACACAAAGTGCATATTGTTGCCTGGTAATGCTAGCCTCCGCAGCACAAGGTTGTGCCAGGAGCAAAGCAGCTTCTTCTCCGGCCATGCACTACCTCCCTTGTGAACTCGAGCGCTGCATCCTTGCCTGAACTCCACGCCTTAAGACTGCCAGGACTTAATAGGCTACTTCCACTCAGAGCAGTGCACCAACGCAAAAGGTATGTGCGTTAATATCACATAGTGCAGCCCACCAACTCACGCCTACAGCAGTGCCCGCTCACGCGGGTTGAGCACGTACTTGTATGCACCACCCGTCACGTTATTCTGAGGGCAAATAGTGGGAACTCTACACATCCAGTTGAGCACAACTGTCTCCCGCTTGGTTGTCACCAAGCTCTGCCTCAAGGGGTTCACTTCACTACAAACTGCGTCGCGTGCCGCAGTTTCACTCAAGCAAGTGCCCCTGTGGCTGTGGAGGCGCGGGCGCCAGCGCCTGGCTGCGCACGCGTATCAGCACACCTGGCAGGCCCTGCATCAATCGCAGGGCGCGATCACAGCGCGGCATGAGTGAGTGATTGACTGAATTGCATGAGCCTCAGGGGTTCTCGCTTGCACGAGGCACTTTGTCAGACTGATGCATCAGAACGTGCGCCTGAGACAGACTTGATACCCTGCAGGGCGGGATCAGGCTTTTCAAAACAAGCTTGCGGGGCCACATGACGTCCCAGCATTCTCGAGCGCCGCAGCCACTCCGAGCCTATCGCGCCTTGCCGTTCTCTGATTGCATCGGCTCCAGCAGGACTCCTCGCGAGCTGTGCTCAGTGGACTGCAAGGTGCGGCCTGCTGCGTCCTGCTTCGCTGATGGAGCGTGCAGGCGGGAACGGCTCGTGCGGGCGTTTGCAGTCCTGTTTGACGCTGTCTGGCCGGTCTGTGAGGGCGTCGGGCCGCTGGTGTGTGCGCCTGTGAACTTGGGAAGGGAACACGGTGCATCAGCCAATCTCCGGCACTGTGGCAATTCGTCACCGGGGGCGTCTTGGACGGCAAGACGCCCCGTCCGCTGCGCATCCTGTTGTGCCCCCACTCACTCGCTTCTGACCTATCTGCAGGGCTGCGACAATGCACTCCGCGCTCGCTGCGCTGCTCGCGCTGCTGGCCGCCGCACGCGTGCACGGCGGCTATGACTGGAACGGCGTGCTGAACAACAAGAATCTGCAGACAGGCGACGTGCGCGCCCCGCCCTCCCCGTGCACCAGTCCTTGGCCCGCGGCGGCACGGCGGCAATTCCTTGCCCAGTCAGAACGCCCTGCTGTGGTGTCGCTGCTGAGAGTGGTATCAGCATGTGCCGTGTCACCAGCGTGCCTGCAGTATGCAGACTTATCCGCGGATGGGTCGGCGCGGTCAGCGCCTCCGCGCGGCAGCCATGTACTAAACTTTTTTTGTGGCCCCCGCCTCAGCCTTGCTGCGCTCCGGACTGGCCCTCTGAGCTTGTGGCTATTGTGCCCTTTGTGTTGCTAGTTGGTGTGCACCATGTCTGGGCTTGGCAGGTGGCACATTCTCAGCCTCCACTACGGCAATACTTACTTGTACAGTGACTTCGAGGGGCGTGCTCGCTGCGTGCGGATGCAGCTGAAGCGCAGCGTGCATTAAGGGCGCACCTGGGTAGGCCAGGATCAAGGCTCAGTGAGCTGTGCTACCCTAGCTCTCCATCTCGGCCCTTCTCTCAGAAGTTGTCTTGAAGAGGACAGCATCACACCTTGTGCGCATGCATCTTGTATGCAGTGTGCTTGGCCCTGCACAGCACCTGTGCGACCATTGCTCCCGCGCGTGGCGGGCCGGGGCGCTGATGCGTGCCGCGCCCGCGCGCAGGCCACGTTCTATGGCCAGCAGATCGACCAGGACGCCGCGGGCACGTGCAGCTTCGGCGGCAACTTTGCCAACTCTATGCACCTGCCGTGGACCAACGGCGTGCGGCACTCGGTCGCGCTGAACGACAACATGTTCAACGACTCGCTGCCGTGCGGCACGTGCATTATGTACCGCGGCCGCGGCCAGGGCCTCGGCACGACGCCCGTGCCGACCACCAACTGGACGATGGCCATCGTGAACAACAGGCGCGGCATAGCCCGTGGCCGCACAGCCCCACATCTTTTCATTTACAGCCCCGATGCATGTCCTCTCCGAATGTGTCTAAGAAGCGCGCGGCTGCCCGAGCTGTCGAGCCGTAGCACATCCCCTCCTGCCGTTTGAAATGCGCCGCTGTTGGCACGGAGAGACTCGCAGCACATCGCGCCCTGCCACTTTCAGCACATGCGACGTAGCCCGCAGCACCCCCCCCTGCCGCGCCGCTCCTCCGCGGTGCTGAGCCCCGGGCGCGCGCCGCGCAGGTGCCCCGAGTGCTCGTTCGGCGACATCGACCTCAACCTGGCCGGCGACGGGCGCTGGAAGGTAGAGTGGCACGCGGTGCCGTGCAACGTGGGCGACAGCAAGCTCAAGTACAGCATCGTGGTGTCCACCTACTACTGGTTCTCGCTCGTCGTCTCCAACACGCGGTGCGGCGCCGCCGCCTGCAGCGCAGGCAGCCACGCTGCTGCGACCATGCCTGTGCCGCAGCAGCCTGCCGCTTCACCGCACGTCCTCCACGTCTGCATCATGAGCTTGTGGGGCAGGCCGCCGCGCTCGAGGCGGCATGCATGTCAGGGAGCTCCAGCTGGTGACAGGCCTACCGCTGCGCGGCCTGTTCCGGGGTCATGTCAGCCCTGTGCGTGTGTGCTTGCAGGGCAGGCAGCCTGGCCCAGAGGCGCGCCGCTGTGGCCTGAGCGCGCGTGCCCTGCCGCGCGCAGGATCCCGGTCGCCCAGGTGCAGGTCAAGATCAACGACGTCTGGGTCAACATGAAGCGCGCGAACAACAACCAGTGGCCGTACTACAACACCAACGGGCCCTGGCAGACCAACTTCCCCATGCCCATCCGCGTCACGTCCATCGCCGGCGAGACGGTGGAGGACGTGATCACCTCGGTCGGCGGCGGCGACGGCCACGTGCAGTTCTCGCCCGACCGCATCGTGCGCCCCGAGATGCAGGCGGCCGCCGCGGCCGGCGGCTGGAGCTACGCCGCCAACGTGACCGGCGCTGGCTACTTTGGCAGCGCCACCGGCAGCGGCAACCCCAACGTGACCTACTTCCGCAACGACGGCAGCCAGAGCCAGGCGGAGTCGCCGGCGCCCAGCAGCGGCGGCGGCGGCCAGGGCGGCAGCTCGG
>JAABUX010004573.1_pt1 | contig 17427 bp, 26 predicted proteins | sample 5561851 | NCBI WGS metagenome assembly JAABUX01 (sample SAMN10711883, study PRJNA513361) | rock metagenome | isolation source: Antarctica rocks | place: Antarctica: Victoria Land, Richard Nunatak red sandstone | collected 2016-01-03 | reverse complement strand
CGCCGTCGGGCTTGGGTGCGCCGTTCGCCGGCGCGCCCCCGGACCCGCTGCTGCTGCTGTCGCTGTCGCTGCTGTCGCCGTCCTTCCGCCTCCGCTTCTTCCGCTTCCGGTCCTTGTCCTTGTCCCTGCTCTTCTTCTCTTTGGTGCTCCTCTTGCGCTTTTTTTTGTCGGCCTTGTCCGCCTTTCGCTTCTTGACCTTGCCCTCTGTGACCTGCGGGCGCAAACATCAGGGCTCTCTTCTGCTGAGATTGGTGCAAGCCTGCAAGGCAGGTAAGCACTTGCACAGACGCCCAGCCCGGTTTGTCAGTTGACCAGCGCCTGTACAATCGCGCGGCACACCCACAGGCAGAATTTGCTTTGCTGCACCCACTGCCACTTACGACAACCTTGGCTGCGTGGTGACCATGCACAGCCTGTCAACGTCATATGCAGCCTTGGGCAGTGATATATGTCCGCCAGGGCCCTGCTGAAACGCCCTACAGTTCAATACCTGCTCCCCTGCACTTCAGGCAAGGAGTGGTGTTGCGCGCAAGTGAGACCGCTAGCCAGAGGCCAAGCTGCGCGCTGAGGCATGGCACAGACATGCAAGGCCGTCGCTGCGCTCCTCTGCACCGAATACCCAGTGCCGGCAGCGGGCTGCAGCGCCTTGCGCAGGTGCAGGTCGTGGACGCCTGGTACCAGCTACTGATATACGTACGCCAGCCTGCCTGAAGCCCCACCTCGCACATCCCGACAAGCAGCACTCCGTCTGCACCAGCCGCTGGGGCAGCGAGGCCGCACCGCCTCGCGCAGGTGTGCGTGATTGGTCCCCTTGGCGAGCTTGGCCGCACGGTCAGCGTCCAGCTGCGCGCGGTACTCCCGCATCGCGCGCTCCTCGTCCGCGCCGGCCGCCGCCTCGCGCGCCGCGTCGTCCTTCTGCTTCTTCTTCCAGTCCTCCCAGGACATGCGCTCGGTCGTCAGCGCCGCGATGCGCGCCGCGTGCCACTCCGGCGTGTGGAAGCTGGCGTCGACGGTGCCGTCGCCGAGGCCCGGGTCCACAGCGCCGTCCTCGGTGCCGCCGACGTGCCGCGCGCGCTGCATTGACTTGTGCATAGCATTCTTGCCCATGGCGGACCAGCGTTTTGCGAGTCCTCGCAGGCGAGCTCAGCCGGTCGGCTTCCCTGCGAAAGTGCAAAACGTGGTCAATGGTCTGCGAAACAGCACAGCGCTGGCGCGTCTGCACACTCACGTCCACCAGGGGCGCACGTGCGCAGGCTGCCGTTGTGCTGGGGATCACGAGCGGCCTGGCGGCCTGCTCTAGCTTGTCACGCCGCCAGCCCGGTGCCGGCTATGCCATCAGGTTGCTTTCCAGGCTGTGTGCAGAAGCAGTTGCGTGTCACACGTGAGTGACCAGGAAGACCAAACGCGCAGCTGGTTTCTGTGCGGGTCCAGTAAACCGCTGGCTCGGGGCGTGGCAGTGCAATGGCAAGGAAGCTGCTCCAAAAGGCCTACAGAGCACAAGACTCTTCGTCTGGTCTATGCCTCCTGTTCAAAGAGAACTGTGGAGTGCAGTGCCTGCCTTCTCAAGCGTAGGGAGCACTCCCGGAGCAGGCCCAGGGCTCCAGCAGGGCTCTTGAGCGCTGGTGGCTTTCGGTGATGAATTTGAAGAGCGGTAAGTCCACGGCCGCGCATAGTAACAGAGGAGTTTTGCCTAGTTGTGCACAGTACAGAACCGACGTACAGCTCTGCTGCGCGCACAAGGCGCGAGCGGAGCTTTAGAGGCCCCAGCGTTGGATGGGCCAGGCGTTGGGCTATGGCTAGCAAGGCTTGTGTGAACCGGCTGCAGAAGGAGTACAGAGCGCTGCTCAAGGCGCGTCGCTACCTCCCTGCTCTGCGCTTGCTCTCCGACTTGCTCCTTGTAGTGCAGTGCTAGCGCAGGCTGTGACGTGGCTGGAAGCCTTGGTGACATGTCCTGTGTCGCGCCAGCGTAGCTCGCACCGTGCCGAGGCCTGAGCGCAGTGTTTGCGGCAGGACCCGGCGGTGCCGGGCATCGTCGCGCACCCGCTCCCCTCCAACCTCCTCGAGTGGCACTTTGTGCTGGAGGGCGGCAAGGGCACGGAGTACGAGGGCGGCGTGTACCATGGCGTGATGATCTTCCCCTCCACGTACCCCTACCGGCCGCCCTCGCTGCAGATGCTCACTCCCAGCGGGCGGTTCGCCGTAGGACAGAAGATCTGCCTGTCCAACACAGACTTCCATGCGGAGACGTGGTGCGCAAACAGGCCGCAGCGCCCGCCTGTCCTGCAACACTGTTTGAAACCACGCCAGCGCTGTGGTGTCTGTGTGTCTGGCACCAGCGCGCTCTTGCCAGTGCGTGGAGCCTCAGCTCATATGTGTATTTAGCTTTGTCTGCTCGATGAAGGAAGTGCCTGGTCGAGGCGGGCACTGTTTGGAAGCGCAAGTGGTGCCGGTCAAAGACTAGCGACAAGCACACATACACTGGGGAGCTTGCCGCTGATGCAATACGCCTCGACATTTTTGCTTTGCCGTGGCCGAGGTTATGGGCGTGACAGCGCAGCCTGGGCTCGCAGGAACCCTGCGTGGGGCGCGGGCACCATCCTGGTCGGGCTGCTGTCGTTCATGGGCGAGACCGCGCACACCACCGGCAGCGTATCCTCGTCCAGGGCGGAGAAGCGCCGACTGGCCGCGGCCTCGCTGGACTACAACATGCGCAGGCGCGCAGCCGCGCGCCTCCCTGCACCCGCCACGCGCGCCCGAGCAGCCCCAGTCTGCGGACGGGCGCTGCGGCGCCCAGACACCGCCCTGACTGTGAGGAGGTGCCGGAGCTGGAGCAGCCCTGCGTGCGCCTGCGCCGGGGTTCACCAGCGCGCTCAGCGCAGGCTGCACTCAGGTTGCCTGGCCAGCTGGTGTGCATGTGGGCTGGCCCGCACCCCAGTCTTGCTCAGGCGCCGAGTCTGCGCAACAGAGCGAGCGGTCGAGCGCGCGTGTGTGGCCTGCCGCAGCGCGCGCTTCAGGCGGCTGTTCCCGGAGTACTGCGAGGAGCACGCGCGCCGGGTCGCCGCGAGGTCGCAGGCGCGCGCCGCTGCGCTGCGGGGTGTGAGCGGGTCGCAGCGCGTTGCAGTGTCCGAGCACTGCTGCGGGTGCAGCTGGCCGCGTTACCTATTGTCCAGGGTACTGTGTAAGGCTGATGTCTGGGGCGGGATGGCTGGTGTAGTGCTGGTTGCATAGGATCTCGTGCATGCTTGTGATACAGGCAGCGCATAGCGCCTGACGTGTCATAGAGACGTTCAGAGGAGGACTGCCTAGACCCTTTGCTGGGTCCGTGAGAACCCCAGTGCAGCTCCTGGGCTATGTGTATATAAAAGCATATGCACTGCACACTGCTGTCGTGCTGTTTGTGTTGCTGACAAGCTGCAGCATGCAGGTCGCCTGCGGCGCGCCGTCGCAGGCGCCCGCGGTACCTGCAGGCGCGGGCGGCGCAGCAGCAGGCGCACCCGCGAGAGTCGAGAGCACTTGGGTGGCGACGCTGACGTCTCTGGGCATGGCGCTGCTGCTGCTGGGCATTATCCTTGTGCCGCTGCTCAGCTAGCGCGTGTGCCTCTTACACAGCCTGGCACCGTGCAATCCGGCGGTTCTGGCGGGATTAGGCTGGGGCGGTGAACGGTAGGCGGTAAACGGTAGGTGAGGCAGCGCTGTTGCCTCTGTGCCAGCGGGCGCGCAGCTTGCTGTGCCAAACAGGGAGCTTGACAGCAGGTGGATGCTTTTTTGAAGCCTGGAATGCATGACTGGGGTGTGAGTTGAGTAGTGATGCCATCGGCTGTCACTTTAGGTTGCTGGCAGGTGGCTGACGAAGTCGCAGATTTGACGAGCTCAGGGGTACTGGCACCCCTGATGTGAGAGTGGCCGAGCAGACTTGGCAGCGCTAGTGTTTCTTGGTGGTGTAGAGACCGGGCATCGTTAAGGAGGGGAGTCTGACAGGTCAGGGGGCAGACTCCTGCTGCCCGCGAGCAGGCAGCACAGGTCATATATGCAAGTGGCTCTAATGCCCCCTAAAGCTACTAAATTAAACGCTTCCCCTAGGGTGTGGCAAAGTATTTGCTTTGAATCCAGGTCCTAAGCGGAGCAATTTCCTCCTTCAGCGCGTCAGCTACACACGGCTCGTACCTGCGCCTTGTTTGGTGTAAGTGTCCAGGCACAGGTGCACTGCAGGCCAGCTAGGTCTCTGCAACGATGCCGGGCTTTGAGGAGGTAAACCCGCGCTGCCCGAGCGTCTTCTACGGCGTAAGCTTGCTTTCTGAGGCCAGAGTGGGGCATTGACTCACTGACGCTGCATGCGTTGTGCATGGCAGGGCTGCAGCGCCGCGCTGGCAATCCTGCGGCTCTACCCGGGGCGCACCAAGCGCCCAGTGCCGCCGCCAATGTGTGCGCCCGCACGTCCCTGGTTTCCCGCCCGATCGTACCGCAATGCATGCAACCGACGCAGCACTGCCTGCAGGACCGCACAGCAGCGCCAAGAGCTCTTGGCGGCCTGGGAGAAGCTGCTGAACGAGGCTAGGCTCCTACGCCGTCCGTGCATGCGTGCGGAGCAGCGCGCGGCCGCGCGTGCAGTGCACACCAATGCTGCCCCAGTCCCGCCCACGGCTGAGCACAAGCTTGCCGCAGCCGCAGCGTGAGCGCGGCATGGTCGCAAGTTGCACGCGCAAGAGCTCGTGTTCGGGTCCTTGGTCTCTGTGTGGGTTTTCGGGCATGGGCCGGCAGGTGTGCTCCGTTGCTTTCCTTTCAGGTATCCTTTCTTGATACTACAGCACTGTAGAGGTTGTAGGAGGGGGGCACAGTTTATATACGAGCGGTTAGCCAGGATGGAAGACGCCAGGTGCTGGTGAGCGCGCGCGCGCCTGTGCAGGATACCTGCACGCGCGCAGCATGCCAGCGCTGGCAAGGAGGCCCCTGCGCATCTGTGGTGTACAGTCTCAGGGGTCTTCGGGCGCTGTGTGCCGCATCCTGGCTACCGCAGGCTTTTGACTCTCAGGTGGCTTTCTGCGACGGGCTGGGATACTTTAGTGCGTTCAATCCAGGTCCCAGGCGAGCGCTGCACGCTGCAGGCTCGCTGCTGGCGGCTGTCATCCTCGGGTTGCTACAGGCAGGGGAAGTGGGAAGCTTGCTCGTTTCCACGTGTTTGCCTCATACTGTGCACTGTCAGCGCAAGGTCTCTCTGCACGAGTCGGCCTCTCGGTGTGTTTTGCTTGGGCTGGCTCGCATCTCTGCGCCCTGATTGAGCCGGCCTCCTGTCAGTACAGCGGTGCAATGCACTATTGTGAGTACTAGATGCACCCGGCGGGCGCGCGCGGACGCCCCGGGCCTCAGGCTGCCTGCTGTGCCGCACTGCGTGTGCTGCGCAGCAAGCACGCTTGTGGCCGCTCGCCTGGCATGCAGGCTGCGGGCCGTCCAGGCAGGGGTTGCCTCAGCGCGTGCTGGCTGTTGGTGTGGCCGGGCTGTATGTGGCTTGGTGATGTGCTCTACTGTCTGCTCTCAGCATTCTGACGGGCCGGGCTGCACGTGATTTGGTCAGGTGCTCTGACAGCTTTTTTGGCAACCTCAGAGGGCAGAGCAGAAGCGAGTCGCAGCGTGGCTGGCCTGCACGTGAATATCAGCCGATCCTGGTAGACGGGCCGGCCTGCATATGGTTTGCCAAGGTGCCCTGGTACTCCTCCCAGCACATTCAGAAGGCGTGAAGCAGGTCAGCGACATGGCTGGGCTGCGTGTGATTAAGAAGTGGTGGTGGCAATGGACCAGGCCGGTACTGACTACGTTAGGCGCCCTGTTGCATTTTTCCTCAGCGTGTAGGCAGGCCTGGAAGCAGGTCCGCAACCTGGCTTGGGCTGCGCTATATATGTGCCAGTCTCATGCGTGCTCAGACATGCAAACTGCATGTGTGCAGTTGTTTTACTGCTGCGTGGCTCGTCTACAGAGTCATGTTTTGTGCTGTACAGACCTGTGAGGTGACTGGATCGTCAGGCTGCCGTGTTGCTGAGCGCTGGTCTCAGCAAGGCACATGCATGTTATTTTCTGGCAGGACCTTCCTAGGCGTGTAAACAACTGTAATCCTCCCGACTATTCCAAATTGTCCAGGCAGCTCCTGTTTCTGCACCATGACTATGTGTGTGAGAATGCAACATGCAATGCACAGAGCATGAACGTCAACATGCAGGGTGAACCCTGCGGCGCCTCTGAACACTATGGCAGGATACGCAGAGTGCTTGCCGTGCATGCAGGCTTCTCCAGACATGACTGTCGCGTGGCTGACGTTGCTACAGCACAGCTCTCCAAGAGCACCGCCTACTTCCACGACGCCCTTGCTTGACCAGCTCACAGTATGACGGCATACTGGCATACGGCATACGGCAAAAATTATCTATAACACAGTATGTGCAAAGGTACTCGCTGCTAGCCAGAACATACGACGTATGCCATAGCGCCCTGCAAGTACCAAACCGCCCGCGACTCAAGATGTATCAGTCCTCTGCACAGCACTGCCTTATGATCACAAGGCAACCTCATGATGGAGGCATGGAAGCTCCTTCAAGGGTTGCTGCAGTTGCACCCCCCAGTGCAACTGCATGAGTGCAGTGTTTGCGCGCATAAACTTTACTTCCTTCGCACCTGGTATTTGATGACTGAACAGCTCCCGCGTGCACACGGGACTGTCAGCGCAGAGGACAGCCTGTACATCTCGCAGGTTAAGCTGTTTCAGCTTTCCGCAGGCTGTCAGTCTTGTCTGCCTCATCAGGCAGCACTGAGCCTTTTACTGGGTGCAGGGCTGCGAGAAGCACCACGAGAGGCTTGAGGTGCGCGCCGCTTGTCAAATGAGTAGGATTGCGGCACACGCACCGCGGCCACCTGCGCCTCCTAGACAGCACTCAAGAGTGAGCTTTTACGCTGTGGCGCAGGAGTGCCTGGCGGAGAACAACAGGGATTGGCGCGCTTGCCCGCGTTTTCGGAGCCACTTTTGCCCTGGAACTGTTGAGAGGAGTGCAGCTGTGTAACTCACTTTGCTCCTCCCCTGCCTTGTGCCTCTTCGAGCCCTCTGCACGTTGCTGCTTGGATGAGGCATCTTCGGGCGTGCACAGAGGTGCACGCGTGGCGCGACTGCTTCGCGCGGCAGCAGCAGGACGCAGCCCCGGCAGGGCAGTAGCGCTGCGTGGATGCCGGGCGAGCTCTCGGTGCCGGTGCTGTACCGCAAAATCCTGCGCGCCGCCAAGCTCTTCCCGTCCATCAAGCGCAACGCAATCATCGCCGACATCAAGCTCGAGTTCCGCGAGGGCCAGGTGCACTCCTGACTTTGTACGGCTTCACGGAAGTTCCACAATCTCTTGCAGACGCACTGCACAGTCCAGCCAGCTCAAATTTGACAGCAAGCTCCTTTGCAGGCGGTGCGGGACCCGACGGAGGTGGAGCGGCGGCGCTCGCTGGCGTGGCAGAGCCTGGGGCAGCTGGAGGACTACGCGGGGCTGGCGCGCTCCACCTACAAGGACCTGGACATCTTCCTGAAGGGGCCCGCCGTGGGCGGCTCGTAGCCTGCCGGGTGCCAACGCATGTCACCATATCTGGCTCTGTACGCGCCAGCAGCAGCAGCACGGTCTTTTGCTTGTGCGGGTGGCTTTGAGTTGGCGTGTGTACAGGATACTACTGTATAGGATACTTCAGTTGCGGTTTTGCAGCAGCAGACGGGCAACGTAGCGGCCGGATGCGGACCGGTATTACTGTCTAGCCGCATTCATCAGGTCTGTTGAGCAGTGCTCGGGAGTGTTCACCTTGCTGCAGGCTAGCAGCTGCAAGTTTGGGCCCGTGCTTTCCTTGCTTACACTCGAGTCATCGTGGTGACGGCTTCTTGATAGAGCGTCTGCGAAAGCTAGCACGACCTTGCTGGGAGTGTGGGCACCATGCTGCGCCGGCCGATGCTGGGCTGGCTCCATTGGCTACTGCCGGGCGCGCGGGTGGGCACGAGCGCGGCATGCGCTCCAGCGGGCGGCGAGCCGGCCTTGCCGAGCGGCGGCTCGCGGCGCTTCCGGGTGCTGTTCTGCGGCGAGGAGTTTCCTTGGGGCTTTGAGTTCACGCGGGAGGCGCTTGAGGGCGACGCCGACATCGAGGTGCGCTCAAGCAGCTCTGCTATGAGCCTGGCGAGTGGCGTTCTTGGACTGTGAGCGGTGTTGTGGGTGAGACGCGAGGCGCTTGGCGCCCGCCGAGACGCAAACTGTTTTGCATGCACTGCTGAGCTTGCGTAGCAACATCTTAACATGCCAGTGTTTTATTGCTCAAGCTGCTTCACACGAGACAATTGGCAACTGCCGTGTGTTTGTGGTGTGTCGATCCCGTGGTGGCTCACAGACAGGAGCCCAGGGTTGCTGCGGCTGCTGAGCGACCTGAGCGCGCGCGCGCCCGCAGGTGGTGCGCTGCCGGCGTGAGGAGGTGGCGGGCGCGCTGCCGGCGGCCGACCTGGCGGTGCCGCTCGCCTGGACGCGAGCGTGCTCGCGGGCGCGAGCCGCCTGCGGCTCATCCTGCAATACGGCGTGGGCCTGGAGGGCGTGGACGTGCCGGCGGTGCGCGCAGCGCTGGCTTTCTGCCTCGGTGAACAGTCGTGCGCTGTTTGTGACTTTGTTGATGGTCGTGCGTTGGTACTACCTGAGCTTGCAACCCATGGGCTTGCACGGTGTGGTGTTAGTGGATTTGCAGCTTGGTAGCTCCTGTTTGACAGGAGCGCGCAGGAGAAGATATACCAAGAGTTAGACTTGCAGGTGTGAGTAAATGACACCCAATTCCTGCATCCATATTCGCCAATGTCACGCTGCTTGCACTGCATTGGCTGATCAGCATCAGGGCCTGGCGCGCGCGGCAGGCCACCGCGCAGCGCATCTGGGTGAGCAACATTCCCAGCCAGGCCACCGGGAACGCGCTATCATGCGCCGAGATGGCGGTCTACCTGACCCTGGCCTGCCTGCGCTCCGCCAACGCGATGGCGGCCTCCATCCGCGAGCGCCGCGTCGGCGTGCCGCTGGGGCGCACGCTGTTCGGCAAGAGCGTGCTCATCGTGGGCTTTGGCGGCATCGCCAAGGAGCTTGTGCCCAGGTGTGCGCATGCGGCAGCCAGAGCGCGCTGATCGAATCGTGCGCGATGTGCAGCGCCCCCTTGCCTTGGGTTTGCGCAGCAGGCAACGTTGGTCTGTACATAGCCGCTGGTACGCTTATGGGCTGTCTGGCCGCCAGCTTGTGTGTTTGCTCACACTGTCTCCTGTCACGTTAGCTTGGCACGGCCGCAAAACAATGGCAGTGCAGGCAGTTCTTCTAGCTTGACCTGCGGGCAAGCAGGCGCAAGCTATGCGCTGCTGACATGCTAGGGGGGCCTGTTGCGCGCGCGCTGTCAGCTCCCGCCTGGCGGTGCCAGCCCTGACCGCAATCTGCCGCAGGCTGAAGCCGTTCGGATGCCGGCTGGCCGCGGTGCGGCGCAGCGCCTGGGGCGGCCCGGCCGGTACGGCTGCGGAGGCGCTGCTGGATGAGATGGGCGCGTGGGCCGACCTGCCGCGGCTGGCGGCCGACGCGGATGTGCTGGTGCTGGCGTGCGTGCAGGCGCGCGACGCTGCTGCCAGTGGGGACTGACAGTGAGTCGGGCGCAAGGCCCGGATGTGGTTGGGACCCTGCAGCTCTAGTGAGCCGTGCAGGCGGGTTTGCTGCCATTTCTGCATGCAGCGCGCATGCATGTGGGCAAGGCCCAGAGCTCGTGCTCCTGCGCCGCTGCTCGGCGAGCGTGATTAGTAGCTCAAGCCTACCGAGTGGCCCGGCGCCCTGCGTGTGCGCAGTCGGCGGAGACGCGTGGACTGGTAGGCGCTGAGCTGCTGGCCGCCTGCAAGCCGGGCGTGATTGTTGTCAACGTCTCGCGAGGTGCGTCTTGCAAACAGCTTTGTCGCAACATGCTCCAGGCTTTACCATTGGTCTGATGTGTGTGGCGGAGGACGATGCCAGACTGGAAAGAATTATGACATAACATGATCACATCACAGTAAGCGCAGCGACCCTGCCCAGCAGGCGGGCTGCTGGACGAGGCCGCGGCGCGCGCGGCGCTGGACAGCGGGCGCTTGGGCGCCCTGGGCCTGGACGTGCAAGCCGGCGAGCCGGTGGACCCGGCCGGCTGGCTGGCGCGCCACCCGGCGGTCGTGCTCACGCCGCACGTGGCCGGCGTGACCGAGCTGTCGTACCGCGACATGGCGGCCGTGGTCGCGGCCGAGGCGCGCCGCGCGCGCGACGGGCTGCCGCCCAGCGTGGCCCTGAACCATGTGCGGCGGGGCGGGGAGGAGGGAGGCACAGCGGGAAGCTGACAATGTATAGTTCATAGCTCGCGGGGCGAGCTGTATGGGCGGAAATGCCGCTGGTCTGTCTGCGTCTCCGACGCAACTGTTGTATGCACACCGGCAGATTGTGTGCGGCTGCGGCTCGCGGCGCGACGTGCGTGATGTCAGATAGCAGGATCCAAATGTGTCATGGAGAGGGCAGGTGGTTGTGAGCCATGTGCGCCATGCCAGTTTGCAGTAAAACAGCCATCACTGCGCCTTTTTCAGCGCCGTCTCGAAGCTCCGCAGCGTGCGCAGCACGTCTGCCCGGAACGGCGCCTCCACGAGGAAGCCGTCTGCATCGAAGTAGCTCGCGACGCTCCGCTCCAGGCTGGCCTCCTTGCTGCGCGCGCAGGCTTGTTGTCATGCGAGCGGAGCATTGCACAACAACAAGCCTAGCAACATGCGCGCGTAGCATGTTCACCAGCAATCGTTGCCAGCATGCATGCCGCTGAGTATGCGAGCAGCTCCTACGTAGGCGTGGATGCAAGCTTACCATTCTGCTCTTCCCCTTTGCACATCAATGCATCTGCCGCAAATGCACGGGTGTGCCGCATGCTACCAGCATGTGCTTGGGGGGTAGAAGAGGCACAAGAGACACTGAGCAGGCGTGCAAGCAAGTATGCACTGCACCCCCGCTCACCACACCGCCATGCCGCCCTGACACAGACGCTGGGCGCGCCTGCCAGGCGCCCTGGGGTGCGCCTCCAGCTTCAGCCCGTACTGCGGTGAGAAGCGCGGCAGCTTGGACGCGACGCGCAGCGCGCCCTTGCTCCCCTGCCGCGGCAAAGCCTGTGGTGGCCAAAGGTTGCAGCGCCAAAGCCCGCGCAACGGCACCACGCACAAGTAAAACACTGTCCTTGCTTGGCTGGCAGTGCGTGCTCTGGGCCATGCTGCAACACAAGCTCTCTGGGATGAGATATCAGCTACCAGGGTGCCCCATTGACAGCCTAAGCAGCCCTCATAGAGCCTGATAACATTTCTTTTAAAACAGCGGGGGGGCCAGCGCGCGCCTTCCGCGGCCGCGTGAAGAGGAACGCGTCGCCCTCCATGCGCGAGACAAACGCGTTGAGCGCGAGCGTGCACGCGCCGTACGCCAGGACGCAGACGAGCATCACCCACCACTGCGCCGGCCACTTCTTGGGGTAGAACTGCGCCAGCAGCGCCAGCAGGCACCTGCGCACACTCTCCACTTCAGCTGCTGCACAGTCCTCCTTGTAGGAGCATGAGGTGGCTGGTGACTGCAGGAACGCGGCGCACGTGAAGGTCCCCAGGCCAATCTTCACGTTGCTTACATAGTGGTCCTCTTCGTAACCGCTGTCTGCCAGCACCTGCCGCGAAGCAGCACAGCTTGTTGCTGCCGCCGCTGCCTGCAGTCTGCACTGCAGTCTGCAAAGCGCTGTGCACAGTGCCAGCTAGTGCGGTGCACCATTAGCTGGCCAGCAGACCTGCACTACGTAGTCATCCAGCGCGCGCTTCAGGCTAGCCGTGTCGCCCAGGTCGACTGGTGCCTTTGCGCTGACCTTTTCTGCGTCTACAGAGTTGCCCGCGGCCGCTGCCAGGGCCGCGCCTGCCGCTGCAGGCACCCTGGCAGCAGCGCCGCGCGCCATCGCGCCTGATCGCGCGGCGGCACGCCAGATCACGTGTGCTGTGAGAGGTGCGCTGCAGCAGGCAAAATGGACGGGCTTGTTTACTGATGGGGGTCCTTAGCTGCAGACTGGGCAAAAGCTTGCTCTTTTACACCAGTATTCCTGCACTGATAGACCTCAGATCTGAATGGGAGCTACTAAGAGCAGCTCTGGCCGGGCAGTAGGCAGCAGCAAGGCAGCAGCAGGGGTTTGGTGGCCCTGATGATGCTATCATGGGCTATCATTAGTGTGTTTCCGACAGCTACTGCATTCTGACATGCATGGTAAGACATGGGGTCAACATGTCCGTGATCGATTATTTCTGCCCAGAAGGCTTGCAGGGAGTTGCCACTTGCACTGCCACATGCAAGGGCGAGCGTCTGACGTCAAGAGGTGGGTCATCATACTCAGTAAGCTAGACCGTACAGGGCTGAAATGCATGAAGGTACCGGCACATTATGTTCCTTCCACACAGCAGCGGCGCCGCACCAAGTATATTGGTATGTACCCCTGTCTACATATACCTGGGAGGCTACTTGTGCATACGTGCGGGCAAACCAACAGAGTGTAACCCAAATCAGGCCTATAACCTGCAACCCGCAGAACATGACCCACAGCTAGGCCTGCACGGCCATGCCGGCGGTGCGCGCAGTGAAGGCGCGCGAGGGCAGGGGCAGGAACGTCTTGGAGCCGCTGTCAAACCGGAACTGCGCGGCCGCGTCGGCCGCAGCCACGCGCGCCGGCCCGCTGCCGGCCACCCGCACCGCGGTCTGCCCGCCCGCCTGCGCGAGCCCTGCTGCATTACTTTCTGCTGCTGATACAAGTGTACCTCTACTGTGAACTATGGTGTCATCGAGATCTCTGCCAGCTTTGCGGCTGGCCCCGCAGGCATGCCACAGCGTGGCAGCCAAACCATGCATGCTGTGCAGTGCTGCGGGCTCGGTGCTGGGTAATGGACCGGCTGCGGGTCACGTGCAATAAGCATCCGTCTGTCCGCCTGCATGGCGTGCATGCACGTGTTTACCGGCACAGGTTTGCCCTCCCTGCCCATCTACAGCCTCATGCAGGAGCAGGTGGGCGCCAGAGGGCACCACTCAACATGGCGGCCTTGCAGGCGCTCCTGCGGCAGACCCTGCTTCTCCACCCTTCAGCCTGCTCGGCACACGACTCCCAGAGCCATGCTGCAGCAATTAGAGACCGATGCTTCTGCGAGCGCTGGCGGAGCGGCCAGGCAGCGCACCATCCTACCCCTGACCAGCAACAGGTAGGATAAGGTGTAGGGAAGCCCTATATGCTACCCTGTACGCTAAGCTTAACCCGCACCGGCAGCGCGTACAGGCCGCGGAAGCATAGCGGCCGCCCCGCCACCTGGAACAGGACCAGGAAGCTGTCGCCCGCGGCCGGCCACGCGTCCAGCGCCGCCAGCACCGCGCCGCGCTGGCCCGCGCGCGCGCCGCCGGCCAGCACCACCTGCGCACGGACCGCCAGTGTGCTAGTTTAAACAGGGCTGGGGTTAGGGCCGCGCTGGCCCGCGCGCGCGGCGCTGGCCAGCACCACCTGCACACAGGTCGTCATGTGCTTGCTGTGATAGGGATAGGGTTGGGGCCGCGCTGACCCGCGCGCGCGCCGCCGGCCAGCACCACCTGCACCCCGGTCGTCATGTGCTTGCCGTGATAGGGAGGGTTTAGGGCTGCGCGGGCGCCGCTGGCCGGCACCACCTGCACACAGGTGGTCAGGGTTGCTGCAGGGTCGAGCAGGATCGCCGTGCTGCTTGTGCCGCCCGCCAGCGCCATGTGCGCGTGGCCCGCCAAAGCTTATCGGCTGGGCCTGTGCTGATGGCTAGCAGACTGTACAAGCCGGGGCGCTCTCACGAGCACGTACAAAGAGGTACAGCGCGGCGCGTACAGCGCGCGCCTGACAGCACTCCCGCTGTGTTCTTCAGGCTCCACCAACTTTGCACGACTGCCGCCTGCCTTGCCAGCTTTGCTTCTCCACTGCACAGCAACTGATCACGCCCTTTAGCACTATCTGCGTGGGCATGCCTGCTCCAGCGCGAGCCGCATGAGCCGGCGGTTGGTCGCGCGGCGCAGCACGGGCAGCCCCGGCGCCCGCTGCATGGCGCCCTCAGCCGGTGCCCTGCCCGGCCCGGCAATGCGCCGCGGCGCGGGGCTCTGCGGCGGAGATGCCGGGGCGGACAGGTCAGCGGAGGGCGGTGCCTCAGGCTGCTCGACGCCCTGCTGCGCCCCCAGCCGTGGCGCCGCAGCCGGCGCTTGAGCAGCAGCGTCAGCCTGCGCGGGCTCGCCCGGGACGTCCCCCGCTTCCCGTGGAGAGCCTGCTGGGCCAGCGTCAGCTCCCACCGCCAGAGCAGGCCGGCTGGCGGCCGGCTGCGCGTCCGGCAGGCGCTCCGCCGCGCTCGCCTCGCGCCGGGCCAGCTGGAAGCGCGCCGCATAGCCCGCCCCAGCCGCAGGCAGGGGCCGGGCGTGCCCCCTGAGCCCCGCGTCTGGTGCGGCCGCCTTGCGCAGCCCCGCGCTCCGTGCGCCCAGAGGGTTACGGGGAGGGTTTCGGCCCCCCACTTGCCGCAGGCCGGCCTGCTTGCCGCCGCTGGGCGCGTTGCGCAGCGCCGCGAGCGCTGGGTCGCGCAGCTGCGCGGCGTCGCGCGGCCGCCGCGCCGCCGCGGCCCCCAGCGGCAGCGCAACAGGCGCGGCCCGCCCCAGACTGTCCGCGCGGCCAGCACCGCGGCGTCGAGACAGCGCGGCCACTGCTGCACGGCGGCGCTCGGCCACGGCCCCGCCCTTGCTAGTGTCCTCACCCAGGGCATGCGCGCTTCCCTGCGCAGCAGCCGCGCCGCCTGCTGCATCCAGGTCATGCCGCAGCACGACCGCAGGCTGCGCACCGGCGCGGCCCCATGCGGGCGCGGCAGGGCTTGCAGGGCTGCCAGGAGGCTGGTGCACGCACGGCTGCGGCATCTCCCAGGCCGTATGGGTTATCATGTGGCCCGAGCCCCTGGTGTCCGACGGGACATGCGGCCACCCCTGGGCGGACACCCAGTCTGGCTCGCACGCTCCCCACACGCGTGCTGGGAGCCGCTCTGCATGCGGCTCACCCGCCGCCTGTGGGCTGCACATTGTGCCCTTGGGCGCAGCAGGCAGCCATCCTAGGCCCACATCCAATCCAGGCTCCGCGAGCGGACACATTCGCGCCGCGTCGGGGGCTGCGTGCGACGGTGGCGCCTGCGGGCGCGGGGCACCGGCAGCGGGCAGCGCTCGCGGCGCCGCATGCTGCGGGTGCGCCGGCGACCCTGGCAGGCCTGCACCGATCGGGGCGGGCGGTGCTGCCTGCATGGGCGGTAGGGTTAGGGTTAGGGCCCATGCGCCTGCCTCGCCTGCCAGGGCAGCGCGGGCTCCAGGCTGCATGGACGGCGCGTACGGCCGCAGCGGGCCTGCGACGGGCGTCCCTCCGGGCGCCGCATGTGCGGGCGGCGCAGGCGGCCGCGCCTGGCCTGCTGCCAGGCACGCCGGCGGGGCCGGGGTCGCGGGCGGCGCATGCGGCGCGGCGCGCAGGGGCGGCGCGAGCGGCCACGCCCGGCACAGCGCCTCCTCGGCCCAGAGCAGCCCGGCGTGCGCGGCAGGCGCGCCGCCGCGGGGCTGGACTGGAGCGGAGGGTGCCGCAGTGACTGCAGATGTGCGCGCCGGCATACCGGGGGGCGGCCGCGCAGTGGGCGCAGGCTCGGGCAAGCCGTCGCCCGCGCCTGCCACCGGACGCAAACAGTGCTCATGACTGCACGCTGCTCTGTGCTTTCAGGGTGCCGACGTGCACGGCATGCGCACTCGCAGGTGACGGACCGATGAGGCCGACCCAGAACATTACGAAAGCGGGCGCACCGTCAGCGTCATCGTGCTCGCCGCCTCGCATCTTTGCTGACGTCATGGCAGCCAGGATGACAGGCCCGCAGCTCCCGAGCGGCGCGGAGCTGGCGCCCGCCGGCGCGAGCCTGCCGCCAGGCGGCGCGGGCGCGGCAGCTGACGCGGTGGCAGCTGCGGCGGGGGGATCCTGGCCCTGCCGGGCGTCCGCGCCTGCGCAGGCTCCCCGGGCGCAGGCCGTGCTGGGAGGACAGGCGCCAGGGCCCCGCGCGGCAAGCTGGAAGCTCGACCGCTCGGGGCGCGAGCACACCGCCGTCGGCACATGGCCCGTCTGGGCGCCGCGGTGCCAGCGCACGGGCGTGTCCATCGGCGGGCGCAGGGGGGCGGGCGACGCCGCGTCCTCGCACGCGAGCTGCGCAGCGCCGGCCGCCTGAGCGGCAGTGCTGCGCGGTGGCCCCACGGCCAGCGGCGCGCGCGGCGGGCTCGACGCGGCTGCGTCACCGGAGGCTAACAGTGCGAGGCCCGACGTGCCCTCTGTCGCCCGGCCGGACGGCTCCCTGGCCGGCGAGCGCCGTAGCGGAGAGGCCGCAACGGCCCGCTGCTGCGCGCATGCGGCGCTGTCCGCGCCCCAGCGCAGCGCCGCCCCGGCCAGCGATGCCTGCAGCAGGGCCGGCGCGGCCATGTCGTCCGTTGCGAGAGAGTCAAGCAGCGACGCGCGGTCGCCCCAGAGAGCGCCCAGGCCGCTTGATCGGCTCGCCTGCACTGGTGCATGCGAGGCGGGCGCAGCGCCCGCCGTGCGCCGCGCCTCTGCCTTGCTGGGCGCCCTGAGGCGGACCTCGCGCAGCGCGCGCCAGCGCCGCAGGCGCCGCCGCAGCGGCGAGGTTGCCGGCCACGGCGGCGGCGGCTGCCGGGCGCCCGCCGCCGAGGACCTGCAGGGCTCCGCGCCCTGCTGTTCAGTTGCGAAGCCCTCCTGTGCGGGCGGGCGCGGCTCGTTACGCGGGGGCGCGCTGGACGCGCGCTCTGGCGGGTCGTGCGGCGGCGTGGAGGGCACATCCGACAGGGGGCTGGCAGCTTCCGAGGGCGCTGTCATGGTCTTGCGCGCATGCGCGGGCGGACCGGGCCGCGCTGGGGTTGGCTCGGACGTGTCAGGCTCGATGTCCGTGCTTGCAGAGCAGGCGGCGGGGCCCAGCCCCGGCTGGCCGCATGTGTTCCGCTCGGCCAGCTCCTGCTGTGCACCCTTGTGTGAACTTCCGGCGATGGTGGGGCTGCCAGCAGGCGAGCAGGGCGAGGCGAGGCCTGCTGGAGCGACATCAGCGCTGCGCTCCGGCGCCGAGCCAGGGCGGTCAGCGGGCTGCGGCGACGGCGCCGCATGCTCACCGGCGGGCGCCGAGTGCGGCAGCCCCGCCTGTCGCAGCCCAACAAGGGTTACCGGGGGTGTCACGGCCTGGGCGGCCGGCTGGCAAGGCGCCCGGGCACAGGCGCTGGGCGCATCCGCGCAGCTGTGCGGCCGCCCTCGAGCGCTGTCGGACGAGCGTTGCTGTGCTCGAGCGCGCGGCAGCGC
>JAABUX010004572.1_pt1 | contig 17429 bp, 19 predicted proteins | sample 5561851 | NCBI WGS metagenome assembly JAABUX01 (sample SAMN10711883, study PRJNA513361) | rock metagenome | isolation source: Antarctica rocks | place: Antarctica: Victoria Land, Richard Nunatak red sandstone | collected 2016-01-03 | reverse complement strand
TGTTTTGGGGTTGATGGTACGTCCATTGTCGCTGTCGTTATGGAGAAGCTGGTGGAGAAAGCATATATGTATGTTTTGTTACATGGAAGTCTCTAGAAAATTGACGGTATTACAATTAGCTTATGCCAAGGCGCTAACATTTAACTTGGTAGTCACCATAGTATATTGTATACTAGTATACTATATATAGTAACACGCTAAAAGGCTCGGCGATTCGATTCCAATAGTTGGAATCGAAACTTGGCTCGACGGTTAGTCTAAGCTAGCGTTCGCTCTTTATAAGAAAAGCGAGGATAAATAACCTTTCTAAGATATTGATTACGGTTAATAAGGGCCCTAAACATCAACCGAAGAGAAGTGTCAACGGCGAGTAGCAGCCATCAATGCGTTGATCGCACTCTGCAAGAAGCAGGAAAGCCAAGGCTTCCGTCGCCGCAAAGCGTACGTTAAGGTTAAAGAGGAGCAGACTTCATCGTCGGTCTCTCCACCGCCGAGTCTGTCGGAAACTCTCCCGGTCGAATGCAAAGCCACCCAATGCATTTTTTGCCTCGGTAACGAAGATCTATCGGCAGCTGATCGCCTGAAGACTTTCGCGAGTCGCGGCGACCTCAAAAAGCACTTCCATCGCAAGCATCTCCGCCACCATCCGGACGGTCAGCCGATCGTATGTCCCCATCCCCGGTGCGATACTACCTTGAACGGCACAATGCATCTGCAGAATCATGCGGAAGTGGTGCACAAATCCCCTACGTGATTCTCCCTCGCTATTGCGGATAGATTGTCTGCGTCTAAGGACTCCAAAGATCACTCTATATGTCTATTGCACTTATATCCTGAAGCGAACTGATCTGGTATCGACCTTGATCTGTTCAATATCCGACGATTGTTGCGAATATACCTCTTACTGCTCTGGATTCCTACATCCTTCCACTTTCATCTACATCGCATCTGAGGGCAATCACATCGATTTCTTTATGATTGATTCTGTGTGTCCATCCGAGTCGTGAATCTTGTCCAGAGTAGCAACGAGCGTTGAGACTGCAGGAAAATTCCTATGAAGCATCATTACACGATCTGGAATCCAGTCTTTTCTTTCAGATGTTTTCCAGGTATCGAGTGAGCGTCCGTATTCCACTCAAGTAGACGAGATATCGTCGATATCGAAACGACTTGGGCTCTGAGCATGCAGCCAATGATTTTTGAAATGTCTAAATTGGAATGCTTTAGGGAACGCAGAACGACCTGGCAGGACGGCTATTTCAGATCCGAGGAATTGAATACGCCAATAGTATCAACGTTGCGACAAGAATTCCCAAAGCCATTGCCACCCCCCAGTCGCCTGTCACTACCTCCCAACAAACTACGCAGATCCAAACAGCGCTGATATAAAGTGGTAGCTTACGAGCCATAACATCGTACTGCCATCCCATCGTGAAATGAAAACCGCGGAATTCGTCCGTTCGAGCATACGGCTGGTTATACTCTGGGAGGATGATAGCGTGATCTCCCCTATTATTCTGGTCAGTAAGAACACATTGACCTTAATGGATGCCTTACTGCATGTCGTAGATGCAACTGCTTTGTGCCATACCCATCAGGGTTTCCATCCCATTGACGGCCCAAGGATTGAGGGCAAATTCTCGCAGCGAATGAACCGATGCAAGCTTCTTCTTACGTTTCTTCGCATCCTTAATTTGATCCCTTATGCATTTCCTTCCTAGAGCGTTCTGTAGAGTGAGGCATTGCCGGCTACATCCAAGAACCTTATTGCAAGGGTCGCCGAAATCAACTCCCACCTCATCTAGTTCTTGGTCAATTATAGAGTCCGCGCAGCTTTCGATGTATTCAAGGTCAAGAGAAGTTGCATCGGGAAATGGCCATCGTGATCCGCTGTGCCTAGGAAACTAAACTGCGGCACACGACGTCAATATTGTAGATTGACAAAAGAATTCGATGAACTCACAATGACGTCCTTGAACTCTGTGATCCCCCGAAAAGGTGAGTGTCTCTGTTAGAAGGGTTGAGACTGTAGGCAGACTTCTTGCAGCCTCTGAAACAGAGCCGCTTCACATTCGTGTGCTATCTCTTTGTGACTGTGCTTCCTGTACGTAACTTCGTCGTTGGCAGAACTTTGGAAATACTCGTGCCCATTAATGTTGACCCTGCAAAATTTACGACGGACGACCTGGCGTTTGGCCGTGGGACGAAGACATGGGACCTGTACTGCCCAAGACGATGCCCTCTGGTCCCTGTAACATAGGAAAATACACTGTCCAGCTCGATCTCTGAATAGCTCAGCAGTGTTCCATAGCGGGTACATCGTTTTCCCCATGAAATGGAGAACAAGCGGTCTTCCTCGATGGGCATCTGGCGACGTCGATTCGAATGGTCGAGCTGCCTAATAGCTTCCTAGTCAGTCAATCGAGCTTAAGACGATATGTAGGCGTGTCAACGTCGGATGTCTTACTCACATGAGGATGGAAGACGATCCGCGATATGCTCGTCCTTAGTTCTAATCCTTTGGAATAGAGTTGCCACAGTATTCGAGTACTTCGCGACCGGTATTGCGACTGACTTTGTATTCGGGCTTGCTCACTATCCATTGATAGAATGCTAGTTAACTGCCCCTGCTGCGTAGAATCCTAGATTAGCATCGTGCTTCCCTTCGCGTTGCATTTCTAGGCCTGCTTTGCTTGGGTGAAGGAAGGGTTTCAAGCGCTCCACAAAGGAGGGCGTGAACAACTTCCGGGGGCCCTCAGAGCGGAAGTGAGCGTGAACACGATTAAGGGCGTCTGGTTCTTGCATAAGCGTGGGGTTCGAATATGCAAAGTCGGCGAAATGGTGTCAGCCTTTTCCACCCGAGCCCGGAAATGAATCATAACGACTAGTCGTTTGAACCTCGTTCATATTTTTTTTATTGGTGCACTCTCCCAAGTTATCAGTAGCCACTTTTGCGGGCAGCGCTAAAAATGACGTACAACGTCGACGAAGCCCGTTTCATCGCCAAAGAGTGAGCCTTCTTTCCAGGGTAAAACGATTGCCTAGCTTCTTTCCTTTCATCAATTCCCATTATCCTGGTTTTCTGCGGACCTTTGTTTCGGGTAGGGCCATTCGTTATAATAGCAAATAGTATCTCTCCCTGAAGCCAATGCTATAAGTACGAAAATAGCAAGCTACCCACAAAGTAAATAACGCCCGAAGAATGTCTATTGTATGTGGTCAAATAGCCAAAACACTCCTTCCTCCGTCGGAGGTCGATCGATGTCGGACACGAATTTTGAGACATGAAATACCTAATTTTCCCAGCCTCCGTCTAATCACCCCTCCTTGATCAACCACGTTCTCAACATCAAGAATGGCCAAAGGGGCAAAAAGCAAGGCCTCTCCTGCATTCAGGTTGATGATTTGGATGAGTATTTGCTCGAGTACATCGCTATGAGTCCTCGTGGACGTCTCCAAGGAAGCGGCTGCCAGATGGTTTTTGAGGACCTGCAGCCAATCCGGAGAGGTGAATCGATGAACTAAAGTGAAGGAACAGAGGTCGAGGAGCCTCGGAGATATAGTGGGTTCCTGGGTGGCAATGATTACGCGACAAGCCAGGTGCCTTTGAAGGCGAACGGCGGTAATAAACGATTCTGTCAACTTTTGCGCTGCCGGCGATTCCCTCAAAAACTTAAATCATACCGCGTGTTAGCAGTAAATATGAGGCTCGGGTCAACAGTGGCGCCTACCTTGTAGGCTTCATCAAGTGCAATAACTCGCCCGGTGTCCATCTTCTGCTCGAGGAACACTCCCAGACACATGTCAAACAACGCACATGCTGTGTCGGCATCCACGAATGGACAGCTAAGGTCAACAATAATGAGCTTTCCGGGAGAGGAAGTCCAGTCATTTCCCTTGGCAGTCCGTCTAGAGTTCGAGCTTGGAGCTGCGATAAAGCTTTCAAGCAAATCGAGTCGAAGGCTTAGAGGCCCAAGTTGCGCTGGGGTGAGGTCTTTCGCCAAGATTCGCCTTTTAAAGTCACGATAGTCGATCCCGGGTTTGAGTTTGGGTTCCCGAGCCATTTCGCGTAGGATTTGAAGGACGACTATAGAGGAATCTGTCCCTCTGTGCTACTAGTAGCCATGAGAGTCATCAACCTCTCGACGTTCAGATACCTCTGCTGGAGTAAAAGCGGTTCCACTCTAGGTCCACCCGCTGCAAGCCCTGGGAGATTTTGATAGAGAGAAATCATTCTCGTTAAATTACTGGGCGATACCAGCACCGTCACTTCCATTCCGGACGAGCAAAGATAAGCCGCTTCACAAGCCTGACCGCCTACCGCCGAGGTGAACGAGTCATAGTGGAACACAAGTCCCGTAAGTGGAGTTGGAAGCTGAGTCGCAGACACGTTGGGAATTAAACAGTTCTCCAAAAGGCACGATAAAGAGTGACTCTTGCCACCTCCCTGAGATCCACATATAAAAACCGACCATGGCGCTCCGACATTCAAGAATATACGAGGATCTTGCACAGCTAGGTACATAGGCTCGCCTTTGCGCGTCACAGATCCAGAGGTCCGCTCAGACGAGGAGACTATGCGGCCAGCAAGCAAACCATATTGTGGGAAGGGATCAATCTGGCCAGGTGTCCGTTTCGTAACCTGGTGTTTCACAGACATCGAGAAAAGTGGCGTTGTGCGGATCTCGTCAAGCTCGAAAGCATCGTGGCCGACAGTCTCTGGCGGTTTTAGAAGAGCCAAATGATCGACAAGGGAAGGATCAGATTCCATGTCATAGACCTCACAATCTAAAGCGAGGTCTTGCAGTGCACTTGAGATGGATTCGTACAGGGATTTGACGACCCCTGGAGGAGAAGACTGCATGCTGTTATTCTTTGAGCCACGTGGGATCAATGTCAAGAATGCTGATGGAAGTGATAAGGCAGGATCCGAGAGCAGTTCAAAGTACGAAAAACGATGCTGAAGTAAGAATTGCCTTTGCAGGCCGCAGCGGAATAGATGTCTGGGAGAACAAAGAAAAAAGTGGGGATGAAGTAGGACGTATTGATAACAAAGTCAATTTGGAGTCGCTCTCATATTCGCTTGATTGCATCTTTGGACTTGCAGTGATGAGACAGGGTTCTCAAAGCCAACAGGGATCGGACGAGTTGAGCGTATCGTTCGTAAGACGAGCATCTGCGCCTAATTCCGCATTATCATACCCATAGAGTCATCTGATACGCTGAACGGAATGGCATTCCGGTTTCCGAAGGACCCAAGCTTGTGGTTCGGGGCAGATCTCCGTGCATGTTGGCCTGCACGAGCTCTTCAGGGCAGCCATGACTCCCAAGTTTTCCGTCCAAATAAGTAGATCCAAAATTCTGGATTACTTACCAGGAGACCCAGTAGGCGAATTTCGATATGGCGAGTCGGAGACATGGCGAACAACGAAGATGGGGTGATTTGGAGATGACTGCACTATTGTTCAATCGTCGGAAACGCACTCGATTAAATAGAACAGCAGTCAAGCGCTACTTGGAAGGCCGGACGGGAATAGTAACGTTTGCCTGAAGCACGGTAGCATTTTTTTCATCGGGCGCATCATCATCATCAACTCACTGCGATTCCTATCCACTTTTTGGCAAAGGCCAAGTGCGATCTCAGTTGCAAAACAACCTAAAAACTCAGTGGCATACCTTGTTTGAGTCAACCTATGCAAAACGCGCCCGAAAACAATGAGCCAGATGTGGTTAGGCGAGTGAGACGGCCAGTCAATATGCACCGATCGATCATGCTCAGAAAGCTAAGAAATGTTGAGGGTTGTAAATCTCCCGATCGCTGCAACGGCTCCACTAATTTGTGCTCGGCGAAGACGTTTACTCTTGAACCATATGTCTCTTATCAACCGCTCCTGTATATGTACCCAAGAAAGATGAGGTCTTGTCAGTGATGAAGTAGCGATGAGCAGGTCTTGATCCGTGACCATACATAAGCTCCGGCTCACGGAATCCTGCTTCCGTGGAAGACTTGCAGGTAGATTCAGCCGCCCATGTCCTCGGCTCTAGAATGAGACATTAGCCGGTAGATATCTGTTTCCACACGAATGAATCGAATCTGACGGATGAGCCATCAAGATGAATGAAACAGGCCGTGCGTTCTGTGATAGTCGCACTTAAGTGGACAATGGTGCTCTGCGGATTCAAAACGAGTGGGACTAAAGGCTTGTAGCTGCATGTTCCCAATCAGCAAACCATTGAATAGAAAACAAACCTCTCGACTGGGCGAGTCTGTGTGAGGGTCATACAGGCTGGTGTGCAGAGCAACAGGCTTATCGTCTTATCGCGGTTCTCAGTCTTCGGTCTAAAACAAAGTCATTCAAACTGCTATCATCCAATAAACATCATATAGTCGATTTTGAGGCCCCTTGCTGGGAGTAAGTAATTCTGGCGATATATGTATCCTCCGCGCGAGGTGCTCAAAGGCTGGACCTATGATATTCCTGCTCCATAGAAGTTGGGACACACAATTTCCAACACATTGACGACTTCGGCCGCGTCGACCTAGGGTTTCACTGACCGTCTTGCCTGCTTGCTCTCGACTCTCCCGCTTCGAGGATTCAACAATTCTGGATCCGAGGCCACGACAGTCAGACATTCTAGTTCCTTGGAAAGTTGCCAAATTTCTTATGGCGCTCATATTGGCCTCGACAAGATCGGCGTTCTTCCAACACTATGATTTTCAAAACCCTCACGCCACACTTTACACCGAATTACATCGTTTAGCGAAATATCGTAAATGGAAACAAGGGTCGAATAGCAAGATATTTGAAAAGGCTTGAAACCACTATTTTGGTCCAGAGGTTCCTGTCGGCTGCAACATCGACAGGAGGGAAAGTCGTACTGGAGCTCAGCATGGAACGGATGATGGCGAGTTTTTCTCCCTGCTGTGCAGCCTTCAAGGCTTCGACCTTGGAGGAGGAATAATCAAGAGGAAAGGAAGGATTCAAAGGGTCGGGCCGGAATTTGCCTCACATTACGGTAGCGACGCCTGTATCACAGAGAAATGGCAGGCGCTTTGCCAGGATTGCGGAGTCAACCCAGTACCACCATCTATCAACCAATGCAAAAATGTGCAGCTCCTGCCAGCCGTGCGCTCGACAGGTATTTCGTCGGTCATACCCGGGCTAACATCTCCTTCCATTCCATTAGGCACCGAAAGGCGTATACATTAACATCTTCCATTTTCTCGACGCGAAGAAAGCCGGAAGAATCCCGCACCATTTTCAGTCCAAACAGGAGTTGGCGTTATTCATGCAAAGACATCCACACAAAAGGTATCCCTTGAACATGGCGAAGTAGGACAAGTTCTTGAATGTACTTCTCATCGAATGCTGGTGAATTTTCAGGCCTAGCACCTTAATTGTTATGCTCATGACCCACCGCCCAACTGCCACGACTGCGACCGCTCGTTCGGCAGTCAGCAAGTATTGCAACGAACATGTTCCAAGCATTTTCTTGTCGCTATCGTCATAGGGTTGAACAAGAGTTCATCCTCAGGGTCTTCGGCATAACGATCGACTGCATCTGCCGTGGAACGAAGCTTTGGAGCACGATTGCATTATGGTAATATCCATAATTTAGTACGATATTGAAACTCCATTAAGGAGTTTTAGAAGCTGTCCGAACTCATTGAGCGGAAGAAACGTTCATAGAGAAAGTAAAGACACCACATCGTCGCAGTCCCTTTGAAGAGTAGAGTCAAAGCAACCCTTCAGACCAGACGGAACTGGGTCCTTGTTGATCCAAATAGCCAGCCCCCCTCGGCTCTTGGTGCTGCGATAGAACTCTTTAACCAGTCTTCTCGCCCCAGGCACTTTCAAGCCAGTCCCTACCATAATTACCACGTCTGGACCCGTTCGTAGATCGCGCTCCGCAATCTTTCCAATCGTGTCGCCGTCGGGGTTCTCTTCGCCGTAGAGGACCACGTTCGGACGGAGCCTGCCGATCCCTCGATGCCGTTTCCCCAGCCTTTCTCTTTTGAGGGCTACCTCTGTACGGTCTTCGCCCAAAACTCAGGCAGATGGCCTTCTCCGCTTTGGCCAAACCGACCAACTTCCACGAATTCCTAGACAAACTCGCTCTCCGTGGCCACCTTCTTCGGCATCATACCCAGAATATCGATTGCAGAGGCGTGATATGTTTCGAATCAAGGTATGAAAGCGGCCTGCGGCTTCCAAAGAGTCGTATGCAGATGTGTCTAACTTACCCTGGCTCGACTTTTGCATCGTTCGGAAATCAGGAACTACATCGTCAGTCACGCCAGCTTCACAAGGGACTGGATTGGCATGGGAACTCACTGCCTGCGTTCACAGAAATACCAGCCCCGCTGACCACAACCAACTTGCTCGTGGCCTGTATTTCTAACCCCAATGCTGCCAATTGTGCCAATTCGTCGCTGCTGCAGGGACGAGAAGCATCAATGGGAGGTGGGTATGAGGTTCTCTTCTTCGACTTCGTGGTTCGCGGAGACATCGCTGCAGCTGGTCGTCCAAGGGGTAACTTCTTTCGGGTAATCTTGCTTTTGGACATGGCCGGGACGTCTCGAGATTAGTGGTCAACTTTTGCCGAATGCTGAAAGAAAAGGTCGAAGGAGCTTGGGGGGAGAGGCCTGCTTCTTATACAAGAGAGCTGGGCTAGTGCCGATCCACTGCATGCACTGGGATGAAGCAAGGTTCGGCTGCATTAGAATGGGCAAGCACACTGGGCTGAGGGTCATGCAAAGTCTCAAGACCGGCCGAGCTCGAAGTTCTTCAACCAATGAGCATCTTGACACCAGTGGCGCTCTAGAGCCCGATCATCACGTACCGCACCGTACTCCTTGCGGTGACTTGAGGGAAACTGGAGTGCTGGAGTGATGGAGACTGGTAACCCAATCAGGACTGACTGGATCTTACTTGACCCCAGTCACCGCACTGTCAGTGCTAAAGGCTTCAGCAGAACTTCCAAATCTTGCTGCTTTCATCAGCCGTGGCCATGGACCAATCTAGCCATGCACGTATCCTTGGCGTACTCTGGCCAAGTGCGACAGCTCGTCACGGCACTGGCATGAACGCTGTATTCCGGAACGACAGGCAGATAACGGCTCGCTTGGCCTCTGTAGGAGTCCAAGATGGAAAGCGGATGTGTAGAGTGTCGACGGAGATGTTCGTCCATTTTGAACCTCAAGTGGTGATGTATTTCCAGAGCCTCTTCCTTGGACTTCCGGCACGTATAGAGTGTAGGTGGAACGATTGCGCGGCTTGAAGCCGGCGAGTGCCATTGAGACGTCCCTAGTGATCGTTTCCGTAGAGATATGGGACGAAGAGGAGTAAGTGCAGCCCAAAGGTTTTTGAGGATGTACATGCGATGTTTGATAGCCTAAGCAGAAGCGTCATCTTGGATGCTGGGGAAGCCGGGGATGGGTACTAACGACATATCTTCGGCAGGAACAAGGCGCCCTTTGTCTTCGGTACGTTTTGGTATGAATGAGACGGCCCCAAAGGAGGAAAATTTGTAGACGACAATACAACAAGGCATAGTGGTTGCCGAGTCAAGCTATTCGTGTAAAATGCAGGCGCGAGTGACCTGTCCTAAGCCCGGATTGGCAGATCCGTACAATGGTGCTGTGTCTACATAGTAGTCGGCGCGAGCATAAGCTAGCCATCAGTCCTAACTCTTTCTAGTCTAGGCCCTGGGGCCCGGAGGAGCTTGTGGGCTTTAACCCTCTTGGTCTAGCATAAACGCCGGCTCCAACTCCTTGCATCAACGGCTACCCGCATTGTACTGTGACTGCAAAGCGATTGTGATAGCTCGTTCACTTCCCACCATGCTTGAACAAAGGAGACTCACTTCGTCTCGGTCTTCCCGCAATCTATCGAAACTTAGTAGCAGAGCACCACGAGTTATCTCTGCCTCAAACCAAAATCCTCGATCAAGCCCATCGTCTCAGACAACCACACCGTCAAACACGGTCAACAGCCTCCTCGACTTTCTAATCTCATGTCATAAAGGGCTGGAGGTGGAACCCTGGACGGTGTTCAAATTGACGCCGGAAGAAAATGAGACACTGTAAAGGGATGAGCACTGATCATGATCAACGCGGGCGCTAGGTTCGACTGGGCGCCGTATACATCTTCATTCATTGTCAGGATGCTAACATCTACCCACGATATATGTACAGAGCTTGTTGTTCGGGAGATCTGGTCGCAGCTGGAAAGCGTTACTCATGGGGATAAGAGTATTGCAGCTATAGTTGATCTGGTCACATCAGAGGCAACCTCGGTATCTGTACGGACATGGTTCCATCAAAAAGCAGATATCCCAAGCACACACCAGACGCCTCCTTTGCACACCCCGATTATCAATATCCCTCCGTTGTTATCGAGACCTCTTACTCACAGCAACACAAAGACTTGGCGAGGCTGGCTGATGATTACATATGCGGTTCCGACGGAAACATCAGCGTGGAACTGGGGCTCGATATTGAATACGGCGTTGGGTCCAAGAGGGCGTCGATTTCCACCTGGCGACCTAGATTAGCGCCGGATCCAAAAAACAAAGAAGGCGTCGTTCTGGAGATGGGTGGTGTTCGGGAAGCTGATGTACTATCCGCCTTTCATTCTTATCGCTACATTGATGCTGATCAATTTTGCTTTTGGCAGCCGTTTCGACCCGACGACGGAATCACCGTTCAAGGTCATGGATACCGTTCAAGGTCATGGATATCGCTCCAGCTCTGTGACTTTGCGCCAAGGACCTGCTTCGCCGATTTGACTCAAGATACACAAAGCATGACTATCGTTCGGATCACATGCAAGCAACTTTCTTCTTTCCTACGTGATGCCGAGACCAGACAAGAGATCAAGCGAGCATAACGAGGTGTACAATTTCGCCTCCCACCCAACTGCCGGAAAACATGTCGAGAAGCTACACCGCCTGAAGCGCTAAGTCCCGGAAAGGAGGCGAAGTTTGTCAAATGTGAGGCAGAAGAAGCGGCAAAATCTGAGGCAGAAGACCCGATATGGAGGTGATTGTCATGACGACGAGTACGAAATCTGCGGAGGCTCGAGTCGAGAAGAGCCTCAACCTTATTGCCACCCTTTATTTCGAATATTCAGCCTCGACCAACGGACAAGTAATCTGCAGAACCATCGTTGCCGCGTCAGCTTCGTCCTACCTTCAAACACCCGCTGTGACACCCGTCAACATCTTGATGAGGCCGCATAAAAAGGGCGGAAAGGACAAAGAGGCAAACAAACAAGGATGCAAGAAGTTCCCGAGAGAGTCGGAGACACGACCCTGCTCGCTCGGACAATAAGCCGCAACTAATGGTTAGGAAATTGGGATATGCGAATGATGAGGATGATTATTGCTAGGTGGCGAGAAACCCACCGTGCCGGGAAAAATCATGGGTACTTTAATTTTAAGTAATTCAAGCTCTGTGCACATATCGATGTTTCCTACAATTTTATATAAGTTATGTTCTGTGGCCACTCCTAAACAATATAGACCCCTCCACCTAGAAAATTATGTTCGCATCGTCGCCTTCGCGCCTGATTTGCGGAAAGTCCCCTTTCATGGCGTAATAGAATTCCTTCGCTATAGCTCCACCATCGAGTTCCTATTACATGAAGAACGCCCGATGTGTCATGCTGGCTGTGGTGCCGGCAAACGTTGACACTGCTACCCAAGAGATCCTTCGTCAAACATCGACGGAACAGAGCCAGGATGGGGATTGCCATGGAATACCAAGGATTATCTGGAGAAGCCTTGTTGTCTAACTACAAACGCACCGATGTGTTTGACCAGAATCCGACACTCCGAATTGCAACCGCTGTGGTCAATCGCAGCGATCAGATGTTTGAGGCTATTGCAACGAACGGACACACGTTTCATTTCGAGGCCAGGATTGAACGGCAATCCAGTGGCTCTGAACACACCGAGCTCCCCGTCGTTGATGTCGCTGCCATGACTATCAAAGACGGCGACCCGGGAGGCACAGTTGAGATCCGTACAGTTCCAGACAACCCAGAGCTCGAAGATCTAGTTTCCGCTGCAGAAAGGCTGTCCGAACCGCGCAGGGGGAGCTTTCGCGTCTGGCTAAAAGATGTTTACCAAAGCTATCGAGGCTTCGAAATCGGCACCCTCAATTCCTCTCTTGGCGGTGACCATGAAGCGTCAGTCGGTAAAGTGGAACGAGCTAGCTCTGGGTTACATCTCAGACATTATGACGCTTGTTCATAACTTTGTCGTCGAGCTTTTACGCGTGGTGTGTCCTATTAAAAGAGTTCGAGCGGGCATTATGTCTCTGCTTATAGATCGACTGCTACAAAGTAGCCCGCAAAAGATTCGTTGATTGCATCCGTATGCAGGCAGCTGACCATCATTTGACCCACAGGGCCACGGACGCCGTTGAAGTTGTTTTCGCCAGCGTTCGTGGCGGAAATGACTCCCACACACAGCTGGAAGAGGTGGCTGGAGAGGATTTGACGCTGAAGCGGAGGAGGATACAACCCGAAGAAGAGCCCAAAGGTCTAGAGGATGGCACGAGGATCCTTAGCTAATTAAGAAGACGGGAGAGGTTGGAGGACAACAGTTTAGGATCCATTCGTGGTTCAACGTTTGATGGATTTTTCCCCACACAAATCTGCCACAAGTGATGAGGCATTCCGGCGAAAGCGAGAATCCCGGTACAACGAAAAATCATCCTTATTATCACAACAAAAACTACTCAAATTCCAATACAGAGCAGTACTTTTCCAGTCCCCACCCCGCAATCTGGTCTACAGCTTCTCCTCTTTCCCGACTGCGTGTCCTTTTCCCTGAAAAATTGAGAAGGTGACGACTTGCTGCGCTTGGAAAGCCGCTGACCTCGGCTCGCTTCTGCCTTAGCTTCCTTTTCTTCGCGCTTTCGCTGTGCCTCAATGATGTCCTCATAACTTAATACTTTCGCAGTGCCTACGACAGTCACCTTGGTAGATCTACGCGCGATATTTTCATTGTTCTGCTCAAAAAGTAATGCGTTCTTGTCCAAGAGAATCGCTCGGTCAGCGAATGCCTTTTCGGCAGCATTCGTTACCTTTCAAATACGTAGCGCAACATGATTATCAACCTTTTCTCCCTGCACAATGCCCTTTTCGATTTCTATGCGCAGAGAATCAAGGCTCTCTGAGGTTTTGGGTGTTTGGAGAGGTTGGTATGGCAAGAGGGAGTCATCTGTCTCAATGGAGGCGGGCTCACCATACTCTACTATCTGCGGGGTTTGAACTTCTCGCAGCACCCGCTCAAGATCGAAAAGCCGGAGCCCTGTCTTGGACCAACCGGACATGATACTACGAGGATTGATGGCCTTGCGCAGTGCGCGATCGTAAAGTAGGGTAAAGTGCTGCTTGCCAATTATGTTTGAACCTCCACGATATAAGCATTCAACCTCGTCACGGTATGCAGTCTTCAAGAGCCCATCGCAAGGCTGAAGCTTGTGAGGGTTATGTGATGGAAGGCGACAAATAATTATGTTGTTCTCGTAGCAGTACTCCATCAGCTCAAGGGACTCGTGGGTCCCAAATCCATCGTCGATCAAAATCCTTGGCTTAGCTTTCGCTCGGACTTTCGTAAGGGGGTCGAAGACATGCTTGATCCAGTACAAACTGATGGCTGTGTCGGTATAGCCTGTGTCGGAACGTCCAAAATGCCACCCGGGCGTAGGATGGACTGTCCATGAACTTCTGTGTGTAGCAGCAGGCCATATGACTAAAGGGGGGAGACACCGACCGTCTGCAGAGATGCACTCGATCGCTGTGATCAAAGTGCGCTTCTTAGCTCACTCTTACCTACAAGGACCTTGAGCGAATTCAAGACGCTTAGAAGGACTCCTGTCTCGTCCAGGTTGTATATGTTTTCCGCGAGGACTGCCAGCTCTCTCCCAATCACCGAGAACCAATCCACTACCTTATCGTCTATACGATGATCGTGTCTTTCCCAGTCCAGTGCTTTCATCCGCAGGAGTTTGAGCTCTGAGTGGCGTTTGTGGAAGGCTTGAGGCCAATTTTCTCCCGGGGGACTGAGGTCATCGCGTTCGACCGGGTGAACTTTGAAAATTGAAGCTCGTTGAAGCAGGATAATATGAGCCAAGTTCCTCGCGAGTTTAACGGGAAGCGGATACCCTTTCCGAGACATTCGAAGGAGATAATCCACCAGTGCTTTCTCTTCCTGTGGGGTAAGGTATTGTTGGCTGGCTGCTTTCTGTTTGATGGACCCACGTCCGTGGTCGCGATGCCATAGTGTCGACAAGGGAACGCCACTCTGGTTAGAAAGGGCGCCGTAGCTATTCTCTGCACTACGGCCGAACCTATCAAGAGCTGCTGCTGCTGGATCATCGTTCCTTGGTCTGTACATGGCTGTGGATTCTGCGGAATGACTCACACCTGTAGTATGACATCATTGGCTCGCTGAGTAGTGCGGGTAGCAAGCCAAGACCGAGCTGCCGCCTAAAAGTCCTCTTCGCGCCCTTCCTCGCAGGCCTCGTGATAGTAATCTACCAAATTTTCGTCGAACGTCGAAGATGATCATTCTCATATGTGGTTTCGTATTACCTTCTGGAGTTGCTGCCAACTCGCTGCTTGGGCGTATCATCGCCAATTCCGAGTCCTGGCAAATCAAAATACAATGTGTCAACCGCGGACAAAGAGCATCCTCATCGTCAATACTCGTTGACTATAATGAGGACAGCGAGCTCATACGAGGATTCCTATCGTGGCTTTCTTTCCGTCGACGTACCGGGTTGTCTGTAATAGAATCATTCAAATGTGATATCAAAGAGGGTTTCGAAAGGGATGCCTCCGTTGTGTTGTTGGAGATCATAAAGGAAACCAAGATCTCTAGCGAATGTTCCTTCCTCAAGTCAGGATGCAGCTGGGACGACTCTGGCCTAAGAACGCCTTCGGATCATCTCCTACGCTTTTCACAGCTTCTCCGACAACGTGGCAACGATCGATACGGCGAACGACAATATGGGTCGGCCTTCGACCTCTATAATTCGGCGCTGCTGGCACTTGCAGAATGGGAGACACTCATCATCTCTGAATCACATCGAATTTTATGGGAGGCAGCAAGTTTGGACACTGTGTCAAATTTGCTGCAAGCAAGTATCGATAACGGAAATCAACAGGACGTTCTTGAGCTCTTACCTAGAGCTTTGGCACTTGCCTTGCCAGGAAATGGTCTGGATCCTGACAAGCAGAGGAAATGCCGCCGCCGAATATTCCGAATCCACCGAGAGCAGGACACTATGATGTTTGCCAGGGTATTGACGCTACGGAGAGAGCTTTCTGGAACCCAGGCCATGGCCGAAGTGGGAAACGGCAGGTTTCATCCTGCTTCCGACCTTGTCATCAGCAAGTTGACCAGAAGAGCTATCACCAAGCGCGAGATCAAAGAGTATGATGATCAAAGCTGCACCATTTGTTTACAAGATTACCGAGAGGGTGAAGTCGCAGTCCATCTAAACTGTCATCACTATTTTCACGAAAATTGCATAACACGCTGGCTAAAGACTAATGATCCTTGCCCATTGTGCCAGCAGAGTGTTGAATAAACCGCTTCTTATATGGATGGACTAAACCTCCCTCGCTTTTTGTCTTCATGTCACTCACTCAATTTCGAAGGAGGCATGAAGAAAGCGCAATGCCGAGGAAATAGAGGTTGAGGCGGGGCTTGGTCCGCGACATTCAAAGCTTAATCAATAGATGCCTGGGCAATTCTTAGCGAAAAGAAGCTCGTGATTAGGAAAGAGAGGAAGCGACTTATCATCGCGCGCCTTTGGCAATAGACTAGTAGGGTTCTGTTTTAGAATTCCAGTGGTTTCAGTTAAAAAAACAAGATGATGTTTCGCCGCACCGGGATTCTCGCTTCGCCGGGATGCCTCTTAATTCCCTGGTCCGCAATCAATCTTTCTGAGAAGATTGGATATTCCCATAGCAGTCATTGCAAAATGGCTGGTTCCATCCCTCGTTGGCATAGGCCACTAACCTTGACGTCTTTTCAAGTCTACATCGGCTGCATACGAAGTACGCTTCTCGATTTCACCCAATGGTGTGAGCAGATTGTTTGCATCCTACACAGTAAGAAGGTATTTATCAGTGGAAGCCCAAGAGTTACATCAACATTATTTGGGCCGCTGACCGTCTTCCCCGCTGCAGGAAAGGAAGAAGTAATTAGAAGCAATCAGTTGAACACATCCGGATTGTGCAATGGCATCAATACTATCGTACGAAAAGCAGTGTGATGCTGAGATGCACGATCGATTTTTCTCTTCCCGGTTTGGGTCAGCGCTTTGCTGAAAGTCTTACTATCGCCGAGGTATAGCCGATGAACGATTGGAGACAGGTTGGAACGACTGGACTTCGAATCTTGTATGATGTGACACTCATCTTTTGTAAAGGCTCGAAAGTCTACTTACTAGTCTACCAAGACTGGGGCCTTTAGACTACGCCTCAGTACTAAAAAAGATCCCAGCGTTGCCAGAAGAGCCAGCCGAGTAAGAAGAAACAGTAGCATAACAGATAGCTCGTCGAATTATTAAGCATCGTCCATTCCAGCGTCTCTGCCTTCATCGGAGTGGATCGAAGGAGATACGAGCATCTCTGCCGAAGGTTCCATTGTGTGACCTGCAAGCTCCCCCTAGTTGTGGAGAATGTGATTTGCCAACAGCGTCTGCATTTCCTAATCTACAGATGTACCCTTGACCACGTTGCCATTAATGAGCTGACGTGCAAACCACCACGTCAACACCATGGTATCCTCTATTATATTCGCAACGGGTGTATCATTAAATTATCAGTTGCCTGCGACCATGTGGTGGTGATGACGAACCTTTTCGTGATAGCACTTGAATACCGTCTGCTGCACATTTCCCATCGTAAATTCAAACCATTGCTGAAGTGACTGGAATCTCTAATTAGCTTCTAACCTATAGCACGTATGTAAAAGCTAAAATACCTTGAATTTAGAGTTTGGCAAACCGAGAGTCCATATCGTATTATAGCACACTACAATGTTGTTCATAACATCGGACATCGCTAGGTGCCAGCGCTCAGTACTATAGAAAGGTAACATCTGATAACGCAGGGGCCGTTGTGGGCTATGCTGAAGGCGGGGGAACCAATTTGCCGCGTCGTCAAAGCCCTCTAGATCATCGAATCGTATACTCTGCCAAAGATTACACTGATTCAGGATATTCTTCGGTTGTTGGTCCTCAGCAGCTATTCGAAAGCAGTAGGCTAGAAGAACGTCCAGATCCGGTCCGGAACATGCATCTCCCACTTGCAATCGGCTGGTATGTCCAGGCCTAACAGGGGAAGCTCCTCCTCGAATATCCAAGTGTGACGGCGGAGACTCTATCAGAACCTGCGGGT
>JAABUX010004571.1_pt1 | contig 17437 bp, 12 predicted proteins | sample 5561851 | NCBI WGS metagenome assembly JAABUX01 (sample SAMN10711883, study PRJNA513361) | rock metagenome | isolation source: Antarctica rocks | place: Antarctica: Victoria Land, Richard Nunatak red sandstone | collected 2016-01-03 | reverse complement strand
CTCCGCCGCCATCCAAGGGGCTCCGGCCGCGGGTTTCAGCAGCGGTCAAGCCATCCAGGCGATCAAAGAGGTCGCCGCCGAGACGCTGCCCCGCGGTTACGACATCGGCTGGGAAGGTCTCTCCTATGATGAGGCGAACAAGGGGAACGCGGCGGTTTACATCCTCGGAGTCGTCGTCATCTTCGTCTACTTGGTTTTGGTTGGGCAGTACGAGAGTTTCATGCTGCCGCTGGCAGTGATCCTGTCGCTGCCAATCGGGCTCTTCGGTACCTTCCTGTTGCTCCAACTCACGGGGTTGGCCAACGACGTCTACGCCCAGATTGGTCTGGTCATGCTGGTCGGTCTGCTTGGCAAGAACGCGATCTTGATTGTCGAATTCGCCGTGCAGCGACGCCATGAGGGTCTGAGCCTCAAGGAGGCCGCCATCGAAGGCGGAAAATTGCGCTTCCGGCCGATCCTGATGACCTCCTTCGCCTTCATCGCCGGTCTCCTGCCGTTGGTCGTTGCCACCGGCCCCGGGGCGATCGGCAACCGCACCATCGGTACTGCCGCAGTCGGAGGGATGCTCATGGGCACCTTGGTTGGAGTCTTGGTCATTCCCGGCCTTTATTACTTGTTCGGTGTGATTGCCGAAAAGGGCAGCCTTATCAAGGAGGATGCGGATGAACCTCTGATTAGTTCCATCACGGACCACTGAACAGATCGGCGAGTTCGCTCCTCTCTCATCGTTTGAAACCGATCGGAACTGACCAGGAATTCGACCGTAACCGTCGAAGTGGGTAAGCCGGTGCAATCACCCGCCCAGCTTACCCACTTCCTCGGCTGCGGTCGCTCCGCAGTTGACGTTTGGTTGAGACTTGATCGGCAATCCTCTAGGGTCCTGGCCTCTAGACCTCATTCCGGCCCCCCAAACCCGGCTCTCCAATGAGTCGAGTGGCGGAAGCAGCGGGTCGGCCGACGGGGAATGATCTTGATCCGCACCTTCCTCGATGAGTTCTCGCACAACGAGACGGGCAACGAGATCACGCTCATCAAACGGAAGTCAGGCGAGGCCATCCGGGATGGTCCGCAGCTTGCTTCCAAATGGACGTGGTTGCCACCCACTTTCCTGGTTTGAGGACAATCGCCGATGGCGGACGAAGCGCGGTCCCGAGAAATCCGCGAGCACGACCCCGAGGGCCGGCGGACGGTCCGGGACGCTCAGGAGACCTTGCCGGAGTTCCGGGCGTTGCTCCGGCTACCGGGTGAGGCGAACGCTTTGGTCTGCGTCCGGACGCGGTTGACGGTGGGGACGGTGTCGGCGTTGGTCTGGTTGTTGGTGATCAAGGCGACGCGCGAGGGGTTCGTCGCGTCGGTGTTCGAGGTGCCGCCGGAATTGAATGGGCTTATGATCGGGGATCGGTTCGACGTGGCTTCGGGGGAGGTGGCCGACTGGATGTACAACATGGACGGCATCCTCCACGGGGGATTTTCGCTCCGAGAGCAGCGGGCGCGGTTGGGTGTCGAGGAGCAAGCCTGGTTTGACGAGCGGATCGGGGTGACGCAGTATATTTGAGCCGACGGGTGGGTGATCGGGGGCGTAGAATAAGGAGCGGAGTTCCTGGATCAAGCCCGAAGCCGCCGTGAGGTGTGCGATGCCGACTGTCGAAACCCGTCATGATTACGAGAAGGCCCAGTTGGACGAGTCGGCGGTGGACCGCGACCCGTTCGCTCAGTTCCAGACCTGGTTCGACGCCGCGAACGAAGCTCAGGTCCCCGAGCCGAACTCGATGGTGGTGGCCACGGCGTCGGCCGAGGGGCGGCCGTCGGGCCGGGTCGTCCTGATGCGCGGGTTTGATGACCGCGGGTTCGTTTTCTACACGAACTACGAGAGCCGGAAGGGGAGCGACCTCGCCGCCAACCCGTTCGCGTCGGCCATCTGGTTCTGGCAGGGGATGGAGCGGCAGATCCGGGTCGAGGGTTCCGTGGAAAGAGTCGATCCCGCCGAGTCGGACGACTACTGGCGCGGGCGGCCGAGGATGTCGAAGCTCGGCGCCTGGGTATCGGACCAGAGCGCGGCGGTCGAGAGCCGGGGCGCCCTTGAAACCGAGATGGAAGCACTCAAACAACGCTTCCCCGACGACGAGATCCCCCGACCCCCGCACTGGGGAGGCTTCCGGATCATCCCAACCGTGATCGAGTTCTGGCAAGGGAGGCGGAGCCGGCTCCACGATCGGGTCGTCTACCGCCGCGACTCCCGCGATGCCGCCTGGGAGATCGTCCGGCTCTCGCCTTGAAGATCTGAGCGGGCCACGGATGAACACGGATGGGACACGGATCAGCCAAGACAGATTTAACTTGGGTTATCCGTGCGCCATCCGTGTTCATCCGTGGCCTTGATCATGATTTCGGCTTAAGCACGAACTTGTGAGCCTTCGGCTGCGCGGTGGCTCGTTGCTGGTCGACCATCTCCTCCTCGATCCCGTCAAGCCCTTCAAGGGCTTGGGCGAGGTGTTCGCTCTTGGCGGTCTGGTGGGGAACCTGGACCTGCCGCCAGCGGAGCTTGTGGAGGTTGTTGTGCCGGAGCGTCAGCTTGTGGACCTCGATGGCCTGCTTGGTCATCGGTGTGACCTGCTCGGCAAGGTTGATGCCTGAGTTGAGCTGGTCTTTCGAGAACGTACCGACGTCGTCGCGATCGATGCTTAGAACGTATTCGCTGGCGTCGAGACCATCGACCTTGAGGAACTGGCGGTCGAGCGCGTTAAAGAAGTCGGATGTCTGGGTCGCCAGGGCAGTGACCGGATCTTTGAGGTCGACCGGGAACGGCAATGACTCATCGAGCTGGGTCCAGGACACGGTTTCGTCGGCTTTCGCCAGCTCGGACACCGTCGCCTTGTCCGCCGAGAGGATCTTTCCCTCCTTGGCGTCGAGGGCGACGGCCGAGACCAGCGACGGGGCGTTCCAGGCCTTCAAGAGGGCTTGAGCCATGATCAACTGGCCGGCGTTGCCGGGATGGATGCGGTCGGGGTTGAACTTGGTGGCCTTTTCCCGGTCGATCGCGTACGCCTTTTTGGTCGCCTCGACCACCGGGTTGTTCAGGTCGGCGATGGTGGCGCCGTTGGTCTTGGCCAGGTCGCTGATGAAGTCGGCGTAGCGGAGCAAGACCGAGTTGTACCCGTCCTCGAACTTCGGCTCGCGGGTGACGTCGTCGTAGGGGGACGGCTTGATCAGGGTGAGCCGGACGCCGGGGAGGTCGAGCTTGAGCTCCTCGACGATGTGGCGATACCCGGAAGCATACCGATCGAAAGTCTCTTGCTTGAACGGCAGGTACGAGGCGTCGTTCATCCCGAGCATGATCGTCACCACCGACGGGCGATACGCCACGACGTCGCGGGCCAGGCGACGGTCGATCGAGCCGCCAGCGCCGCCGCCAACCCGGTCGCCGCCCCAGCCCGAGTGGGTGAAGCTGAGGCTATACTGGGGGTAGCGAGTCACGGCATAGGTTTCGGTGAAGGTGGTATAAAGCAGTTGGTCGGTGATGCTATCCCCATAAAAGACGACATGGTCACCGTCCTTGAGGAGAAACGAGTCGTCGCCCGGGGCGACCGTCGGAGCGAAGACCATGACCAGACCGGCGATCGCGGCGCGAAGGCGAAGATTCACGGGGCGAGTCCTGCAACGGGGCGGTTCGGGCGAAAGTGGGTAGGTCGATCATAGCGCGATCGGCGGCGGATTCCAAGCGCCCGCTGGATCGGCTCGGCTCGGCTCCCGACCGACCTTGATCCCCGCCCCGGTTGGCCTCGACAGGAGGGGGCGTCCGGCTTTACCCTGACGTGCCGGGCAGCGTGACGGCTTCTTTCCGACGGAGCGACCGAGAGCGATGGCCAAGATCGACCACCATGTGCATACGTCCCGGCACTCGCCCGATAGCGACATCGACCCGACCGAACTGGTCCAACAGGCCCGCCAGGCCGGCCTCGACGCCGTGGTCATCACCGAGCACGACTACCAGTGGCAAGCCGACGAACTGGCCGAGCTGAACGCCCGGAGCGAGGGCTTGGTCGTCCTCTCCGGGGCGGAAATCTCGGCCCTCGAAGGGCACTTCCTCGTCTATGGCTTGCCCGATCTCGCCGAGGTCCCTCCCGGTGTGGCGCTGGGCGAACTGCTCCGAGTGGTCCGGCGGCACGGCGCGGCGATCGTCGCGGCGCACCCGTTCCGCTGGGAGCAGGACTTCCCCGCGCTCGTCGCCCAGCACGGCCCGGTGTTCGACGGCGTGGAACTGGTCAGCAACAACGTGACCCCGGAAACCCGCCGGCAGACCGAGGCCATGCTCCGAGTCACCCCGATGCCCGCCACCGGCTCCAGCGACGGCCACGTCCCCGCCGCCGTCGGCTGCTACTTCACCGAACTTCCCGGCCCGATCCGGACCATGCCCGACTTCGTCGCCGCCCTCCGCCGCGGCGAATCCCGCCCCCGCCACAACCCCGGCGCCTGGCAAGCCTGCGGGCCGACCGACTGACCCCGGGATCGATTGCGAAGGGGACGTGGCAACTACTTTGTCGGCAAGGCGACCGGTTGGACCCGCGTCCCTTCCGGCATCTCGTCCCGGGGGTTGACGGCGACCCGCTCCTTGACGTCGACCCCGGCGAGGATCTCCGTTTCGAGGCCGAAGTCGCGCCCGAGTTCCACCGCCCGGTAGTGAACGCGATTGTCGGCGTCGAGGACAACCACCTTGGGTCCGTCCGACCGGGTCACCAGGGCGGCGGCGGGGATGACGACCGTCGGGTTCTTGCGCTCGAAGAGGAATTTGACCTGGAGGTACATCCCCGGGCGGAGGGCCAGGTCGGGGTTGCGGACCTGGACTTCGGTCAGGAGGGTCCGGGTGGTGGGGTCCAGGGCGTTGGCCGTGCGCGTCACCGTGCCGGTGAAGGTTTGTTTGGGATCGTCCCGGCGAAAGACGATGGCGGTCTGGCCGACCTTGACGTCGGTCGAGAACATCTGCGGGACGTTCGCGAAGACGCGGAGGGTGTCCATCTGGACGATGTGGAACATCTCGCGGGACGTGGTCGAACTGTCAGCCGAGACCAGGTCGCCCGCGTCGAAGTTCCGCGCGGTGACGATCCCCGAGAACGGGGCCATCACCTTTTGGAACGACTGGAGGGTTTCGAGGCGGTGGATGCTGGCCTCGTTCATCTTCAGGTTCGATTCAGCCCCCTTGACGTTGGCGTCGGCGACCCGGTCCCGGGCCAGGAAGCCTTCATGCTCCTGGGGAGTGGTGGCCTGCCGGGCCACCAACCGGCGCGACCGGGTCAACTCGGCGTCGGCGAGGACCGAACTGGCCTGGTCGCGCTCCAGGTTCGCCAGGGTGAGAAGCTGGGTGGCACGGGCCTGGTCGAGTTGGGCGTCGACCTCGGGCGACGAAATCTCCGCCAGGAGGTCCCCCTCCTTGACGCGATCGCCGATATCGACCCGCCTGGTCTTGAGATAGCCCGCCGTCCGGGCATAGATCGCCGCTTCCATGAGCGGGTGCGAGTCGCCCGGCAAGACCCGTTCACTTGTGGCCGAGGCCGCCTTGGCGTTGATCACCGAGACGCGAGGGAGCGCGGTGGCGACCTCGGTCGCGGCGGTGTTCAGGGCTTTTTCGTGGGCTAATCGCGGGCGGATGCCGTAGATCACCCCGCCAGCCACGGCCCCGGCGAACAGCAACGTCCCGAAGATCAGGAGCCACCAGTTCGTCCGGACTCGGGCCGGAGCTTCGATCGGCTCGGGCACCGAACCAGCGATTGGTTCTGGGACGGCCGGCCCGGTCGCGTCCACGGCGGATCGCTCGTCAGTCATCAGGTTGTTCATCATCGTCCCTCCCCTGGGGCCAAGACCTTGTTCATGATCGGGTATGATCGACCGTTCATCGTATGATGCCCGATGGCCGCGTCGTGAGCCGCATCCGTGGCCGCGTCCATCTCTTCATCGGTCAGATCCGGCGCCGGCGGCTGCCGGCGGAGCACGGAGTACGAGACCGGCACGAAGATCAACGTGAAGACGGTGGCCACCAGCAGGCCGCCGATGACCGCCCGCCCGAGCGGGGCGTTTTGCTCGCCCCCTTCGCCCAGGCCGAGCGACATCGGCAACATCCCGACGATCATCGCCAGGGCCGTCATCAAGACCGGCCGGAGCCGCGTCGATCCCGCCGCCAGGGCCGCGCCTCGGGCGTTGAGTCCTTCGCCGCGTTGTTCGTTGGCGAAAGTGACGACGAGGATGCTGTTCGCCGTGGCCACGCCGATGCACATGATCGCCCCCATCAGGGCGGGGACACTGAGCGTCGTCTGGGTCAAGAACAAGATCCAGAGGATGCCGGCCAAGGCTCCGGGGAGAGCCGTCAGGATGATGAACGGGTCCGTCCAGGACTGGAAGTTCACCACCATCAGCAGGTAGACGAGCAAGATCGCGAAGATCAAGCCGGTCGCCAGCCCGAGGAACGAGCTGTTCATGCTCTCCGCCTGGCCGCGGATCACGACCGTGCTCCCCTTGGGGAGATCCTTTTTGGCCGCATCGACGATCTTCTGGACATCGGTCGAGACCGCCCCGAGGTCACGACCCTGGACGTTGGCGTAGACGTCAAAGGTGGGCTGGACGTTGTAGTGATTGTAGTTCGCCGCCTCCGTCCCCCGGCTCAGAGTCGCCAGGTTGCCGAGCAGCTGCGTCGCCTGGTCGGGCGTTCCCAAGGCCCGGCCCATCGTGCCAGTCCGGTTCGACCCGGTCTGCCCTTTGATAATCGGTGTGCTCATCAAGGTATCGACCGAGTTGATCCGGTGCTCGGGGGTCTGCACGGCGACCCGGTAGTTGACCCGGTTTTCCGGGCTGACCCAAAAGTTGGGGGCGACCTGGTTCGTCGAGCTGAGCGAGACGAGCACGCTCCCGGCCACGTCTTGCTGGGTGAGACCCAGGCCGGAGGCCATGATCCGGTCCACGTCGAGGCGGAGGTCGGGGATGTCGGTGATCTGCTGGACGTGGACGTCGGCGATCCCGGGGATCTTCGCCATCTCGCGGCTGAGCTTCTTGGCCATCGCGAGGTTGGCGTCCCGCTTGACGCCGACCACCTGGACGTCGATCGGGGCGGGCAGGCCGAAGTTGAGGATCTGGCTCGTGATGTCCGCCGGCTCGAAGTAGAACGTGCAATCCGGGAACCGCTTGGGCAACTCGGACCTGAGCTGCGCGACGTGGTCCGCCGTGGGCCGGTGCTCCGGCTTGAGCGAGACCAGGATCTCGCCGTCGGCGTCGCTGACGGTCCCGGTGTTGAGGAAGGCCATGATCGTGAACGACTGCGTCTGGCCGATGTTGTCGAGGATCAAGGCCCGCTCGTTGTCGGGCACCAACTCGCGGATCACGGCTTCGACCTCGCCGAAGATCCGCTCGGTTTCCTCAACCCGAGTACCGGACGGTGCCCGGACGTGGAGCCGGAACTGCCCCGCGTCGACGGTCGGGAAGAAGTCTCGGCCGATCCAGGGGTACAACGCCAAGGACCCCAAGGCGAAGCTCATCATCACGGTCGCCGTCAGGAACCGGTGGTCGAGGGTCCAGCCGAGGAAGCTCCGGTAGGTCAACCGGCAGCGCTCGAACACGCGGTTGAACGCGAGGTGGAACAGCGACGGGTGGCGGATCACCATCCCGAGCGTAAGCCGGGCCGGACCGGCATGATCGTGTCGGCCCATCGCCTCGGCCTCCCTGGGGAGGAGGTAGAGGACCATCGTCGGGACCAAGGTCCGCGACAAAAAGTACGAGGCCAGCATGGCGAAGACGACCGCGAGGGCCAACGGAATGAACAGGTACGCCGCCGGCCCGGTCAGGAAAACCACCGGGACGAAGACGATGCAGATGGCCAACGTCGCGACCAGCGCCGGCATCGCGACCTGGGCCGCCCCGTCGAGAATCGCTCGGCGGAGCGACTTCCGCATGGCCATGTTCCGGTGGACGTTCTCGATCTCGACCGTGGCGTCGTCTACCAAGATGCCGACCGCCAGGGCCATCCCGCCGAGCGTCATCGTGTTGAGCGTATAGCCCAGCGCCCAGAGGGCGATGATCGAGGAGAGGATCGACAGCGGGATCGAGATGGCCACGATCAAGGTGCTCCGCCAGGAGCCGAGGAACAGGAGGATCATCAAGGCCGTCAGCCCCGCGGCGATCGCCCCCTCCTTGAGCACCCCATCGACGGCCGCCCGGACAAAGATCGACTGGTCGAACATCATCTCGATCTTCAGTTCGGGCGGGAGCTGCGCCTGGATGGCGGGCAAGGCCGCTCGGACCCCTTCGACCACGGCGAGCGTCGAGGCCCCTTCCCCCTTGAGGATCGTCATCAAGACCGCGCGCCGACCATCGCGGCGGACGATGTTGGTCTGGACCCGGTAGCCGTCGGTGACGTGGGCGACGTCCTTGATGTAGACCGGGATGCCGTTGACCGTGCGGATCGGGATCTCGTTGAACGAGTCGATCGTGGCCGGGCTGCTGTTGATCTTGACGACATATTCCCGGTTGCCCATCTTGGCGGTCCCGGCCGGGATGATCAGGTTTTGCGTGCTGATCGCCCCGCTGACCTCGGACGGCGAGATCCCCTGGGCATACAGGGCGTCCGGGTCGAGGCTGACCATGATCTGGCGTTCGCGACCACCCCAGGGTTGCGGGACCCGCGCCCCCTGGACGGTCCCGAGTCGCTGGTTGATGAAGTTCTGGGCGTAGTCGAAGATCTGCTGCTCGGTCAGGGTGTCGCTGCTGATGGCGAGCTGGACGATGGGTACGCTGGTCGCGCTGTAGCGGACGATGAACGGCGGCGTGATCCCCGGCGGCATGACCTTCAAGAGCATCTGGCAGGTGGCCGTCACCTGGGCCTGGGCCTCGGCGATGCTGGCCCCCGGCCGGAAGTAGATCCGGATCACGCCGACGCCGTTGAGCGCTTGGCTGTCGATATGCTCGATCCCGTTGACCGAGGCGGTCAGGATGCGTTCGTTGACGAAGACGATCCGCGTCTCGATCTCGTCGGCGGGCATCCCGAAGTACGACCAGACGACGCTGACGACCGGGACGTCAATGTTGGGGAAGATGTCGGTGGACATCCGGGTGATGCTGACCGCACCCAGGACCACGATGAGCAGGGCCGCCACGACGAACGTGTAGGTGCGGCGGAGCGCGAGCCTGACGATCCACATTGCGAACGAACCTCCGGGTCGGGGTGGGAACACTCGGCCTGCCGCGTCTTGCTCTCTTCCCCAGTCCTGCGGAGAATGACGGCAGAATCCTTCATTCATTTTCGGGAGAGGTGATGGGGACCGACTCGCGGGAGGATCTGACGCTGATCCTGGGCCGGGCACGGGCCGGTGACCGGCGGGCCAGGGACGAACTGATCCCGTTGGTCTACGCCCAGTTGCGTCAGATCGCCGCGGGCCTGATGCACCGGGAACGCGCCGGCCACACCCTCTCACCCACCGCCGTCGTCCACGAGGCTGTCATCCGCCTGCTGGGCGATGCCGTCTTTGACAGATCGCCGGACCGCGCCTACCTCTTCGCCTCGGCCGCCCGAGCGATGCGCGAGGTCTTGATCGACCACGCGCGCCGGCGGGCCGCCGACCGTCGAGGGGGAAAATGGCGGCGCGTCCCGCTCGACCATGTCGTCGACTACTTCGAGGACCAGGGGCTTGACCTGGTCGCGATCCACGAGTCGCTCGACCGGCTCGCCGAGTTGAACGAGCGCCAGGCCCAGGTCATGACCTTGCGGTACTTCGGCGGTCTGACCGTGCTGGAGGTCGCCGCGGCGCTCGATGTCTCGGTCGTCACGGTGGAGCGCGACTGGCGGCTCGCCCGCGCCTGGCTGGGGACTCAACTGGTCGGGGAACGTTGATGACCCCGGAACGTTGGCGCCAGATCGACGACCTGTTCGACGCGGCGATTCAACTCGACCCCGCCGATCGCGAGAACTGGCTCGTTGGCCGCTGCGTCGGCGACGACGATCTTCGCGAGGAACTCCGCCGCCTCCTCGCGCAGGACGAACGAGCCGACCGGGTCGGGTTCCTCGCTCCCGCCCCGGCGGACTCCCAATTCCCCCCCTTGACGGCGACCTGGCCCGCCCACCCCCATCGCGGCGATCGCCTCCAGGCCGCGAGTGATCACCCCGACGACGAGAGCCGCCCGGATGGCTTTTCCCCCCGACCGGTGATCGCCGCCGGGAGCAAGGCGGCGCCGACGGTCGTCTCGCAGGCGCCGATCCGGGCGCGGCTCCGCGAGTTGACGATCATCCACGCCTTGATCCTGGGAATGATGTTGTTCTGGACTCGGACCGTCCTGGGGGATTACGACCCCTGGATCTACCCCAACGCGGCCCTCGCCGTCGTGATCCTCGGGTTGGTGGTCGCCTTGCTTTCGAGCCGACATCCCCTCTCGGCGACCCGGCTCAAGACCATCGAGCTGGGGATGACCACCATGTTCGCGGCGTTGATGACGCTGATCCAGTACCGGCTCATGCTCGCCTATTCGCTCCGCGGCGATCCGATGCTGGCGCAACTGACGATGAAGAATGTGGTGCTCCTCGACTGCATCTTGATCCTCACCTACGGCTTCTACGTCCCGAAAAGCTGGCGCCGCGCCGCGATCGTCGGGGTGCCGCTCGCGGTCCTGCCGTTTGCGACCTTGCTCGCGCTCAACTGGCGCGACCCCAAGGCGATGGGGTGGCTCTGGCTCGGTTGGCGGAAGAGCGAGACCCCCCGGATTCTCCTGTTCAGCCTCGATGCGATGATCCTCCTGATCGTCGCCGCCGGCTCCGCCTTCGGGGCCAGGACGATCTCCCGGTTGCGTCGGCAGATCGTCCTGGCCCGCGAACTCGGCCAGTACCGCCTCCGTCGCCGGATCGGCGCTGGGGGGATGGGCGAGGTCTACCTCGCCGAGCACCAACTGCTCAAACGCCCCTGCGCCCTGAAGCTGATCCGGACCCGAGAGGTGGCCGACCCGAAGGCCCTGGAGCGCTTCGAGCGCGAGGTCCGGATCACGGCCACGCTCTCGCACCCGAACACGGTTGAGATCTACGACTATGGTCGAACCGAGGACGGGACCTATTACTACGTCATGGAATACCTGCCTGGCCTGAGCCTCGAAGACCTGGTCAAGCGGCACGGACCGCTCCCCCCGGGGCGGGTCATCTACCTGCTCCGCCAGGTCTGCCGCGCGCTGAGCGAGGCCCACGCGGCGGGCTTGATCCATCGGGACATCAAGCCCTCCAACATCTTCGCCGCGCGTCGCGGAGGGATGGACGACGTGGCGAAGCTCTTCGACTTCGGCCTGGTCCGCCTCAAGGCCAAGGCGCAACCCCCCGACCTCAGCGCCGAGGGACAGATCCTCGGCACGCCTCTGTTCATGTCTCCCGAGCAAGCGACGGGCCGCCCGGCGGTCGACGAGCGCAGCGACCTCTACTCCTTGGGCGCGGTCGCCTATTACCTGTTGACCGGTCGCCCCCCGTTTGAAGGGAACGGAATCACCATCCTGATCGCCCACGCGCGCGATCTGGTCGTGCCTCCCTCTTCCATCCAGGGCGGAATCTGCCGCGACCTGGAGCGAGTGGTCCTCCGCTGCTTGGCCAAAGACCCGGCCGACCGCTTTCCCGACGCCGCCAGCCTGGAACATGCCCTCGCCGAGTGCGCGAGCATGGCGGATTGGGACCAGGCCGCCGCCGCCCGGTGGTGGCAAGACGAAGGCCGCGAACTCGCCGAGCCGGTCAGCGTCGATTGACCAATCCGCGAGGTCGAGAAGCAATTCCCCAAGGGATCTGTGCCTGTCCTCGTCCCCGCGGCATCCGGCCCGAGCCGGCGCGACCTTGCGTCGGGGTGGGGCGGTGGCTACACTGGGGACCTTGCGCTCGCCGACACCCGCCTCGCTTGATTGGAGTCGGGGCGACCGGCGGGTTGAGGTGCCGCGCGATCGGGACCAGGATCAGACTAGAGCGGATCGGGCCGGCGACCGGCCGACCGCGAGCGGGGAGAGTGGGGCGATGTCGATCGACAAGAGCTTGAAAAAAGGGGGCGGGATGTCCCGCGTCCGGAACGTCCTGACCCGCCCCGAGCGGATGGCCTTGCTTCAGGAAGACGAGAAGTGGACGGCCGCCGCGGGGGTGTACAACCTCCCCAAGACCAAGTTCCGCCGCCTCGCCCCCGGCCAGTCGGGTCCGAAGCGTCCCGAAGCGAAGTCATGACTGATCGCCTGGTCGGCTGACCGGGCCGCCTCGGTTGAACCAGATCGACCCGGATGACCCTGGTTGTTCCTCGCCGGATCACTGGCGAGGGGATGGCCGGGGTTCTCGTGTTGAGGATGCCCGTTTTCGTTGAGGCGACAAGATGGTCCCGCTGCTCGCCCTCCTCTGCGCGGCCGTCGTGGCGGTCAGCCTGCTGGGCGGGGCCTTGCCGCTGGCGACGGCTCTGACGCACATCCGGCTCCAGCTTTACCTCAGCTTCGCCGCCGGCGTGATGCTGGGGGCGTCGTTCTTCCACATGATGCCCGAGGCGGTCGAGCTTGGCTCGCCGAGCGTTCTCAAGTGGGTGGCGGGGGGCCTGATCGCCCTGTTTCTCGTCGAGCGGTTCTTCGCCTTCCACCACCACGAAGCGCCCGCCGACCCGCTCGAACCCTGCCCGACGCACCCGCACGAGCACGGGGCGGCCCACGGCGGGGGGCACTCGGCGGGCTTGGTCGACCCGGGCGCGCCCGGCAAGGCGGGAGCGTCGACCAAAGGCTCGGCCCTGAATTCGGGGGCGGCGGCGTTTGGCCTGGCCTTGCATACCTTGACCGGCGGCGTGGCCCTGGCCAGCGTCTTGCAGGCGGAGGGGGGGATGGGTCCGGGCGTCTGGAGCGTCTTCATCGCCACCTTGGTCCACAAACCAGCCGATGCCCTGACGATCGTCAGCTTGATGCTCCGCGCGGGGGTCCCGCGGTTGCAGGCTCACCTGGTCAACCTTGGGTTCGCGATGATGCTCCCGGTCGGAGCGGCCTTGTTCTGGGCTGGGGTGCGGTACTGGGGCTCGTCATCCCCCTGGGTCACATCGCGCTGCCTGGGGTTCTCGGCGGGGACATTTCTGTGCATCGCCCTGAGTGACCTGTTGCCCGAGTTACAATTCCACGCCCATGACCGCTGGAAACTCTCCGCCGCGCTGTTGGCGGGGGTGGCTCTCATGGCCATTGCCGGTGGTCTGGAACTTGGTTGAGCAGTGAAGAGATCGGCCAGCCCCGCAAATAACTTCAATGACCGTGCCGGTTGTGACGATAAAGCCCAAAAGAGCATGAGGGAAGGGATTCCAGAGCGAGCCGACTCAACCAGGGACGGGGAGTCGGCTGCCACGGAAGGGGCTCGATCGGATGAGCATTGAACCGCGTTCTCGACGAAAAGCCACCATGCTTTTCCTGTCTGGAGCCTTGACACTCGCCTCGGCGCGACTGGCGGTGGCGCAAACGCCCCCCGTCCCCGCGCCGACGACGCCACCCCCATCGGCTCCCGCTGAAGCCCCGGCCGGAGCCGTCCCTACTGGAGCCGCCCCGGCGGGGACGACCCGCGAGTCGGAGTTGGAAGGTCGGGTCCGGCAACTCGAACTGATGATCCAGCAGATGAACAATCAGCGAGCGCCCGGAGGAGGCGGCCTCGCGGCCGGGGCAGCGGCGGGCGGAGCGAGCGGGTCGGCCGGGTCGGGTTTCGTCAACGAGCCTGGGGCGGGCGCGGGCAATGGCGCGACGGTCGCTGGGAGTGCTCCCGGCAACGCCGGGGCGGCCGGCGGGAGCGGCGGCCCGGCTGGTGGCTCGACCGGCGGCGGCAGTCCGATCAGCACTGATCTAGGCGGTGCGTCGAACAGCGTCCCGGCCGGCGCGGGACCTGGTGGAAACACGCCCACCGGCGCTCCTTCGGCCAAGGGGGGAGCCTTGGCTCCCGGCCAAGGCTCACCGCCCAACCCGGCGCCAAGCGACCGGTTCAACATGCCGCCGACGACGATCAACTCGCCGCTCACCGGCCGGTTCGGTCCGGGTTTCGAGTTGAAGACGGCCGACGACGAATTCGTGGCCCAATGGCACAACTTGACCCAGTTCGATGGGCGCTTCTATGTCGCCCAAGGCACGTCGCAGGTGCCGGTCAAGGACACATTCGTCATCCCCCGCGAGTGGTGGATGTTGAGCGGTCGGATCACAAAGCCTTACGAATACTTCATCTCGTTTCAAAACGTCTTCGACACGATCAACATGCTTGACGTGTTCCTAAACATCCACTACGACGACCGCTTGCAGTTCAAGCTCGGTCGATATAAGACGCCATTCACTTACGAATTTTATTCCGAGCCTATTCAAGGTCTGATCAACCCCGAGCGGTCGTTGTTCTTCAATAACTTCGCCTTGAACCGGTCGGTGGGGATGATGGCCTGGGGCCGGTTGTTCAACACTACCGCTCCGCTCGACTACGCGGCCGGGATCTTCAACGGCGCGAGAAACTCGTATATTGATACGAACGACGCGAAGAATTTCCTAGCTTATGTGAATTGGCGGCCATTCGCTCTCCTGGAAGACTCGCCGCTCGAAAACCTGGTCTTCGGTGGCTCGGTCATGGCCGGCACGCAAACCAACAACCCCGTCCCGGGCACGCTCCGGACCCAGGTGGCGACGACGGGCAACTCCATCGTCGGTGTGCCGTTCTTGACCTTCAACAGCAACGTCCGCGAATCCGGCCCTCGAGCGTTCTGGGACTTGCACGCGGCCTGGTATTACAGGCATCTGTCGCTGATCGCCGAGTGGCAAAGCGGCTACCAGGATTATGCCCTGGCGGCCTCGCTCGCCCAGCATAACCGCATCGGTGTGGATAGCTTTTATGTCCAAGCGGGTTACTTCATCACCGGGGAAACCGTCTCCGGCCGAAACGTCGTCAAGCCGATCCGAAATTTTGATGTTCGCAAAGGGCGACTGGGGCTGGGTGCGATCGAGTTGACCAGTCGATTCAACGCCTTGAACATAAGCCGGAACGTCTTCTCCGGCGGTCTGGCCGACCCCAACCTCTGGACCAACAACCTCTACACCGTCGATACCGGCTTTAACTGGTATCTGACCCAATACACCAAGATTTACGCCGACTGGGAACATTCCGTCTTCGGCAACCCGGTTCAGTCTAGCGCCATCAGTTCGCAGAAGACCAACGACCTCCTCTGGTTCCGCTTTCAGCTCTACTTCTAAACCAACCGGGACGGCCGACCGCCTCAACCCCCCACCGACCAACCCGACCACCAAGACCCGAGCGTGCCCGACCGGCCCCTCGGGTTCCTGGCTTTCGAACCGCTGGCCGATCCGTGTAGAATCGGGGGACAGATCAGCGCGGAGCTTTTTGTTAGAATGGTGGCGGTAACGACGCCTCACCAAGCTCACCATCCCCCCCGACTTCAAGGCCCAGCCCCTTCGAGGTTCCCACTCATGCGACGGTTTTCGACCCCACCTCGACAGACTCCCCATATCGCTCCTCAAATTGCCATGCTGGTCATCGCCGTCCTGATCGCAACCATGGGAGACGCCGCAACTTATGCGGACGCTCCGCCTCCCCAGTCGCCCGCGCAGCTTCCGGTCCTCGACGTCCGGGCGGTCGATGGCCGATTCGTGTCGCTGACCCCGACGGCCTCGAACGGGGCCTTGGCCGTGGTCTTCTACTCGACCGAATGCCCGATCTCAAATGCCTTCAGCCCGACCTTACAAGCGATCACCACCGCCCATGCGGACCAGCCCCTGACCGTCGTCGGCGTTTGCGTCGATGCCGACCTCAAGGCCGATGAAGTGGCCAAGCACGCCCACGAGTTCGGCCTGAACTTCCCGGTTGTCCAGGACCGCGACGGCTCGATCACCGCGCGGTTCGCGGCCAAAGTCACACCCGAGGCGTTCGTCTATGACGCCAACCGGAACCTCCGCTACCGCGGCCGAATCGACGACCAGTTCGCCGACCGGGGCAAGCGGAACGCCCGCCCCCAGACCAACGAACTCCGCGACGCGGTCGCGGCCATCCTCGGTGGGCGGGAAGTCGCGGCCCCCCAGGTCGCCGCCGTCGGCTGCCCGGTCCCAACTCGTCCCGAAGCCACCCCCGGGTTGACCTACACCCGCGACGTCGCCCCGATCCTCCGGTCGAATTGCGTCGAATGCCACCGACCCGGCCAGGTTGGGCCGTTCCCCCTCGAAACGTATGAGCAGGCCCGGAAGCGGGCGGACGATATCGCGGGCGTGACCACCGAGCGGAAGATGCCCCCGTGGAAGCCCGCCCCTGACTTCGGCCCGGCACTCAAACATTCCAAGGCGCTGACCGGCGACGAGGTCACCACCTTAGCCCGTTGGGCGGAAGCCGGCGCGGCGGCAGGCAAGCCCGAAGACCTCGGCCCATCGCCGGTGTTTTCGAGCGACTGGGCCTTGGGGACGCCCGACCTCGTCGTTCAGACCCCCGAGGACTTCGTCATCCCCGCCCAGGGAGAAGACATCTACCGCTGCTTCGTGATCCCCACGGATCTGCCCGCCGACAAGTATATTAGCGCCATTGAATATCACCCGGGGAACCGAAAGATCGTCCACCACGTCCTCGGCTACGTCGATATCACCGGCGGGGCGCGCTTCAGGGACGAGAAAGAGGCGGGGCCGGGCTATATGTGCTTCTCCGGTCCGGGCGTCCCGACCCACGGCGACCTCGGCGGTTGGGCACCCGGCACGCAACCGTCGTTCTTGCCCACGGGGGTCGGCCGGAGCCTACCCAAAAAAGCGGATATCGTGGTCCAGGAAACCGACCGGACCACCATCGGGCTTTATTTCGCCAAGACCCCGATCCGCCAGACTTTGCACTGGAACGCCGCGCTCAACCTCGGGATGAAGCTCCCGGCGGGGAAGCCCAACACCGAGATCCGGGCCAACTGGCAGGTCCCGGTCGACGTGGTCGCCCTTGGGATCGCCCCCCACATGCACCTCTTGGGGCGCGACATGACCATGACCGCCACCTTGCCCGACGGCCGGACCCTCGACCTGATCCGGATCAACGATTGGGACTTCGACTGGCAAAACAACTACTGGTTCGACCGCCCGATCGACCTCCCCCAAGGCTCAACCCTGCGGGTGGTGGCCCACTTCGACAACTCCGCCGCCAACCCCCGGAACCCTAAGAACCCCCCCGTCGAAGTCCACTGGGGGGAAGGGACCACCGACGAGATGTGCATCGGCTTCCTCGCCATGACCAAGAAGGGGCAAGACCTGACCAAGCCCGGTGAACGCGACGACCTGAACCTGATCTTCCAGAAGCAAGGCGAGGAGCGGATCAAGAAGTACGAGGAAAGGCGCCGCAAGGCCGCACGGGACGCCAAAAGCGGCGGTTGAATCGAATCTGGCCACGGATAGACAAGTATTGATCTGATTATTCTTGATTCGTGGCCAACGGAACGGAGGAATCGCC
>JAABUX010004570.1_pt1 | contig 17437 bp, 18 predicted proteins | sample 5561851 | NCBI WGS metagenome assembly JAABUX01 (sample SAMN10711883, study PRJNA513361) | rock metagenome | isolation source: Antarctica rocks | place: Antarctica: Victoria Land, Richard Nunatak red sandstone | collected 2016-01-03 | reverse complement strand
TGGTGGCCAGCCACGGCGGCCACCACGCAGATCGGCGCGTCAGCCGTCGTACTTCGCCAGCGCGACGGCCATCTGCGCCTCGAGCAAATGCCCGTATGACGGGTCGACCGAGTTCATCAGGAATGCGAACGCGAGCGTGTGACCATCGCCGGCGCGGCAGTAGCCGGCGAGGCTCGCGACGTCGTGCAGGGTGCCGGTCTTGCCGGAGCAGCGGCCTTGGGCGGGCGTGCCCTGCATCTCGTAACGGAGCGTGCCGGTCTCGCCCCCAAGCGCCAGCGAGTGCATGAAGTATCGATTCCCTGACATCCGCTTCAACGTGGTCACCACCTGAGCTGGGCTCGTCGCATCCAGGCGGGAGAGGCCCGAGCCATCGACCAGGCGCGGCCGGATGCCGAAGCTGCTCGCGAGTTGGGCGCGCACGACCGCAGCGCCGCCGGCAGTGGAGCCACCGGCGCCAAACCGGGCGCCGACGTCCTTCAGCAGCATCTCGGCCAAGTAGTTGTCAGACGGCGTGTTGGTGAGGGCGATCAGCGTCGCGATCGGCGGTGAGGCCACCGCCGCCAGAGGCTTGGCTCGGGAGGGCGTGACTCCAGAGCGCACCTGCGCCCTGGCGGAGACCTTCACCCCGGCGCCGCGCAGCGCGGCCACGAGCTCCTGGGCGGCGAAAAGCGCCGGGCGGTATTGAAATACGGTCTCCTGCTGGTCGGTGAAGCCCCGGTCGTAGGCCAGCCCGCTGAGCAGGCCCTCTGTGTAGGCGGATGACCGGTATCCGGAGTCTGGTGTCCCGCGCAGCGAGTCCAGATAGGACTCGTCACCGACGATCGCGCCCTGTATGGACGTGATCTGGGTGACGCGCACGAGATTGTCCACGAGCCGCTGGATCGTCGCCCCGGTCCCGTAGTTGCTGCGGTCGAAGCTCTCCGAGCCGAAGGTAGGGTCGCCCCCCCCTTTTAAATAGAGCGTGCCGCGCCAGTCCCCGTGGGGGCCCACGGTGCCGGTGCCGAGCACGCTGGTTTGCAGCTCAGCCTGTGGGCCGAAGCGCAGCAGGGCCGTCGAGGTGGTGTAGAGCTTCTCGACGGAGGCGGGCAGGCGGCCCGCCTGTGCGGCGGCCGCGTAGAGCGCGCGTCCGGTACTGAGATCGAGGACGTAGGCGCCACTCGAGTGCCCCGCGTTCGCGATGTCCCGGGAGAGCACGCGCCGCAGGCCTAGTTGCGCTCCGGCGGTCGCCCTGCTCGTTGGAGCGGCGAACGCGGTGGCGGGGGCGGCGAAGATGACCCCGAAGCCCGCAGCGCAGAGCGCCGCCGAGGCCGCCAGCGTGGCCGAGAGGCGTCGCATCGGTTCGATCCTAGACAATTTGCGCCGGAGAGGGCGTCGCTTCGGACGAGAGCGGGAGGCCGGGGGACCGCGGCGGCGCAGGGGCCGTGGCCCCGTACAATCGCGGCAGCATGGGCAAAGTCGTCAAGCTCGACACCGCGGTGTCTGCCGTGGCCGACCGCCCAAACCCCGGCGCTCGCCAGCCGAGGGGGCACCGCCGGGCGCGCTCGCGCTCGGCGCTCGTGCTGGGCGGCGGCGGCTTGACCGGGGGGGTATACGAGATCGGCGCGCTGCGCGCGCTTGACCTGCTGTCGGTGAATCGCACGGTCAACGAGTTCGACATCTACGTCGGGACGAGCTCGGGAGCGTTCGTCGCCGCGGCGCTCGCCAACGGGGCGACGCCCGAGGAGATGATGGGGGTGATCGCTCCGCAGAGCTCGAGCGCCTTCCCGGATGCCCGCGTCAGCTCGCTGCTGAGGCCCAACTACACGGAGTTCCTGAGCAAGGGCCTGCTGATGCCGTTCCGGCTCGCCACGCTGGTGCGCACGCTGGTCGCCGGCATGGGGCAGATCTCAGCCGTGGACATCGTCGCCGGCTTGGCGGAGGCGCTGCCTTCGGGGCTGTACTCGGGCGCAGGGATCGAGCGCTACGTGCAGATGATCCTGTCGGGCCCGGAGCGGACCGACGACTTCCGCCTGCTCCCCAACGAGCTCTATCTCGCCGCGACCGACCTCGACACCTGTGAGCGGATCGTGTTCGGTTCGGAGGGCTGGGACGACGTGCCGATCTCGACTGCTGTCGGGGCTTCCAGCGCGGTGCCGATGCTCTACAAGCCGGTGATGGTCAAGGACAGGGAGCTGATCGATGGGGGCGTCCTGTCCACGACCAATCTGGACATCGCGGTGCACGCCGGAGCGAAGTTCATCGTCGTGGTGAACCCGCTCGTCCCTTACGTCAATGACTTCGAGAAGCGGATCCCGACCCTGACAGGCTCACGTGCGCGCCGCGTCTCGGACATGGGCTTTCCGCAGATCGGCTACCAGGCGTTCAAGCTGGTCGCCTATCAGCGCCTGCACGAAATGGCCCGGAGCTGGGAGGAGCGCTACCCGGGCGTCGACATCATCTTGATCGAGCCCGAGCCAAACGACGAGCTGATGTTCCAGACGAGCGTCATGAACTACAGCTCACGGTTGGAGATCGCCCGGCACGGCTTTGAATCGGTGACGCTCAAGCTCGCGCACGACTACGCCCACTTCAGGCGCGTCTGCGCGCGCCACGACGTCGAGATCTCCGCGACCCGCGTGCGCCAGGTGATCAAGCACTTCGAAGCCGAGCGCGAGAGCACTCGCGCGTGGCGGAAGATCTTGGAGCAAACGACTTCGACGCTGCTGCGCCAATCAGCCCAGCGCTGATTGGAAGGCTGCTGCGCCAGTCAGGCCGCGAATCAAAGGGCACGTCCCGCGGGACGTGCCATCAAGCCTTACCCCTGGGCGGCTTGGGGCCGGAGCGCCGGGGAGCTAGGAGGCTCGCGCAGGCTGGCCTGAGCGCCGACGGACTCACGGAAACCGGACGCGGAGCCAAGTGGCTCATGCAGGCTGGAGAGGAAGAGCGTCTTGTCGATTCGGCCGTTGAAGATCGGAACGCCGAGCTCGAGGCACTTGGCGATCACGTCGCGACGCTCCAAGCCGGATTCTTGCGCAAGCTCGGTGGGTGTCAGGTGATTGGACATCAGGAATGCTCCTCTTTTTGGGGCTAGCTACATGAATACGAGTATGCCGGGTCGGGCGGACGGTCTCAATATTCTTGGCGGACCGTTATCCCCCCGGCCAGCCATTCTTGGAGAGCCCTGGACAAACGGACACATTGTGTCTATAGTGTGAAGCACTCTGGTAGGGGTCTGGATGCACCCGCTGGGGACGCAACCATTAGTTCCTTGATTCGGGGGAATCGTCATGTCGGCATTGAGCATGGTCCAACCAATATCGTTTTCGTCCACCGAGCGTGACCTGATCGCGGCCGTCAGGCGCGGCGATGACCGGGCTTTCGAAGAGCTCTACGGCCGGTACCGCAGTCGCATCGGCTCCTACGTCTTCGGGATGGTCGGCGATCACGGGCGCGCGGAGGACATCGTGCAGGAGGCCTTCATCTCCGCGCTGCGCCGGCTGCGCGCCACCGAGCACCCGATCGCGTTCAAGCCATGGATGTACGAGATCGCCAAGAACGCCTGCATCGACGAGTTCCGCCGCACGCGGCGCACGCAGGAGGTGCCGCTGGAGGCTAGTGATGATTCGGACCACGGCGCGAGCGGCCTGCTCTCCAGCTCGCCAACACCTGAGGCCGCGCTCGAGGGCAAGCAGCGCCTAGACGATCTGAAAGGCGCGTTCGGCGGCTTGTCGGAGAGCCACCATCGGATCATCGTGATGCGCGAGCTGGAGGGCCTCTCCTACAGCGAGATCGCAGAGCACATGGGGATGTCGCGCTCGATGGTGGAGAGCACGCTGTTCCGAGCCCGCCGCCGGCTGAGGGGGGAGTACGACGAGCTCGTGAGCGGGCGGCGCTGCGCGCAGGTTCAGACGGCGATCGAGGACGGTGCGCCCCCGCTGCGCAATCTTCGCGTCCGTGAGCGGCGCCAACTCACGCGGCACCTGGCCCACTGCCGGCCGTGCCGGCGTCATGCCCTGGTCGCCGGCGTCGACGAGTCGATCCTGGTGCGCCCGAGCCTGGCCGGCAAGGTCGCCGCGTTCTTTCCATTTCCCTTCTCCCTGCACTGGCTGCACTGGCCCGGCGCGGGTGCTCGCAAGCACGCCGTGGCCGGACACGGCTTGCATGCCGCAGGCGCGCTGCACTCGATCCCGGCGGCAGCGCCACTCACAGGTGCCGCGGGTTCCCTGGGCGGCCATGGACTGGTTGCCGCCGTGGCGAGCGTAGTCGCGCTCGCAGGTGTGGGTGGCGGCGTGGTCGTCGTATCGGAGATACACCACGCACACCAAGCCCCGCTGTCGCGGATCGCAAGCGCGAACCGGACCGCCGACGCGGGCACCCGTCAGGCGGGAACCGGTGGCGCCGCGCGGCCCAGCGGCCGGACGGGGAGCGGTGGCGCTCATCATACGGCCGGCGCGAGCGCCGGCAAGAACGGCTCGGTAGCGGCCGTCAGCGTAGGCCGAGGGTCACGCAGCAAGGCTCACCGACCAGGCTCCGCAGGCTCCATCGGCGGCGGATCTCCGGTCGCCTTCGGGCGGCGCTCGGGCTCGCCGACACCGGGCACGAGCCCCGGCACGACGAACTCTACTCCGACCCCGCCGGCACCCATCGCGCAACCGCGCGCCAATCCTGCCCCGATTTTTTCGGTTCCTCCGCAGCCTCCCCCTCCCGTCGTGCAGCCCACGCCACAAGCCCCCGGATCGCCGGGACTGCTGGGACCCCTGCTCGGAACCCCACCGGGTCAGCCCGGGACCGGCACGGTGGCGGTCACTGTGCCTGTGATCGGGCTGCCTCCGATCTCACTCAGCCTGCCTGTTTTGTCACAGCTCGGGCTACCGGCGCTGCAACTTCAGCTGCCGGGGCTGCTGGGCGTGACCGTGAACGCCAAGTAGCGCCGTCTTCGCCTCGTCGGGAAAACTGAGTGGGGTAGCGCCCGATCCGAAGCGTAGATCGCGGCTCGGTGTGGGATACTGCGTCTATCGGGGCGTGGCGCAGCCTGGTAGCGCGCACCGTTCGGGTCGGTGAGGTCCCCGGTTCAAATCCGGGCGCCCCGATGTGAGAGCGCCGTGCCACGCGGCAGGTTCTCATGCGATGAGTCGCAAGCCTTCGATGTCTGGCCCGGCGAGCTCTTCGATGCTTCGGCGTTGAAGATGCCGACGAGCTCGCACAGCCGATCTAAAGCGCAGGTACACAGCCGGTAATACGGGCGAAACCCTCTCGACTCATTGCCGCCTTACGGTGCGCGGACGGCGAACGAATTCGCTTCCGACCACCTGCTCAGCCCCGGAGGGCGGAGCACGAACCGGTCGGCCCCGATGGCGGGGCAGCCGAAGGAGTCCGGCCATGGCAACCGCAACACCAACAGCTCCCGAACCGCCCAAGGGACGAGTCCCCGAGGCGACGGGCGGCTCACCTGGCCGGCTGAGGAAGTTCGTGACTAGGGAGACGGTGGAGGACTACTCGCTGCGCTACGCGCCGCGGTCGTTTCGCAAGTGGAGCGAGTACGTCGTGGCATCGGCCGCACTCGGGAGCATCGCGTACCTGGCCGACTATGCGATCGGTGGCTCGATCTTCGTCACCCACGGCTTCACGAGCGGGATCTGGGCGATCGTGGCGGCCGCGGTGGTCATCTTCCTGACCGGCGTCCCGATCGCCTACTACGCGGCCAAGTACTCGATCGACATGGACCTGTTGACGCGGGGGGCGGGCTTCGGCTACCTGGGTTCGACGCTTACCTCGCTCATCTACGCCAGCTTCACCTTCATCTTCTTCTCGCTCGAGGGCAGCATCATGGCCCAGGCGCTGCAGAGCGCGGTCGGCATTCCGCTCGCGGTCGGCTACCTGATCGTGGCGCTGGTGATCATCCCGCTGGTGGCGTTCGGGATGACCTTCCTTGCAAAGATGCAGACCTGGACCCAACCGTTGTGGCTGGCCCTGATGATCGCCCCGCTGATCGCGGTGCTGGCGGCCCATCCGAGCGCGCTGAGCTCCTGGACGCACTTCGCCGGCAAATCGGCCAGCGGGGCGTCGTTCGACCTCGTCGGCTTCGGTCTGGGCGCAGGGGTCGCCCTCTCCCTGATCGCCCAGATCGGCGAGCAGGTCGACTACCTGCGCTTCATGCCGCCCAAGACTGCGGAGAACAGGATTCGCTGGTGGTCAGCGGTACTCGCCTCGGGGCCGGGGTGGGTCGTTCTCGGCGCCTTCAAGCAGATCGCCGGCGGCTTTCTCGCGTTCTTCGTCTTCCAGAAGGTTGGCTCTGCGAAGGCGGTCGAGCCCATCATCCAGGTCGTAGGCGGTTACAAGGTGTTCGTCCCAGGCGCGGCGCTGACGATCGCCACCATCTTCGTGATCCTGTCCCAGATCAAGATCAACGTGACCAACGCCTACTCGGGCTCGCTCTCGTGGTCGAACTTCTTCTCACGGGTCCTGCACTCTCATCCCGGCCGCTTCGTCTGGATCTTCCTCAACGTCGGGATTGCCCTGATCCTGATGGAGGCTGGAGTGTTCGGATTCTTGAACAACGTCCTCGGCTTCTATTCCAACGTCGCGATCGCCTGGATCGGGGCGGTGGCGGCCGACCTGGTGATCAACAAGCCGCTCGGGCTGAGCCCCTCCTACGTAGAGTTCAAGCGAGCACACCTCTACGCGGTCAACCCCGTCGGGTTCGGATCGATGCTGATCGCTTCGGCGGTGTCGCTGGCCGCCTACTTCCACGCCTTCGGCCAGACCATGTACGCGTTCTCGCCGTTCTTGGCACTCGGGGTCGCAATCGTCCTTTCACCAGTGATCGCGATCGCCACCAAGGGCAAGTACTACATCGCCCGGCCAGACGTGTTGCTCGCGGACGAAGTCGTGGAGTCAGCGGAGCCGCAAACGGCCATCTGCGGGGTTTGCCAGCGGGAGTTCGAGCTCCCGGATATGGCCATCTGCCCGTTCCACGACACCTCCATCTGCTCGCTGTGTTGCACGCTGGAGAAGAGCTGTCACGACATGTGCAAGCACCCAGGCGATAGCGTTTCCCTTGTGGGCACGAGATCGGAGAGCTGACGCACGACGCGCATGTGAGCGACCGTGACCGGGTGAGGTGTCGATGCGACTGAGCCCGCACGAGCAGGAGAAGCTGCTCGTGTCGCTTGCCGCCATCGTGGCCCGTGATCGGCTGGCTCGGGGGATCAAGCTCAACCACCCTGAGACGGTGGCGATCATCTCGAGCTTCGTGCTCGAGGGAGCGCGCGAGGGCCGCCGGGTGGCAGAGCTGATGGCGAGCGCTCGCGGCGTCCTGTCGCGCGGCGACGTGATGGATGGCATCCCGGAGATGCTTGACGAGATACAGGTAGAGGCGACGTTTCCCGATGGCACCAAGCTCGTAACGGTCCACCAGCCAATCCCATGAGCTTGTGATTCCCGGAGAAGTTGTTCATCCAGGCGGGACGATCGCCCTCAACGCAGGTCGCCACGTGACCGTCCTGCGCGTCCTGAACACCGGTGACCGCCCGGTTCAGGTCGGCTCCCACTTCCACTTCGCCGAGTCCAATCCGGCGCTCCAGTTCGACCGCGCGGCTGCGAGGGGCCAACACCTGGCGCTCCCCGCCGGCACCAGCGCCCGCTTCGAACCGGGAGCCGGACGCGATGTCGGGCTCGTCTGCTTCGCCGGGTCCCGCATCGCCGCCGGCTTTCGAGGCGAGGTCGGAGGCCCGCTCGATGGCTGAGCCGGACCCTGGCGCTTACGAGCTCAGCCGTGAACGCTACGCCGCTCTGTATGGCCCGACCTCGGGTGACCGCATCCGGCTGGCCGACACCGACCTCTTGATCGAGATCACCGAGGATCGCTGCGGCGGGCCCGCCAGAGCCGGCGACGAGGCCGTGTTTGGTGGCGGCAAGGTCATCCGTGAGTCGATGGGCCAGGGCCGGGCCACCCGCGCCCAGGGCGCGCCCGACCTGGTGCTGACGGGCGCGATCGTCCTTGACCACTGGGGAGTGGTCAAGGCTGACATCGGTGTGCGTGACGGTCACATTGCCGGCTTGGGCAAGGCCGGCAACCCAGACATCATGGACGGCGTTACGCCGGGACTCGCGATCGGACCCTGCACCGAGGTGATCGCCGCCAACGGCAAGATCCTCACCGCCGGTGCGATCGACTGTCACGTGCATCTGGTCTGCCCGCAGATCCTCGATGAGGCGCTGGCTACGGGCATCACCACGATCGTCGGCGGTGGTACCGGTCCCGCCGAAGGGTCCCGGGCCACGACGGTCACACCCGGGGCCTGGCACTTGGCGCGGATGCTGCAAGCGCTTGACGCGTGGCCGGTGAACGTGGTCCTGCTCGGAAAGGGCAATACCGTCTCGGCCGAGGGCCTGTGGGAGCAGGTACGAGCCGGTGCCGCCGGCTTCAAGCTGCACGAGGATTGGGGCTGCACCCCGGCGGCGATCGACGCCTGCTTGAGCGTGTGCGATGCTGCCGGCGTCCAGGCTGCGATCCACACCGACACGCTCAATGAAGCCGGCTTCCTGGAGTCCACGCTGGCGGCGATCGCGGGCCGAACGATCCACGCCTACCACACCGAAGGAGCGGGGGGCGGCCACGCCCCCGACATCATTCGCGTCGCCGGGCAGCCCAACGTGTTGCCCTCGTCCACCAACCCCACCCGCCCACACACCGTCAACACGATCGACGAGCACCTCGACATGTTGATGGTCTGCCACCACCTCAACCCGTCAGTTCCAGAGGACCTGGCGTTTGCAGAGAGTCGGATCCGTCCCTCGACGATCGCTGCCGAGGACGTCCTGCACGACATCGGGGCGATCGCCATGATCGGGTCTGACTCCCAAGCCATGGGGCGGGCGGGCGAGGTGGTGCTGCGGACCTGGCAGACCGCGCATGCCGGCAAGCGCCGGCGGGGTCCACTTCCCGGCGACGGACCGGCGGACAACCACCGCGCGCGGCGCTACGTGGCCAAGTACACGATCTGTCCCGCCGTGGCCCACGGCCTGGCTGAACACGTGGGCTCGGTGGAGGTCGGCAAGCTCGCCGACCTCGTCCTCTACGAGCCGGCGTTCTTCGGCGTCCGCCCGTCCCTGGTGCTCAAGGGAGGCATGATCGCCTGGGCCCAGATGGGCGATGCCAACGCTTCGATCCCTACGCCCCAGCCGGTCCTGGCGCGGCCGATGTTCGGAGCGGCACCGGCTGCGGCGGCGAAGACATCGCTTGCCTTCGTAGCCCCCGCCGCCTTGGAGGCGGGTTTGGCGGACGAGCTCGGCGTGGTTCGCCGGATGGTGCCCGTCGGCAATACTCGCGCGCTGACCAAAGCCGATCTGCCCTGTAACGACGCCCTTCCCGAGATCGAGGTGGACCCTGACAGCTTTACGGTCACCGTCGATGGCGAGGCGATCGCCGCGGCCCCGGCGCAAGCGCTCCCCATGGCCCAGCGGTACTTTCTCTTCTGATGAGCGCGGGCACGACGCGATCGGCGCGGGCACCAGATGAGAACGGGCACCTCGTGACCAGCGCGGGCACCAGATGAGAACGGGCACTTCGTGACGAGCGCGGGCGGCTGCGCCACCAGCGCGCTGCTGCTGCTGGCCGACGGACGGCTGCCGGCGGGGGGGCACGCCCACTCTGGCGGGCTGGAGGAGGCGGTAGCCACCGGCCGAGTTTGGGCCGTGGACGATCTGGCCGCGTACCTGCGCGGGAGGTTGGCCACCACGGGTGCAGTGGACAGCGCCCTCGCCGCGGCCACGTGTGCGTCTCTGGCCGCCGGTGCTGGCCAGGCGCTCGCGCTGGATCGCGAAGCGCTCGCCCGGTGCCCCTCTCCCGCTCTGCGCCGCGCCGGCAGGACCCAGGGGCGGGCCCTGCTCCGTGCAGGGCAACGGATGTGGCCCTCGGCTTCGCTGGACGAGTTGGCCGCTGCGTGTCAGGCGCGCCCGATGTGGCCCATCGCCCTCGGTACCGTCGCGTTCGCGGGCGGACTTGACCCGGGCGACGCCGCTCTGGTCGCGGCCCACGCTGTCGTCTCGGGCCCGGCATGGGCGGCGACGCGGCTGCTCGGCTTAGACCCCTTCGCCGTCGCTCGTTGCCTGGCCGATCTCGGTCCGGCTGTCAACGCCGTGGCCGCCGCCGGGGCTGCTGCCACGGCGGCGCCGGCAGGCTCTCGAGCATCCCTGCGCGAGCTACCCGCCCTCAGCGCGCCCCTCGCTGAAGTGGGCGCCGAGTGTCATGCGCAATGGGAGGTGCGTCTGTTTGCCTCGTGACGGACGGCCGGCTGGCCGGCCCCTGCGCATCGGGATCGGCGGACCGGTCGGCAGCGGCAAGACCGCGCTGGTCGCGGCGCTGTGCCGCTCAACGGCTGCACAGCGCTCGGTCGCGGTGGTCACCAACGACATCTACACCAGTGAAGACGCCAAGATGCTCCGGGCGGCTGCGGTGCTGGCCGACGAGCGGATCGTCGCGGTCGAGACCGGCTGCTGCCCCCACACCGCGATTCGCGACGACATCTCGGCCAACCTCGACGCTGTCGAGGCGCTCGAGGCGCGCTTTGCCGGGCTGGAGCTGGTGCTGATCGAATCGGGGGGCGACAACTTGACGGCAACCTTCAGCTACGGGCTGGTCGATCGACAGATCTTCGTGATCGACGTGGCCGGCGGGGATAAGGTGCCGCGTAAGGGTGGGCCGGGCATCACGTCCTCGGATCTGCTGGTGATCAACAAGACCGACCTGGCCTCCTTCGTCGGCGCTGACCTGGAGGTCATGCGCCGCGACGCACAGGCTGCCCGCGGGACCAGGCCGATCGTCTTCACCAGCCTGGTCCTAGATTCGTTCGCCGGCGCTGTGGGGACCTGGGTCGAGGACCAGTTGGCGTGCACTGCGCAGCCGAATTAACGGCGTCGGCGCCGCTGGCGCCAGGCGGACAGAGTCAGCTGACTCGTCGTGTGGATGGCGCGCCGCTGGCTTGGCGCTGCACTCCAGATGCCGTCTACCTCGTCTCGAGCGCCGCTAGCCCGGTCGGCGATGACGCCGTGGAGATCGACTTGTCGGTGGAGGCTGGGGCCAGCTTGACGGTGCGCTCGGCCGCGGCGACCGTGGCATGGAGCGGGACCGGCACCGAGCAGCACCTCGCGGCACGTGTGGAGGATGGCGGCACCTTGGACTGGGGGCTCGAGCCGCTGATCGCCACCTCCGGTGCCCATCACCGCCAGCGGGTGAGTGTGCGCCTGTACGGCAGCGGCGCCGTGCGCTGGGCCGAGGAGATCGTATTGGGCCGCTGCGGGGAGGCGCCCGGGCACCTCGACCTGCGCCTGGACGCCGATCTCGACGGCCAACCCCTGCTTCGCCACCAGCTCACTCTGGGCCCCGGCGTGGAGGCGTGGGACGGTCCGGCCGTGCTCGGCGGTCACCGCGCCGTGGGGCTCGTCCTTGCCGCCGGCCGCGACCTGCCGGCGGTTTCGCCATCCGCGGGGGCCCGAGCGTCCGCGGGGGCGGGTTGGGCCATCTTGGCGCTCGACGGTCCGGGGGCACTGACTATCGCGCTCGCCGAGGATCTTCCCGGCCTGCGCTTGGCGATGGCGCAGGCCGAAGGCTCCGGCTGATTGGCAGTTCCCGAGGCCTGAGACGCCAAGCACCTCAGGCACGGTTGCCGGCGGCCCTGGCCGCGCCGACCTGCTCGCCCTTGCGCTGGCTGCGTTTTACGTGCCGGATCGTCCACACCGTCAGGATCGCGATTGCCACGTAGGGAAGCACGTTGGAGAGCGTCTTTGCCGTTCCGATCGACTGAGTCTCGATGGCGAGCACCAACGCAGCCGCTACCGCGAGCATGCCGACTCCCCAGACGACCGTCATCACGCGGAAGGAGCGGCGGAAGCCGGGGTGGGAGTGCCAGCGCTGGGCAAAGGCGCGTCCCTTCGGAGTCTCGCCGCCCATGCTCTCGAGTGCGAAGTAGAACATCAAAGGACGCCGGGCGAGCAGCGAGCCCAGCAGCACGAGCGCGAACACGGCCGGAAACACCGTCCCCTCGAGCAGCAGGAGCTTGGCGCTGTTGGTCGCGAGACCAACGGCGGTGCCGAGCGCTATTCCGATCAGCACGAGCACCCCGACCGGGTCCAGACGCCGCTGGCGCATGGCGCCCAGCAGTATTCCGATGATCGGGAAGATGCCGCTGATGATCAGCGACGTAACCTCGCTATGGCCGCCCGAGCGCAGGGCCTGAAAGACTACGAGCGGCCCCGCCATGTCGAAGATCACGACTGGCGCGAGCTTCCTGAACTGGCTACTTCTGCGTGACGGCTGAACTGCGCTCATGGCTTTGCCGATCCGCCCCGGCGCTCGGTCCCGCGGCGCGCGCCGGGCTGCGCCCGCAGGCTGCTTAGGTTTGCGGTCCAATTTTTGTGCCGGCGATGAGTATACGCACGTGAACGCAAATGCATAACTCGCAGCGGCGACAGATACCCGACCCCTTCGCAGTGGCACGGGAAGCCCCGACTCCGTCGCGCCGGTTGCCGCGGCAACCGCGGCAACCGCGGCAACCGCGGCAACCGCGGCTCAGGATCGCGAACGGTGCTTCAGAATCTCGACGTACGCGACGGCGGCGGGTCCCAGGGCGTCGAGCGTGGCGCCGAACGTCGTGCCGAGCGCCGCCGCCGGCCACTCTTTGGGCACCAGTTCGGGCGGCAGCAGGGGGTCGTGAGCGATGGTTTCGTACACAGGCTGCAACGCTGTTGCGAACACGTGTAGCGCCTGCGGACCAGCGGGCGGATCGGCGGCGGCGGCGGCGATTGCGTCGCGCATCGTCTGGATGCGGGCGCGGTATTCGTGCGCGAGCTGCTCCAGCCCCCAGAGCCGGCCTGCCAGTCGCCGGGCGTCACCGGGGGCGAGCTCGATCCGGGCGGGCAGTAGTCGGGCGTCGGGCGGTGGATTGCTCAGAAGCGCCTCGAGCTGGCCCGAGCGGTCCGACGGGGCGATCAGCAGGCCGCCTCGCAGCGACGCGTACCCCAGGAGGCGAGCCGAACGGCGCATGCGGTCACGAAACGCTCGGTCGCGTTCGGGAATCTCGTAGATCAGACCGTGGAAGGCGCCGTCCCATGGTGTGCTCGTGGTGGTGAAGTGGTCCTTGAAGCGTTGCTGGTGGGTGCGAATCGGGGCGGTTGGCGCGTAGTGGGTGCGGCGCCCGTGGCGCTGGGAGGAGAGCCAGCCGTTGCGGCGCAGGCGTAGAATCGCAGCGCGGGCAGCGGACTCGGAGAGCCCCAGCTCCGAGAGCACCGCGATCAGCGCCGGGCCCGGGACCGACTCGCCGTTGCCTGCCGCCGACAAGCCGAGGGCGAAGAAGACCAGCCCACCGGCACGATCCCCGCGGGGCTGCGCGGTCGTGCTCATCGGCGTATAGTGACTTTGCACATGAAAGGTCGCGACCGCATACCCCCGACAGCTTACGTTGGGCCCACGTGGCAGCGAGCTAGCTGGCAAGCGCTCCGCGCCGACCGATGCTGATCGCCCGCCGGGCACGGCGTCCCTGACCACCAGTACCTCGGCCCCGCCAAGAATCACAATGACCCGACCAGCCATCACCGTCCAGGGCCTGAGGATGCGCTACGGCGAGGTCGAGGTGCTCAAGGGCATCGACCTGGAGCTGGGCAAAGGCGAGATTCTCGGCTTTCTGGGTCCCAACGGGGCCGGCAAGACGACGACGATCGAGATCCTCGAGGGCTACCGTCAGCGAAGCGCCGGAGAGGTGAGCGTCCTCGGCGTCGATCCCGCCCACCCGACGCGCGCCTGGCGCGACCGGATCGGGCTCGTGCTGCAGGAGTGCGAGCTCGACCCCCTGCTCACGGTCAAGGAGACGCTGACCCTGTTCTCGGCGTTCTACCGCTCGCCCCTCCCGATCGACGACGTGATGGCGCTCGTCGGGCTCGCGGACCGCGAAGGCGCGCGCCTTGGCACCCTCTCCGGTGGCCAGCGGCGGCGCGCGGACGTCGCGGTGGCGCTCGTCGGCGACCCGGACCTGATCTTTCTCGACGAGCCGACGACGGGCTTTGACGCGACGGCGCGCCGGGAGGCGTGGAGCACCATCCAGGGGCTCAAGGATCTCGGCAAGACGGTGCTCTTGACCACGCACTACATGGAGGAGGCCCAGCAGCTCGCCGACCGGGTGGTGATCATCCGCGAGGGCGAGATCGTCGCCGAGGGCCGGCCCGAGGAGATCGCCGGCCAGCGGACCCGTCAGGCGACGATCGCCTTCGACGCCCCCAAAGGCGTCGAGCCCGACCGGATCGCGAGCGCCGTCGCGCGCCCCGTCGCGCTCGAGAAGGGGCGGATGACGCTTCAGAGCGACGACGCCCAGGCCACGCTCTTGAGCCTGACCAACTGGGCCCGGGGCGAGCAGGTCGCACTCGCGGCGATCGAGGTGCGTCAACCGAGCCTCGAGGACGTCTTCCTCGAGCTCACTCAGCCGCAGGAGAGCAACGATGCGTGACCTGCGGATCCTTGCGGTCCAGACGCGCTTCGCGCTCCTGGCGGCGAGACGCAACCCGAGCGTGCTGGTGTTCAACATCGCGCTGCCGATCTTCCTGCTCGTGCTGTTCGAAGCGGTGTTCACCCGCGGAGGCAATAGGACTACCCACGTCGCTGGTGAGCTGATCTCGACGAAGGCCTACTACGTCGCCGGTCTGGCGGCCTACGCGGTCATGCTGCAGACGTTCACCACGCTGGCAATCAATGTCACCACTCAGCGCGAGACCGGTCAGCTCAAGCGCCTGCGGGGCACGCCGATGCCCGCGTGGTCGTTCATCGGCGCCAACGTGCTGCGCAGCGTGGCACTGGTGGTGACGATGGTGCTAGTGGTGTTCCTGATCGGCACGCTCGCGTTCGGCGTTCACCTGCACGGCGCGGGCGTGCTCGGGCTGGTCCTCTACGTCGCGCTTGCCACGATCGCCTTCAGTGCGCTCGGGCTCGCGGTAACGGTCGTGTGCCGGACGACTGAGAGCGCCGGGGTCGTGGGTCCGTTCGCAGCGATCATTCTCTCCTTCCTCTCCGGGGCATTTATCCCGATCGCGGTGCTCCCCAGCTGGTTGGCTACGGTCGGCAAGGTGTTCCCGCTCTATCACCTCGCCGCGGGGATGCAGCGCGGGCTCGCCGAGAACGCGGCGGGCACCGGCCTCACCGCAGTCGATCTCGGGATCCTCGCCATTTGGGCGCTCGCGGGACTGCTACTGGCCGTGCGCTTCTTCCGCTGGGAGCCGCAGGCAAGCCGTGGGTAGGTCTTGCGCAGGTTTCATCAACAAACAAGGAGATAGCACAATGAAATTCCACAATACACCTCGAGCCTGGGCGATCCGGGTCGTAATAGCTGTGGTGATCTTTGTGGTCATCGTCATCGCTACGTCTCACTGATACGGGGCGCCTCTGCCAGGCGCGCCCGGTAACCAAAGACATCGGCAACATCGAGCGGTACTCAGGATCGAGACCGCCGCCCGTGGCCTTCGCTGCGCCGGCGCCGCAGGCGCTCCTCCCGCGTCGGGCGCAGCTTCAGCGGCTCGCCACGACTGCGGCGCAGCACGAGAAACGCGCCAGTTCCCCACATTGCCGGAATCCACAGAGCGATCGCGTGATAGACGACCGTGGCCGCGACCGCGGTGGTCGCGCTGGCGCCGTAGAGCACGAGCATTCCGACGAGGCTCGCGTCGAGGACGCCGACGTTGCCGGGGATCGGGACGATGTTCGAGATGAAGCCGATCTGGTAGGCGAGGACGATTGGGGCGAGCTCGGGGACCTTGCCCGCGGCCGCAAAGCAGGCGATCAGCACCGCGATGTCAAACCACAGGTAGCCGATCGCGCCGAGGGTCCGCCAGTCGGGCGAGAAGAGGAGGTGCTTGGTCGAACGGATGCTCTCGGCGGTTGTCCTCAGCGTGGTGCGGATGCGGCCCGGCGCGCGGTGCTGCGCCCAGCGCTCGGTGAAACGCGGCAGGCCCAGGAAGATGACCAACACGGCAACGCCGACCCCTGCGGGCAGAATGCTCAGCAACGGCTGGCGCGAGCCTGGCAGGATGCCCGTGACCAGGCTCAGCCCGGCGAGTATGAGCGTGATCACGTTGATGGCGCTCGTGAGCAGGAACAGCACCGCCGAGCGCTCCGCGATCCGCCGCGGCGGCGCACCGCGCTCGACCAGCAGCCAGGCACCGACGGCGACGCTTCCGGCCCCCCCGAGCGAGACCGCGGAACCGAACGCCAACTCGCTCAGGGCGACCTCGGCGCCGAAGCGAACCGGGGCCCGCTCGAAGACCTGCAGGAACGCGAGCACGTAACCGGCGCAGGAGAGCACCTCGAGACCGACCGCGAGGACCAGCCAACCCGCCTGCATGTGGGTCACGACGTGGGCTATGCCATGCAAACTGGGAACCGCTAGCAGCAGGCCGACCACCACCGCGACGAGGAGCGCGAGTGAGATCAATCCATGCCAGAGGCTCCGGCTCGCTTTGGCCGCATGCAGGCGGGCCTCACCGGCCTCACCGGACCCGCCGGTCTCACCGGACCCGCCGGCCTCACCGGACCCGCCGGCTCCGCCGATCTCACCGGATCCGCCGGCCTCACCGGATCCGCCGATCTCGTCCGGCGCGGAATCTTCGTCGCGGGTCGCGGCCATCGGCTAGCCATTATCAGGTCTTACAACGGGAGCTGCATGGACGCGGGTAAGCGAACCTGCCTTGAATGGGCCGGTAGTAGGCTGTCGCAAGACTCTGGTGACGTGGAGGCTGTTGGGGGTGGTGTGGGTGGCGGCTCGAGGGCTGTGCGGTGTTGGTGGCTGTTTTGGGCTCCGAGCCGGTTGGTGGGGGTGGCGGCGGGCGGTTGGGGTCGCGCCGGTGCCTTCCGGGGTCCGGGTGCTCGCAGCCTGAGCGTTATTTTCCTGTCAGTTCCCCATGGGGCCTTGCGGCCCCTCCCGCGAGCGATGAAAATGGGGGTGGTCCGGTCGCTCGTGGCGACGTCGGCTTGTCTGTGGTGCCGCGAGCCCGTTCATCAGTTTGACGTGGAGGCTCCTCGGCACCCCTAGCTGTCGCCTTTGAGCACGCAGAGCAGAGTCGTTTGATCAGGCAGCCTCTCCCGAGCACCGGTCCGTGATTATCGCCCACCCGTTGAGAGGAGCTTTGGATGCAGACGATGTTCGCCCGGGTTTGCGGGCTTGACGTTCACAAGGCGCGGTTGACCGCGTGCGCGCGGCTGTTGGTCGATGGGGTCGTGAGCGAGACGATCGAGTCGTTCGGGACGACGACGCCCGATCTGCTGGCGCTGCGCGACTGGCTGAAGGCGCACGAGGTCACGCACGTGGCGATGGAGGCCACCGGCGTGTATTGGCAGCCCGTCGTGCGCCACGAGGCGCTGTTAGATCGGGTGGGATGAAAGGACCCACCAGGCGGCCCGTCGCAGCGGGTCGCGTGAAGCTGG